>CEVM01114706.1_pt1 | contig 24692 bp, 26 predicted proteins | sample 531481 | NCBI WGS metagenome assembly CEVM01 (sample SAMEA2623649, study PRJEB7988) | marine metagenome | biome: marine biome (ENVO:00000447); feature: mesopelagic zone (ENVO:00000213) & marine oxygen minimum zone (ENVO:01000065); material: "saline water (ENVO:00002010), including plankton...
TGTTTTTGATTTCGTAGATGGCTTACTTTTAGATTGTCTTTTAAAAGCTTCACTTTGTGCCTTTTGTCTTGCTTCAGCTTCCATACTCTCTAGTTCTGCTTCTTGGGCCAATTGATCCTCTTGTTTTTTCAAATAATTATTTTGCCCCATAATAATTGCTTCTGTAATTATATTAGTAATAATTTCAATTGATCTTAATCCATCATCATTAGCAGGTATTGGATGGTTAATTTCATTTGGATCTGAATTGGTATCTACAATACCTACTACTGGTATGTTTAATTTTTTAGCTTCTTCAACAGCAATCTTTTCTCGATTTATATCCACTACAAACAAAAAAGAAGGTAAAGAATTCATTTCTTTAATCCCTGAAAAAAACTTATTTAATCTTCCAACTTCAGCATTTAATTTTTGGGATTCTCTTTTAGTTTGAGCAATAACATTTCCTTTAGCAAATGCATCTTCCAATTCCACAAGTCTCTCTAATCTTTTTTCAATGGTATTGAAATTAGTCATTAAACCACCCAGCCACCTTTGGTTGATATATAGGGATTGAGATCTCTCAGCACAATCTCTAATAATAATTTGAGCATGTTTCTTTGTGCCAACAAATAAACAGTTTCCACCATTAGAAACATTTTCAGTAACAAAGTTAATCGCATCGATAAGTTTTTCTTGAGTTTTAACCAAATTAATAATATGAGTACCATTCTTTTTCGAATGGATATACTCTGTCATTTGAGGGTTCCATTTCCTCACAGTATGACCAAAATGAGATCCTGCTTCAAACAGTTCTTTAATTGATATTATTTTTTCATTATTTGTTGTAATCAAATTTTTTCTTTCTAAAACTAGTAATTTATAGAATCCTAAATTATATTTGAATCCAATACATTATTATATCAAGAATAAATTTAGTTTTATAACCGAAACATAAATAAATAAAAATTAAAATTTTATTTCTGTTGTCCAATATAGAATAAGATAAATTCCACACAAAATTATAAAAATAGAAGTGACATATTTGTATATTTTTAAAAAATAACTTATTTTTTGCAGAAGAATTTTTACAAAAATCAAACTAATAGATATTATAAAAAGAGCAACCCATACTCCAAATCCAAATAACAAAAAGTCAGTCAACAAAAAATGTATTTCTGATACACTCGAAATACTAAAAACAATTGACATAAAAATAGGTAAAGTACAAGATAAAGAAGTTAAGCCATATGATAAGCCATAGGAAAAATAGAAAATATAACTTGATTGATTCTTATAATTTATTTTATTAGCTATCCTTTCAATAATAGGAGTGTAAAACGTTCCTCCATAAAGACTGTAAAAACCAATAAATACCAAAAATATTGAAATAATTATTCCAATGTATGAAAAAAAACTTCTTATAGTATAAAACCCTGCAGAAAGAAGAATTCCTATGACGAAAAAGATAATTACAAAACCTACAGTTACAGCTAAAGAAATACTGGTGGCTTCAAATAATTTACGTAAATAATGATTTATGATCTTCAATTTAGAACTTAAAGTTTTTTCATAGTTTTGTATATCATTCTGTTTATCTCTTCTTTGTATAAATACGGATAAATAGATAGACAGTAATGCAAATCCACAAGGATTAAAAACTGATATCAAACCTGCAGAAAAAGTAATCCCAAATCTAATGATATTTGACACATCCAAAAAAACATTGGATGTTGAAGCTGATGCATTAAAACCAAAAAATAATATATTGTTTACGATTTTTTGTTCCAAAAAAACAGCTAAAAGAATTGATGTAATGATTGTGATCAAAACTGGAATAATATAGATTATCTTGTTTTCAAAAAGTTTTATCATAATATTATTTCCCTAAATGTTTCTGGGGAAATATTGAGCTCCAAGTTTGTAAATAACAAAAAGTGATATTTTTATTTTATATTTTATTTTAATTTAAAAATATCTTTTTCATAATTTTTATTTTTTGATTTTTAAAAAAAGAAATGCATAAAACATACAATACAACAGATCAAGAAAGAAAAATATTAGATTTTCTTTCCAACGGTTTTACTGCTATAAACATAGCAAACAAGATGAATCTTGCAGAACAAACCATCAAAAACAAAGTTCAAATGATTTGTCTAAAACTAGATTCTTCTAATCGTACTGAGGCAGTAGCAAAAGCAATTAGATTAGGAATAATTTAGGCAGCTTCTACAGGATTTATCAAAGTCCCTACTTTATCTATTTCCACAGTAACATCGTCACCAGGATTGATAGGTGGGGTCATTCCAGAAGTTCCGGTCCACAACATATCTCCAGGTACTAGCGTTACATATTTACTTATAAAACTAATCGATTCAGACACACTAAATATCATCTCAGAAGAATGACATTTTTGTCCTTCCACACCATTAACTAAGCCTCTTATACTCACATTTTGAGGATCTATATCAGTAACTATAAAAGGTCCAGTAGGTCCAAAAGTATCACAGGATTTGGCTCTCCACCATTGCATATCTGAATTATTTCCTGATTGCCACTCTCGAGCAGAAACATCATTGCCACATGTGTATCCAAAAACATAATCCAAAGCATTATTTTCAGAAACATTTTTTGCTTCTTTTCCTATAATTACAACAAGTTCAGATTCACAAGCAACCAAACCTGCATCTTTTGGAATCTTTATAGGGTCTCCAGGACCACAAATTGCTGTAACTGTCTTATAAAATGGTTCAGGCTTTTTTGGTGCATTCGCACCCAATAGATGTGATCCATAATTTAACGCTAAACATAAATTTTTAGGAGGGGATGGATTCGGTGATAATATTTTTACTTCTGATAAATTATAAGTCTCCCCAGTTTCCTTACAATTTTCAAAAATTGGGTTCCCATTAATTTCAATGACTTTTTCTTCCTCAACAATACCATAAGAAACCTTATCATTTAATTGAATTCTTACATACTTCATAAAATTCTCCATTTATACAAATTAAATAATCTTTTACACTTAATTGTTATAAGTGTAGCCTTGAAATAGAATAGGTCAATAAAAAAAATATAAATTTTATGGATAAAAAAAAGAAAATCATACTTGAAGTAGATAATATTTCAAAAACGTTTAACAATACCCACATAATAGACAAATTATCCTTCAAGATAAACAAAGGAGAGATAGTAAAGATAGATGGCCCAAACGGGTCTGGGAAGACTACTTTACTAAAAATAATTGCTCAAATATATAATTATGATTCTGGAAATATAATGATTAAACAAATCAATCTGAAAAATTCTACTTATGCAAAATCTTTAATTTCTTACTGTTCAACAGAAACAATTTTTTATAAGGATTTTACAGTTGAGGAAAATATTTTGTTCTATTTCACCTTAATTGGAGAGGAGGATCCAAAAATACTACTAGAGGACAATAAAGATTTTCAACAAATAAACAAGTTTCTAAACCTATATCCTGACCAATTATCCGATGGACAAAGGAAAAAAATGAATCTCTTTAGATCATTAATTCCAAATTATGAATTATATTTATTAGATGAGCCTGATATTGGGTTAGATAAGGAATCTATTAAAGATTTAAATTATCTCATTGATAAAATTAACAAAAGAGGAGAATCTATAATTTTCACTTCTCACAATCAAAATGTTTTAGGGATCAATAATAATATATCTCAAACAATTTCATTATGAAAAATATTTTAAAAGTTTTAAAAATTATTTATGTCATTTTGAAAAAAGATTTACTACAAGAAATCAAATCTAAAGAAATTATAATTTCTATGCTTTCATATTCTGTTTTAGTTCTTGTAGTAGTTGCTACAACATTAAAAATCAACCCAAACAATTCATTGATCATATTTGGAACTATTTATTGGATATCCGTTAGTTTTTCTATTTTACTTGGTATTAATAAATCAATAAGTAAAGAAATGGATAATAAAGGTATAGAATTACTTATTCTAGCACCTATAGATCAAGAAATTATAATCGTTTCAAAAATTATCTCTAATTTCTTTTTTACATTATTATCTAGTTTTATAATTCTGTTTTCTTCAAATATTTTATTCAACAATAATCTATTAAATTATAAATTTATAATACTGGTTATAATCAGTGCATTAGGATTTAGTATAGTTGGAACTATTACTTCGTTTTTATTTTCTAAATCTAGAGGTAAAGAAATTCTTTCTCCTTTATTATTTATTCCTTTAGTTACTCCTTTACTCATGGCTTCTTCCAGTCTAACAAATCAAATTTTAAATAATGAAATACAAAACCAAAGTTGGTATGGCTTGATCTTGGGGTATGATCTTCTATTTTTTATTTTAGGAATATCTATATCAAATTTCATTTATAAGGAATAAAAAAAAAGTATACTTAAATTGTTAAAAATATAAGAATTATATGATCAATAAATTAATAATTTCTTCAACCCTAATAATAAATATTTTAATGCTGTGGATGATTTTTTGGTGGCTCCCTATTGATATTTCTCAAGGTCCAGTTGCAAAAACCATTTTCATACATGTTCCTCTTGCTTGGTGTTCAATGATAGCTATATGTGTTGTGGCTATTTCTTCAATTCTCTATTTATTTACTAAAAAAACTTTTTGGGATAATAATGCTCAAGCATTTGCCGAAACAGGTTTAGTATTTGGATTGTCCGCCCTTATTACAGGGATTGTATGGGCAAAACCTATTTGGGGAGTTTGGTGGACGGGAGAAGCGAAATTAACCACTACATTAATACTGATTCTGATTTATTGCGCATATATACTTTTTAGATCTTTGTATACGAATAATGAACAAATGAAAAATATTGCAGCAATTATTGCAGTTTTAGGTGCAATAGATACTCCTTTGATATATTTTGCTGCGAATCTATGGCAAGAAGCTCATCCAGTTACAGTAATTGGGCCACTTTCTGAAGAGGGAACATCATTTGGAATGTATTATGGAATAACATTACTAATATCTGTTATTGCTTTTACGTTTACATTCTTAATTTTAACCACAACTAGATATAAAACCATAAAAATAGAAACTCATATAAATAATAAGGAATAAAAAATGAATAAATTATTGATTTCATTGTTTTCTGTAGGAATTTTATCGTTATTAGTAATCCAAAATAACATAATTTTTGCTCAATCTAATGAAGAAATTATCAATGGTTTTTTACAAAATATTGAAGTCACAAATGATAAGATCCTTCTATCTGTCGTAGATAATAAAGGAAACTCTTATTCTTTATCTCTTGTAAATGAATCAAAAATAGGCATTGAAACACAATCTGGAGAAAGGTGGATTGGAAATATTAACAAGAATAAAGAAGAGTTAATAAAAATCTTAAAAGAATCCCAAAAAAATTTAGAGCCTTTTACAATAACTAGCTCAAACGATATCATTATCAATTTAGTAAGTTATGAATCTTCAAACATAAAAAATAATCTTCAATATTTGGGCGCAAGTTTTATACTATTGATATTTTTCATTTTTGGTTTTGTTTTTATAATTAACAATAGAATTAAAATAATAAATTCAAAATTGAAATTATGAGTAAAGAAAAAGATCGTGTTGTAGAATTAAAAAATAAAAAATTTGCTTTTATTTCTATAGTTTTGGTAGTCTTATTTTCTTTGGGATACTTTGGTTTCCAAGCTTTCGAAGAAGCTACTTATACATACCACTCAGTAGAAGATTTATTATCTGATGAGGATGGTGAGCAAAATTTAAACATAGGATTGAAAGCAATGCTGGTTCCTAATTCATATGTAAGATCTGTAGATGGCTTATCAGCAAATTTCAAAGTAAAAGATAAATCTACAAATAATTCTTTTGAAGTCAATTACAGTGGTGAAATTGGAAGTGTGTTTTTTAACGAATATTCTGAGTTGGTAATGCAAGGATATATAAATCAAGAAAATGTATTTGTTGCAAATAATTTATCGGTTAGATGCCCTTCTAAATATCAAACCGAAGAAAATACTATATTGAATAACTAGATAAAATATCTTCAACATTTTTTGAAGGATTCTCCATAATTAACTTATTTTGTAATTCATTAATCGTTGAGGGTTCTTTTTTATAAATCAATCCTAAAGGTACTCCATCTTTAGCTACCAAAGCTTTAGCTTTATCGTAATCAGTTGGATCATGATTTTCATCAATTACATATGCTGTTCCCGGTATTCCTTTTTTTCTATCGCCTTTCAAAATATCATAAGTATCATTGTAAGTTGTACATGGAGATTGTACATGAACTATAGACATTCCTTTATGTTTCATTGCTTCTAAGATAAAATCTGATAAAAGCTTAGGTTTGCTTGAATAATGAGATGCTATAAAACTAACTCCACAGGACAAATATAACTCTAAAGGATTTATTTTACTTTCCAACTTACCAAAAGGAGTTGAAGTTGTAATTTGGCCAGTTTCAGATGTTGGCGAACTTTGACCTTTAGTTAATCCATATACACCGTTATCCATTACGATACATGTGATATTTGGATTCCTAGCTGCAGACGGAGCAATATGTTCACCACCTATCGACAAAAAGTCTCCATCACCTGCAACAACTATAGTGTTTAGATCAGGTCTTGAACTTGAAATTCCAAATGCTATAGGAAGAGATCTACCATGAATTCCGTGGATACCAAAAGGCTGTTCTCCATCAATCAAATGAACCATATTCCCCGAACAACCAATTCCAGCGACTATAACATTAGAGGTTCTAGGAATTTCAAATTCTTCCGTAAATGTATTTAAAGACATTTCTAATGCTCTTTTTACCCCAAAGTCTCCACAACCGGGACACCACTTAAAATCATATTCTTGATTTCTTTCACTCAAAATTAAACCTCCATAGTTTGTTTTATTTTTTCTCTAATTTTTTCTGCAAGTTCCGAAGGTTTAAATGGCAACCCAGTATATTGAGTAATGGAAACGGCATTTATTCCATCCATTCGCATTATTGAAGACCATTGACCTTGATAATTTAGTTCTGGGACTATAACCATTTTCTTTAACCTTAATTCTTTTAATACTTCTTTTGGTAAAGGATTTAAACAAATTGAATATATCCACCCAATATTCAGGTTATCAGAAATCAATTTATCATATGCTTCTCGAGCAACTCCCTTACTTGAACCCCAAGGCATAATTGCAATTTCAGAAGTGGTGTTCTCTATCTCAAAATGAGCATCATTTAATAATGACAATTTCCCAAATCTTCTTTCTGTAAGTCTAATATGATGTTTAGGAAGATGGGTAGTATCACCAATTTCATCATGTTCTGATCCATTTGCGACGTATGCGGCCTGATTACCAGGAATTGGCATAGCTGAAAGTTCTCCATTTTTTCCCAAAGACTGATATCTCTTGAAACCATTATCACCGGATTTACTATTTCTTCTTTCATCAATTACATTACTTAAATTTGGTTTTTTTATGTTTTCTGATCGTTCGGCTAAACTAAATTCACTCATTACGATAACTGGACCTTGGTATCTTTCAGCCCAATTCAATGCCAGACCACCAATGATAAAACATTCTTCAACAGTTCCTGGAGCCAGAATAGGTAATCTTACATCTCCATGCGCGGGGAACATGCAAGCAAATAAATCTGATTGTTCTGATTTAGTAGGTAAACCTGTTGCAGGACCTCCTCTTTGAACATCTACTACAACACAAGGAATTTCTGCCATCCAAGCCAAACCTAACCCTTCAGACATCAAAGATAATCCTGGTCCTGCAGTTGCCGTCATGGCTTTCTTTCCTGAAAATCCAGCTCCAATTACATTATTTATTGCCTCTATCTCAGACGAAACCTGGAAAACAAACTTGTCTTTTTGTACTAAATTTTGTTCCATCCAAACTAAAACTGTTGTCGCTGGAGAAATTGGATAGCCGTAATAACTATCTAATCCAGCAGAAGTAGCACCTAAAGATAATGCAGTATTCCCAGTTATCATTATCTGATCATGTTTTGGAGGTTTCGATGGTGCCAAAGAACCAACATTAAATCCACTTTTTTCAGCAATTTTTGCCCCGGAAGATAAAGCAATAATATTAGACTTAATAATTTCTTCATCACCAGGTCTTCCTCTTGTGAACCTATCTTTAATAAAACTTTCGATACTTTCTAATTTAAAATCTATAAGTTTAGCAACTGCCCCCAGTATAACCATATTTGCCGCTCTGGTATTACCCGATTCTTTCGCTAATTTATCTGCATCTATTCCAAAATAATTTCCTTCTCCAGAAGGTACGCAATCTTGAGCATTATATATACATACTCCATTTTCTTGATTTAAATCCTGTATATGGTTATCAAATGCATATTGATTTAACACAACCAAAACGTCTACAAAATCTCCACTTGATAAAACTGGAGTAGTTGATATTCTAACCTGAGAAGACGCAGGGCCTCCCATGATTTGAGAGGGAAAGGTAGAGAATGTTTGGCAATAATAACCCGATCTACTTGCAGCTCTCGCTGCAGCATCTGCAGAGGTCACAAGACCCTGACCTCCTTCACCAGCGAATCTTATAACAAAATCTTTAGATATAATTTTTTGAGTCATAATGTTATATGTAACAAAAATTCCGATAGTAACCATCTAAAGGTTAGCATAGCAATGACTTGCAAATTTTGCACAACCTTCTTGATAATATTCGAAATTATCATTTATATCAATTATATATAATAATATAAATCGTTGATTCTATTTATTAATTTTTTGAAAATGATTATGAAAAAAAAAATTTGGTCAGCTGGAGGAGTGGTATACCAAAATAAACAGATCTTAATTTGTTATAGAAATACAACAGATTTATTTTGTTTACCCAAAGGAACTCCTGAAAAAGGAGAAACTGTTTTTGAGACAGCTATCAGAGAAGTAAAAGAGGAAACAGGAATCATTACTGAAATAGTGAATAAAATAGATTCAATATCTTATGAATTTATAAAACCTTTTGGGGATAATAAATACGAACAAAATATAGTTTATAATAAGATTGTTCATTATTTTCTAATGAATAAAATAGGTGGAAACTTAAAAAATCATGACAATGAATTTGATTCGATTTATTGGATGACACTATCGGAATCTAAAGAGAAATTAACTTATAAAAATGAAATCGAAATCGTGGAAAAAGCTTTTTCTTCCAGAAATAAAGACTAGATCAGAAAAAAATATCATTCTAATTGGAGAAAAAACGATAGTACGCCGAAAAACAAGAGAAGATCTGAAAAATGATTATGGTTGGAGAATAGATCCTGAACTATCAGATTTAGATGCAACAGTTCCCATAAATCTAACCTATGAACAATTTCAAAGAATATCCATAAATGAAATAGAAAAACCATCACCTTGGTCATTAAAATTTTCTATTGATAACAAAAAAAATGTTCATATAGGAAATTGTATGTTTTACGATATAAATCGATGGAATAATTCATGTGAATATGGGATTATGATAGGAAATAAGAAATATTGGAATTTTGGTTATGGTGCTGATGCTACTATGAATACGCTCTATTATATATTCAATCAAACAGATATAACAAAAGTATATTTGCATACATTATCAGGAAACATGCGAGCACAAAATTCTTTCAGAAAAGCAGGTTTTAATTTTAAAAAAATTGTTAAAAAAGCTTCGCATGAATTTCATTTCATGGAAATATCTAAATCTGATTGGCAAAAGAATAAAGATCTATCCAAACCGCAAGTTATTGTTGGGGAGGAGCAGGATTAATCAATTCAGGACCAAAGGTTTCTGGGACCGCATTAGCGAGTTCTTCGACGGTCCATCTTCCAGCTTTTCTGATCGATCTTCGAGTTTCATATTTGTTAAATAAACTTATTCTATTACCAGAAGCATGAACTACTTCACCATTAATATGCGATGCGGCATCCGTGCATAACCAAGCAACAACTGGAGCAACATCTTCTGGATCATTAATGAAATGATCTTCTTCAGCAGGCTTGAATGCTCCTGATCTCATAGCCCTAGTTGAATCAGGTATTGATTCAGTCATTCTAGTGTTCGCTCCTGGGGAAATAGCATTAGCTGTAACTCCATATTTTGCAAGTTCTTTAGCTACAACTCTGGTAAATCCAGCAATCCCATCCTTAGCAGCACCATAATTTGATTGACCGCTATATCCTATTAATCCTGAAACGCTAGAGAAGGTAATTATTCTTCCTGATTTCTGCTCTCTAAAAATCTTAGATGCAGGAGCAACAACTGAAAAAGTTCCTGTTAAGTGAACATCAATGACATCCTGCCATTCTTCTTTTGTCATATTAAATATCATTCTGTCTCTTAATATACCTGCAGGTGTAATTACAATATCCAATCTACCAAATTCTTCAATGGCTTTATCAATAATTTCTTGTCCTCCAGCGACGGTTGCTACAGAACTTGTTGAAGCTACAGCTCTACCCCCAAGCTCGGATATTTCCTCAACCACACTTTGAGCGGGTCCGGTATCATTTCCACTCCCATCTAAACTAGCACCAACATCATTGACAACAATATTTGCACCTAATTTAGATAATTCAAGAACTATTCCTCTTCCTATTCCCCTTCCAGAACCTGTAACAACTGCAACTTTCCCATCCAAAGGTTTTGAGGTCTCATTATTTTTTTCTCCAAATTCAAATACTAGCCCTCTTCCTTCAGCATCAAAGTCTTCCTGTTTAAATCTTCCCTTGCTAATAGGATTAAACAATGTTACTTTTCTTCTTAGTTCCATGAGTTGATTGATAGTACCTCCCGAAACATGAAAAATTTGAGAATTAATTGGAGCAGAATAATCACTTGCTAAATAAGTAACGAATGGAGCAATATCTCTTGGGTCTCTAGATTCTTTATAAGGATTATCCCTTAGCGTCATAAATTCCTCTGGTACAGAAGCTGTCATTCTTGTATCAGCACTTGGTGCAATGCTATTTGCAGTAACTCCATATTTTCCTAAATCTTTTCCAACAACTTTTGTAAACCCAGCTATACCAGATTTAGCTGCTCCATAATTCGCTTGTCCTGCATTTCCAAAAAGTCCTGATGTTGAAGAAAAAGTTATGATTCTTCCAGATTTTTGAGCTCTAAATATTGGAGCAGCATGTCGAACAACAGAAAAAGTACCTGTTAGATGAACATCAATGACATCATGCCATTCATCCTCTGTCATATTAAATATCATCCTGTCTCTTAATATACCTGCAACGGTAACGACGATATCTAATCGACCAAATGAATTCATAGCATCTTTTACTATTTCTTCTCCAGCTTCAAATGATGCTACAGATAATTTATTTGATTTGGCTTCCCCACCAGCTTTATTTATACCCTCAACAACTTCGTCAGCTAATGAAGCATTTTCAACATTACCATCTAAAGAAAGCCCAGGATCAACGACAAGAATTTTTGCACCATGAGCTGCTAAATCTTCAGCAACAGCTCTACCTATACCTCTACCAGCTCCTGTTACTATTGCCACTTTGTTATCCAAAATATTAGACATTTATCCCCTCATTTTTTTTCTTTGATTGGCAATTCAATTTGAGCTGTTGATGGCGTAGTTATTTGACCTTTTGAATTTTCTAAATTCAATTCTATATCAACAACTCCTTTTGAACCTTTAATCGATTTTTTTATTACCTTCCCATAATATTTCAAATCTTCATATGGGAAATCAACTCCCCTATATGATACATTAAACTTTTTAATACGCCCCTGATGACCTACAAAATCCACAAGTAACTGAGCAAGCCATGCGCTTTTCAATGCTCCATGAATAATTATTCCTTTGTGTCCCGCTTTTTTTGCAACTTCGTCATCATAATGAAATTCGTTAAAATCTTGTGAGGCCCCAGCATACATAACCAGCTGTTTTCTGTCTATATTTTTTTCAATTGGTCCAAAAATATAACCTTCATCAATATCTTCAAAAAAAATTTGACTTTTCATAAAAAAGTTTTTTCTCCTTTTCCATAAGTAATTGTAATAACTTCTTGTGTGGTTACCAATTTATTTTTTTGGTTAGTATAGGAGATTAAAGTTAATTTAAATAGCATATTTCCTTTTTTTCCGGTTTTTACAAAAAGATCTTTCAATTTAGATACAACACTAATTTTATCTCCTACATATATATGTTCATAAAAATTATAAGAAGAACCTCCGTCTACTAGGTTAGAGAAAGGTTCAGGAAATTCTTGATCTAATTTATTCGCTTTAAATAATCTTACATAAGTAGGAGGAGCTACTAATCCACCCATAGTTTTTTTTGCGTAAGTTTCATTAAAATAAATAGGATTGTCGTCACCAATGGCTTCTGCAAATCTTTCCACAGAATGTCGTTCAACATTATAAATCTTTGGTCTAGTTTTAAGATTTATGAATTTTTTCATTTCATCAGATATTATTTCAAATTGTGACATTAAGAATTCTTTCTTTTTATGGTCACAAATATAAAAGATGTGATAGCTGAAGACAATAGAAAAATTGCGCTAATCAAGTAAAAAAAAGCATATTTTCCTAAAAGGTTGAACATCAAAATTTGATAACCAAATAACAACAAAGAACCAAAAATTAAATTTAAAGGCAAATAATAAATTGAAACGTTTTGTCTTCTTGTTCCCCATAAACATACTAAACCAATCATGAAAGGAATAAAAAGATTAAATAAAACTCTATTTCCATAAATTTCAATTAAAGTTTGGTTATCTGTAAAATCTGTTAAAACAAGAAATATTCCAGAAAAAAAACTTGAAAAAATTGATATATATACAAATAATTTTATAATTCTCAATTCTTTATATTCCATAATAATCCTCAGGATTTTCAAAATCTTCTGATTGTTTTACTGAGATAATTTTAATTGGAGCACGACTTTTCATAATTTTTTTTATTCCATAAGGCTCTTTAAATTTTACTGTCAGCTCTACATCGTTATACAAATTTTTATAATCCTGTAATATTCCTGAACCATATTTTTTATGATCAATCCTATCCCCTTTAGAGAAGGGATTATCAGATTTATTAGAAATCTTTCTTGCTAATTCATCCAATTGTTCTCCAAATTTTAATGAATCTTCGGATTTATTTTGATTAGAAACCTTTCTAGTCATTCCATCTCTATACAAATAATTATTATTTTCTTTAATGATTTCTGTGGGTATATCTTCAAGAAACCTTGACTTCAAGGCATTATCATATATTCCACGGAAACGTCTTCTTTTTGAATAAGACAAAAATAAATTTTCCTTAGCTCTAGTTATACCAACATAGCATAGACGCCTTTCTTCTTCCAATTCTTCAGGAGTTTCAAGAGATTTTGAATGAGGTAATAATCCTTCTTCCATTCCCACCATATAAACATTTTGAAATTCTAAGCCTTTAGCTTGATGTAAAGTAATCAAAGTTATAGACTCAAATTCATCATCCAGTTTTTCTAAGTTTGTATTTAAAGAAGCGGCTTCTATGAATTCAATCAAGTTCTGATTTGGATCTAAAGAAAAGGAGTCAGAGAATTCTTCTGCTGAGGATCTTAATTCATAAATATTTTCTAATCTCTCTATCCCATCTTCATCATTTTTAATATATTCCGCATAATCTGTTGTATCCAAAATTAGACTTATTAAATTATTTGGATCAAGGGTTTTTGCCCCTTCACACAAATTTATATAAATATCGATAAATGTCATAAAAGATTGTGTAGCTCTCGCAGAAAATAAATTCTTCGATTGTTTATTTTTAATATCATTGTTTTCTTCACTTAAATAAGATAATAAGAAAGTAAGAAGACTTACATTTTTAATCTGAGCAGCGTTTTTTAGAATAGATAAAGTTTTGTTCCCTATTCCACGCGAAGGAATATTAATAACTCTTTCAAATGCTGAATTATCGTTAGGATTTAAAATTAATTTACAATAGCCTAAAATATCTTTTATTTCTCTGCGATCATAAAATCTAACGCCACCAACTAATCTATATCTTAAACCTAATGAACTTAAAGCTACTTCAAAAGATCTACTTTGTGCATTTACTCTATACATAATAGCTATTTCATTTGCCGATAATCCATTTTTAATTTGTTTTGAAATCAAATAAGAAATTTCTAAAGATTCACTTTCTTCATCAGAATAAACATTAAATTCTATGAGAGATCCATTTTGCTTTTTAGTCCAAAGTTTACGTTGAAATCTTTCTGTGTTTTTTCTAATAACAGAATCTGCAGCATTCAAAATCTGCTGAGTTGATCTATAACTCTCATCAAGGTTAACTACTTTACAATTTTTAAATTGTTTTTCAAATTCCTTAAGATTTGTTGGATTTGCATACCTCCACGAATATATTGATTGATCAGGATCTCCGACTACGGATATTGATTTATTTTCACCAATTAACAAATTAGATATTTGAAATTGTAAAGGGTTTGTATCTTGGAATTCATCTATAATAATTTGATCAAATCTATCAGACCATTTGCTTTGTATATCATTATTTTCACTCAGAATATTTCTAGTTTTCATTAATAAATCATCAAAATCACAAGCATTAGAATTTTCAATTGTTTCTTGATATCTAGTATAAACACGAGAAACAATTTCATCTAAATATGAAGAATTCTCGGAAGCGAATTTTTCTGGAGTCAAATTAGTATTTTTTGCCCTAGATATTTCTGAATTCACAATTCTTACATTTATTTTTTTAGGATCTATATCTAGTTCTTGAAAAATATTCTTTATTATCTTATTTTGATCATCATCATCGTATATAGAAAAATTTTGATCAAGCCCTATCATATTCCCTTCTATTCTTAAAAAATATGATGCAAACCCATGAAAAGTTTTAACCAATGGTTTTATTGAAGAGTTGATAAATATATTAGTTCTATTTAACAATTCCTTTGCAGCTTTGTTTGTAAAGGTTACCGCTAATATATTACTGGGATTTAAATCATAATTCTGAATAAGCCATGGAATTCTGTGTGCCATAACTCTAGTTTTCCCTGAACCAGGTCCTGCTATAACTAGTAATGGCGATAAAGGATGAGTAACAGCAGAAATTTGGTTTTCAGAAAGTCCTTTGAGAATTTTAGAATCTACTTTTTTCATTCTCTAATATCAACTTGTAATAGGAGTAGATAAAATTTCAAATAATTTATCAAAGTTTAAACTATTTGAGAGGATCTCATTTGCATTTATAATTTTATCAGGATGATTAAATGTTACTGTTTCTAAATTTTCAGATATTTGGTCAATTATATTTTCAGTACTTTTGTCTACAACCATAATAGGAATCTTATATTTATTCGCTTCATGTAATACGTATTCAACAGGAGTTTCATTATTAGTTGCAATAATTAGATTTAAATTCCCTGCTTGAATCGCCGACAATTGTACATCTGGTCTATCACCACGAACTATCAGTGCTGTGTTAGTAAATTTAGAAAAAAATTCTGGCCCCCAATCCAAAACAAAACCCCCTATTAAATAATTTTCAATTAGTTTGTTTGAATTTTCTAAAGAAATTACCTTAGTTGGATTTAAAGATTCTATCAACTCATCAGATGATAATGCTAGAAGTGATCTAGTTTGATCTAAATAACCCAAAATGTTCAAATTCTCTTTTGAATAGTTTTGTACCAATTCATTTTTTTGATATCTTAAAACTCCATTGATAAAAATTCCGATCAATCTATCAGATAAAGCTTTAGAAGCTTCCTTAACACTACTATGAGATTCTTCTACCAAAATGATTTTCGCATCATATTTGCTAGATAGTCTTTTTATTGAATCTATTGAAGTATTATTAATTTCTATCAAAGCCAAGTCTGAGTTAGTAAATTCACATTTTATCTCTTTAGAATCCATTAAATTATAAAAATTACTATGTTCAACTATCTGATCCTGATTAAATTCACCAACAAAAGTTTTAAGTCCTCTTTTAATAGATTCATAAGAGATACCAGATAAAACTGTTGTTTTACCTACCTCTTTTTTAGACGATGTTACAAATATAACTGGCATAATAGTATAAATAATAAATAATTATTAATTAATTTCATATATGGAACAATAAAAGATTGTGGAATTTTTTTTATTTATATGAGTTTGCCTGGGTAGCTCAGGGGTAGAGCACTGCGCTGAAAACGCAGGTGTCGACAGTTCGAATCTGTCCCTAGGCACCACTTATTTGTTGCATTAAAAAATGTTAAGTAATATATTATGCATTAATTATGATTACTAGTTTAGATAAAAAAATCCTTATAGCCCACCTTTTAAGGAGGGCTGGTTTTGGGTGTACTTATGATCAGATAGAAAAACTATCTTTAATGGAATATGATGATGTAGTGGATCTATTAATCAATCCAGAATATGGTCCTCCGAAGGATCAAGACTTACTAGATAGATACTTTATAGCCTCAGTTGAGGCCAGAACTGCAAGACACGCTGATCCTCAATGGACATGGAGACTAGCCAAATCAGAAAAACAATTAGAAGAAAAAATAGCTTTATTTTGGCATGGTTTATTGGCAGTTGGAGGAATAAAACTTGATCATGGTTTAGCAATGTTGGAAGAAATAGATCTTTTTAGAAAATACGGTTTGGAAAAATTTGAGACATTGCTTCTTAAAATTTCTGAAGATCCAGGAATGATGTATTGGCTAGACAATCAAAACAGTCACAAAGATGCTCCTAATGAAAATTATGGTAGAGAATTATTAGAACTTTTTTCTATGGGTATAGATGAGAATGGAGAAGGTTCTTATACAGAAGATGATGTAAAAACTGCTGCAAGAGCTTTTACAGGTTGGGCATCAAGACCAACTCCCCCTCCATTTTTTTTAGGACCATTCCCTATGGAGTTTTCTTTTGACAAATCTGATCACGATAATACAGAAAAAACATTCCTAGGAGAAAAAGGTAATTTTAATGGAAATGATATAGTCAATATGGTTGCTACACACCCTTCAACGGCAAAATTTATTTGTAAAAGGCTATATCTATACTTTGTATCTGAAACGGAAGATTGGGATGAAATCAATAAACTTTCTGATGTGTTTTTGAAAAATAATGGTGAGATAAAAAAAGTGCTGGAAGCAATGTTTAAATCTGAACATTTTAAATCTGATGATATTAGATTTAAAAAAGTTAAAAGCCCATCAGATTTAGTTTTTGGAGTATCAAGGTTGGTTGATAAATATAAAATTCCAGATTTAGACTCAGCCGAATTGGCTATAAATACTTTATTAATGGGGCAATTTTTAATGAACCCTCCAAGTGTTGAAGGATGGCATGAAGGGGAAGAATGGATTGATAGTGGATCACTAATTGAAAGAATCAACTATGCTAGTACAGAAATATCTAATACAAGTTCTTCAGGAGTAAAAAGGATTATTGAAATTATAAAAGAAACAAACATCACTGATTCAAATGATTTGATCAACAATACATTAGAAACATTGGGGTACATTAATATAACTGATAAAACAAAAGGAATGATAAAAGAACACTTGAGAAAAAATAAATTTACAAATAAAGAAGATAAAATTTTGGATGTCTTGAAACTTATTGTATCGACACCAGATTTTCAATATTGCTAATTAGGAGTTTTATATGAGCAAGCAAAAAAATCTTGTAGTAATCCAATTAAGTGGAGGGAATGACTATTTGAATACTATAGTTCCTTATGAAACTGGTCTTTATTATGATTACAGACCTAATATGGGTTTAAAAGATGACTCTATTATCCCAATTGATAATAAAATTGCTTTTAATTCAAACATAGATTTTTTCAAAAAAACATTTGATGACCAAAAACTAGCCGTTATGATGGGAATCGGATATCCTGAACCAAATAGATCTCATTTTAGATCAATGGATATATGGCATACAGCTAAGCCATTCGAAAGTAGTTCAATAGGATGGTTGGGGAGAACCGTAAAAAATATTGATCCAAAGGGATTAAATCCTATTACAGCAGTAAATTTTGGAAAAGGACTCCCTCGGGCTCTAGCATGTCCTGGAGTATCTGTCGCCTCTGTTGGTGCACTGGAATCATATGGACTTTTCACTGGAGTATCTGGAGCAAAAAACAGAGAAATTTTGTTAGACACAGTGGATCGAATTTACCAACCAATGAACAGAGATGGTGTTCCTTCTTTAAGATTATTAGAAACTGGAAGAGGGGCATTGGATGGTGCAGATTTGTTAAGTGAAGCACCAAGTAATTACTCATCTGATGTTGAATATCCAGAAGATAATCCTATTGCTCAGTCTTTAAAAGGTATAGCTCAAGTTGCTAGTGCAAAATTAGGTACAAGAATATTTTACGCTCAACATGGTAGTTTTGATACTCACACTGACGAATTGAAAAATCACTCCTTATTATTGAAACAGTTGTCAGTCGCAATTGATTGTTTCCAAAGAGATTTAATAAAACAAAAATTGGACGACGAGACAGTAATTTGGATATTTTCAGAATTTGGAAGAAGGATTTCTGATAACGGTACCGGCACAGATCACGGATCTGGAGGAGTTGCTTTTTTGTTAGGTAACTCTGTAAAGGGTGGTCTCTACGGAGAGTATCCAAATCTAGAACCTTCTGCTCAACTTGAGGGAGATATACATTATAATATGGACTTTAGAACTCTTTATTCAACAATTCTAGAAGATGTACTGGATGTTGATTCGGAAAGCATTTTGGACGAAAAATTTACAAACCTAAGCGTACTAAACTCATAATGGTTACTACGAAATTAGAATATAGCCACACTATAGGGATTGCCTCGTTTGAAGGAAGAGGATTCATGAATCCTATAGATATAAAATACAAAAATGGAACTTTGTTTGTTCTAAGTAGGTCAAATGCTAGTAACAAAAACAACAGAATAAGTGTTGTAACTGTAGATTCTGAACATAAATATGAGTTTGCTAATTGGGGTGAAGATAAAGGAAAATCTATTTTGCCAACAGCAATAGTTTTTGACAAAAACGATAAATTATATCTATCTGATGAACATTTAAACAGGATCTCCATTTTTGATTCCAATGGAAATTTCATCGATAGTTGGGGAGAATATGGATGTGACAGTGGTCAGTTAAATAGACCATCTGGATTAGCATTTAATAAACAAAATGAATTATTTATTGTAGATCATTTAAATTCAAGAGTACAAAAATTTGATGAAAAAGGAAAGTTTATTTCTAACTTTGGTTTATTTGGAACAAATGAAGGAGAATTTAATTATCCATGGGGGATAGCACTAGATAATGAAGAGAACATATATATAGCCGACTGGAGAAATAATAGGGTCCAAATATTTGATTCAAATGGTAATTGTGTAAAAATTATTAAAAACTTTAATGATAGTGGATTTAACAAACCTTCTTCAGTTCATATTGATAATAGAGGTTATTTATTTGTATCAAATTGGGGAAATAATAGTGTAATAATTTTTGACGATAAACAAAACTATCTTTATGAAATTTTTGGAGATGCCTCGCTATCAAAGTGGTGTCAAGAATTTTTAGATGTTAATCCTGAACAGTCTAGTTGGAGAGAAAACGCTGGATTATTTGAAGAAGAAAAAAAGTTTTGGAAACCTGCTGGAATTGAAACAAACGAAAACCTGATATTTATTTCAGATTCATGTAGGCACAGAATCCAGATATATAGGAAATAAACTAAGAATTTGCTAAGACTTCTTTAACTTTTTCTGCATGACCTTTAGCTTGAACGTTGGTCCATTTTTTCAAGAGAATTCCATCCTTATCAATTAAAAAAGTAGACCTTATTATACCCATGCTCTTTTTACCATACATATTCTTTTCTCCCCAGACACCATATTCCAGAATCATTTTTTTATCAGGATCACAAAGAAGGGTAAACGGTAAAGAATGATTATCTATAAATTTATTGTGAGAACTTTCGTCGTCAGGACTAATCCCATAAATCTCACAATCGAGTTTACTGAACTCTCCATGTATGTCTCTAAACTCACAAGCCTCAACCGTACAGCCAGGGGTATCATCTTTAGGATAAAAGTAGAGTACAGCAGGTTTACCTGAAATAGAGCTTAAATTTATTAAATCTCCATTTTGATCAATTAAATTAAAATCTGGAACTTTAGAACCTTCTAATAAAGACATTTTTTTCTCCTAATTACAAATGCTTATCTAGATATAGTATAGAAAAAAAAATTACATAGTTAAAGTATTCCCACTCAATAAATGTAAATGTAAGTGCATAACTGTTTGACCTCCGCCCTCACCTACATTAGTTAGAATTTGATATCCTTCTTCTTCGATTTGGAATTTTTTTGCCAGTTTTTTGCAAACAAGCATTAGATGACCTAGAACTTCCTTATCAGAATCTGAAGCATAATTAATATTTATAATAGGTTTTTTGGGTATAACTAATATGTGAATTTTAGATTTTGGGTTTACATCGTTTATAGCAATACACAATTCATCTTCATATTGAATTTCACTTGGAATTTCTTTATTAATTATTTTTGTAAAAATGGTATCCACTATAGTAAAACTTTCTCTTGATAATTTTTTTAGCTTTATTTTTTCTATTTGTTTCAAATTATATTTTAAAACAGCTAAAAAAATTTAAATTTTGAAACTTTTCTATAGAAAGATTTAAAATTTAATTAGAATGTATGATAACTTCATAATCTTTTCCATTAACAGTTACTCGTGTGATCTCATCACTAGATGATTTATTATTCGAATTAGTTGATTCTTTAATATTATTATCTTTATATCTAATTCCAAGTTCACCGTTACCTTCTAAAAATGCTATTCCTTTAGCTCCACATGTAGCAGATATAAATATATTCTCATCGGTAGATTCTATATTTTTATCTTCCAACAATTTTTTATTGTAATCTATTCCCATATTTGGATTATTATCATTCAAATCGTGAACGTCTTCTTTTGTGGGTTTGAGAGATAATTGTTTAGAAGCAATTTTTACAATCTCAGGGTCTGGAGCAGTTGGAGTCTTCCCAAAATATCCTAATATCATCTTTCCATAACTTTCAGAAATTTTTGACCATTTTTCTTGTACAGTATTTGTGAATGCTTGTTGAAAATAAAATTGCGAAACTGGTGTAACAGACGTCCCATAACCACCTTTAGCAACCACTTCTCTCATATTTTCAATAACTTTACTGAAAAGATCTAGAGAGTCATTATCTCTCATCATTTGTGTGTTTGCAGTAAGTGCTCCACCTGGCATAGGAGAGAAAGGGATAATTGGATTAACCATTACTGCTTCAGTAGGGAGATAATATTTTTCCATTTGATCAATAAACATTTTTTCAACTTCTATTATTTTTTCTTCATCAATTTCAAGAGTATATTCGGTACCTCTTAGTGCTTGCCACATTGTCAAAATATCTACCTGAGATGTTCCTCCGCTTACTGGAGCCATAGCAAGATCAATGGTATCTGCACCTGCTTCAATAGCTGCCATATTACAAGACACACCCATTCCTGCAGTATCATGTGTATGAAATTGAATCATCGTGTCCTTTGGTAATAATTTTCGTGCATTCTTAATCGCTTCATGCACTATGGAAGGAGGTGTTGTTCCTGATGCATCTTTGAAAGCCACGCTATCAAAAGGTATATTGGCATCTATTATTTCTTTTATTTTATCTGTATAAAATTCTGCCGAATGATAATATTTTTCATTTAAACTAGGAGGTAAACCCATTAATGCAATAACAATTTGATGATTTAAACCTGCATTAGTTATACATTCTGCTGAATAAGATAAATTTCGAATATCCATTAAGGCATCAAAATTTCTAATGGTAGTTATTCCATGTTTTTTAAATAACTTGGCGTGAAGATCGATAATATCTCTTGATTGTGATTCAAGCCCTACTACATTTACACCACGAGCCAAAGTCTGCAAATTTATATCTTTACCAACAATTTCTCTAGATTGATCCATCATTTTAAAAGCATCCTCTTGACAATAAAAATATAAACTTTGAAATCTAGCTCCACCACCTATTTCAAAGTTATCATTTCCTGCTTCTACAGCGGCTTTTAATATTGGGAGAAAATCTTCTGTTTTTACCCTTGCTCCATAACATGACTGAAAGCCATCACGAAATGAGGTATCCATAAAATTTATTTTTTTCATAATGGCAATTATAAGATAAAAACTGATTTATAAAATTGTAGAAAACATAAAAAAAGATCTTTTAAATTTGATGTTTTGTTATATTTAAAAAAAATTATGCATCGGTGTCTAAGCGAGTAGAATCTTTTTCGGGATCAAGATCCCATCTAAAAGTATCATTTGGATCTGGATTTTTATGATATTTAATTACCAATATTTTTATACTGGATATTATAAAATTATATATAATAAAATTCAGATTATAATTTAAGCGGAAGTGGCTCAGTGGTAGAGCATCTCCTTGCCAAGGAGAAGGTCGCGAGTTCGAATCTCGTCTTCCGCTCCAAAACTATCAATTTAAATAATTAATATGAAAATTAAATCAAGAAAAAATATTTTACTATGATTAATGAAATATTGAAATTGGATGATCCTTTGAATAAATTTCTGGAACTTGGTATCCAAGCATTAGATAAATCTAGAGAAATTACCAAAGATGTTGATTCTTCTAAAAGTTCTCTAAAAGAAGATGGAAGTTTACTGACGGAATTTGATATTAAAGTAGAAGAAGAAATTTTTAAGATTTTAAGTAAAAGTGATGGAGACATAATCACAGAAGAAATTCTTGGAAGGAAAGATAATAAAGATTATTGTTGGTATATAGACCCTATCGATGGTACTACTTCATTTTCTAGAGGTATACCTCTGTTCGGAACAATTATAGGGTTAACCTATAAAAAAAAGCCAATAATGGGTTTAATTGATATCCCAAAATTACAAGATAGGTTTATTTCTGTTAAAAATTTTGGGGCTGAAAAAAATGGACAAAAAATAAAAGCGTCAACCACTAAAGTTTTATCTGAATCATTAATAATTTATGGTTCTCCACAACGATTTAAAAAAGAAGGAATGTTAGATAAATTACAAATAATTAATTCAATAGTTTGGGATTCAAGAGGGTGTTTTGATTGTTTTGGTTATTCACTTGCTTTTTCTGGAGCAGTAGACTTAGTTTTAGAGGTGGATTTAAATTTATGGGAAACTATCGCTCTAGAATCATTAGCTAAGGAATCAGGAGCAGGATATGCAGAACAAAGTTCTATAAACGGAAAGAAAAATTTAATTTTTGGTTCGAAGAATCTTTTAGAAGAAAGTATTGATATTATGGGTGGCGACTGGAGCATCCAATAAAGACAAAAATCAAACAATCTTCTGGAACTTTCGAATCATTCAAAGCAAGAAAATTTCGTTTATTCTGGTTTGCTTCTTTGGGTTCTGTAGGTGGAACGCAACTATTTACTTTGGCAAGTGGAAAATTAATCTATAACATAAGTGGCTCAGAATTTTTTTTAGGTTTAGTAGCAGCAGTATTTGGGTTAGGAACTATAGTTATAAATTTCTTAGGTGGAGTGATTGCTGATAGATTAGAGAAAAAAATCCTACTGATAATTACGTCTTTTTGTTCTAGTTTAATTTTAATAATTTTGGCCATGGTTGATAATTTAAATTTAGAAACAGTATCCATTGTTATAATTTTATCTACTATATTGGGCCTAATCAGTGGTTTCGATTGGCCAGTAAGATCATCTATATTTACACAATTTTTAGATAATAAAGAGCAGATAGTAAGTGCTGTTTCACTCAATGCTATTTTGTGGCAGGGAGTAAGAATTATCGCACCGGGTATTGGAGGATTTATCATTGCATATTATGGAACTCAATCTATTTTTTATATGAGTGCAGTAGGTTTTTTTATAATGGGCATCATAATGATAAGGATAACCCCAAATAAGAGTTTTGATAAAGTTGAGAAAAAAAATAGTATAAAAAAATCAATCTTTCAAGAAACTTTAGAAGGAATTAAGTACATATATGAAAATAAAATTTTTAGAATAATAATACTAGCGACTTATTTGACTAGTTTTTTTGGGGTATCTTACCTACAATTACTTCCTTCATTTGCTGATAGTTATAAATTATCATCTAGAGGTGACGTATCTGCTCAAGTATTGGGAATTTTATTATCAAGCGCAGGAATAGGAGCTGTTTTTGGTACAACAATTACTTCCAATTTAAAAAACAGAATAAATATAGGTAAATTAGCATTTTCTACAAATGTAATATCCGTCATCTTTTTATTGTTATTTGGTATTTCTAATTTTTTTATTAATGAAAATAATATATATTCCAACCCATGGATTTCTTACAATTTATTACTTTCATTACTTTTTACTTTCTTAACAAGTACATTTAGTTCAATTTTTATGGTTTGTTCAATGTCAATACTTCAATTGAATGTACCAGATAAATTAAGAGGTAGAGTTATGGGAATACATACAATAACTTTTAGTTTAATGTCAGTTGGTGCATTGATCTTAGGATTACTAGCAGAGTTTTTTGGATCAAGTATTGCAGTTATGAGCAGTTCAAGTTTACTTATAATAATAAATTTATATATTTTTATTTCAAAAAAAGAAATAAGAAATATATAAATCATTTCTCATAATTTAAAATCATTT
>CEVM01043746.1_pt1 | contig 24415 bp, 22 predicted proteins | sample 531481 | NCBI WGS metagenome assembly CEVM01 (sample SAMEA2623649, study PRJEB7988) | marine metagenome | biome: marine biome (ENVO:00000447); feature: mesopelagic zone (ENVO:00000213) & marine oxygen minimum zone (ENVO:01000065); material: "saline water (ENVO:00002010), including plankton...
GGTAAAGGCCCGCAGGATGGCGTAGAAGGGCAGGAAGTACCATTCCGGAACGATCTCGGGTGGCGTCACCAGCGGATTCGCCTCGATATAGTTGTCGGGATGGCCCAGGTAGTTCGGCATGAAGCCGACGATCGCGAAGAACACGATCAGCACGACGCCAAGCGCGAACAGATCCTTCATCACGAAATAGGGCCAGAAGGGCAGGGTATCCTTTTCCGCCTCCTGCTTGCTTGACCGCCGCACCTCGATCCCGGTGGGGTTGTTGTTGCCGGTCGTGTGGAAGGCCCAGATATGGACGACCACAAGCGCCGCGATGATGAAGGGCAGCAGGTAATGCAGCGAGAAGAAGCGGTTCAGCGTGGCATTGTCCACCGCCGGCCCGCCCAGCAGCCAGGTCTGGATCGTCGGCCCGATGCCGGGAATGGCGCCGAACAGGCCGGTGATCACCGTGGCGCCCCAGAACGACATCTGCCCCCAGGGCAGCACGTAGCCCATGAAGGCGGTGGCCATCATGGACAGATAGATCAGCATCCCGATGATCCACGTCACCTCGCGCGGAGCCTTGTAGCTGCCGTAATACAGGCCGCGGAAGATGTGCAGATAGACCGCCAGGAAGAACAGCGACGCGCCGTTGGAATGCAGATAGCGCAGCATATAGCCGCCATTCACGTTGCGCATGATCTTTTCGACGCTGGCAAAGGCCAGATCCACCTGCGGGGTGTAGTGCATCGCCAGCACGATGCCGGTGATGATCTGCAGCGCAAGGCAGAAGGTCAGCACGACACCCCAGATCCACATCCAGTTCAGGTTCCGGGGCGTGGGGATCATCAGCGTGTCATAGAGGATGCTTGCCACCGGAAGTCGGCGGTGCAGCCAGCGCTCGAAGCCCGTTCTGGGCTCGTAAGGATCGTGCGGGATACCGGCCATGTGTTGCCCTCCTCAGCCCAGCTTGACGGTGGTTTCGTTGATGAATTCGGCGATCGGGATCCACAGGTTCTCGGGCGCGGGGCCTTTGCGGATACGCCCGGCGGTGTCGTAATGCGAGCCGTGGCAGGGGCAGAACCAACCGTCGTAATCGCCCGCGTTGTTGCCGATCGGCACGCAGCCCAGATGGGTGCAGACGCCGATCATGACCAGCCATTCGCCGGCTTCGTCCATTGTGCGGTTCTGGTCGGTCGCGGGTTCGACGCCGCCAAGATTGGGGTTCTGCGCGGTCTGATCGATCAGTTCGCTCAACGCGACCGCGCGGCCTTCCTGGATTTCCTTTTCGGTCCGGCGGCGGATGAAGATGGGCTTGCCGCGAAACTTGACCGTCAACTGGGTGCCGGTCTCGACGCCGCTGACATCGACCTGGATCGAGGACAGGGCCTGGACATCGGCCGAGGGGTTCATCTGGTTCACAAGCGTCCAGGTGGCGGCACCGGCGGCCACCGTGCCTGCGCCGGCCGTGGCGTAATAGAGGAAATCCCTCCGGGTGCCGACGTGGTCATCTGCGTGGGACACGGGTCATTCTCCAATTCAGGCCGGAACCCCGGCCGATACGACATTCCGGGCCGCGTCTGATCGCAGCCTCTGCGGGGCGGTTCTAGCCTTCAATTCCGCGTCAGTCCAGCCGTCAAGCCCGCGCAAAAGCGCGCATATCGCCGCATCTGTTGGAATTTTGCCGCGCGCGACCGAAGGCTTGGCGCCCCGCGGCGACAGGCAGCCGCGCCTCCGGCCGGGGTCTCAGCCGGTCGGGGCAGTCGATCACAGCAGCCCCTGCGCCCGAAAGCTGATCTCGCGCGAGCGTCCGATGATCAGGTGATCGTGGACCGTGATGCCCATGGAATCGGCGGCCTGAACCACGCGGGCCGTCATCGTGATATCCGAATCCGAGGGCGTCGGATCGCCAGAGGGATGATTGTGGACGAGGATCAGCGCCGAAGCGTTCAGTTCCAGCGCGCGGCGGATGATCTCTCGCGGATAGACCGGAACATGATCGACCGTGCCGCGCGCCTGTTCCTCGTCGGCAATCAGGACGTTCCTGCGGTCCAGATAGAGGACTCGAAATTGCTCGGTCGGACGATGGGCCATTGCGGTGTGGCAATAATCCAGCAGCGCGTCCCAGCCAGACAGGACAGGCCGGTGCATGATCCTGGCACGGGCCATGCGCTGCGCCGCCGCCTCGACGATCTTCAGTTCGGTGACCACGGCCGGTCCGACACCCTCGACCTGGTGCAAACGCGCCGGTTCGGCGGTCAGTACCCCATTGAAATCCTTGAAAACCTCGATCAGTCGACGAGCAAGAGGTTTCACATCCTGCCGCGGGATGGCGCGGAACAGCACCAGTTCCAGCAATTCGTAATCCGGCATCGCGGCCGCGCCGCCCTGCCGGAAGCGGTCGCGCAGGCGGGCGCGGTGATCGGCCAGGTAAGAGGGCGGCGGGCCGTCCTTTTGACGCAACTCCGCGACCGGCCCCGCCACATCGTCGGCGGCGGGCGAAAACAGAGGCAGCGGCATTTCACCAAAGGCGCGATTCGAATCCATGCCGGCAGAATGGATCGAAGCCGGTGAAAAAAGGGTTAACCGCCGGCCTGATCAACTGGTCATGTCGTCCCAGAAGCCTTTCACCTTGTTGAAGAAGCTCGACGATTGCGGGCTGTTGTCGGCTTTTTCAGATTGGAAGTCGCGCAGCAGGTCCCGCTGTCTCGAGGTCAGGTTGACCGGCGTTTCGACCGTCAGTTCGATCAGCATGTCGCCGGCCTCGCCGCCCGCGCCCGCGCCGTGGCGCAGCGGCGGCATCCCCTTGCCGCGCAGGCGCATCTGGCGGCCGGTCTGACTGCCCGCGGGCACCTTGACCCGCGCACGGCCGCCATCGATGGTCGGCACCTCGACTTCGCCGCCAAGCGCCGCGACGACCATGCTGACCGGAACCTGACAGGCCAGCATCTTGCCATCGCGGACGAAGATGTCGTGTTCCTTCACCTCGATGAAGATATACAGATCGCCCGCGGGGCCGCCGCGCATTCCGGCCTCGCCCTCGCCCGCAAGGCGGATCCGGGTGCCGGTTTCGACCCCGGCCGGGATATTCACCGACAGCGTCCGGTCCTTTTCGATCCGGCCCGCGCCATGACAGGCCTTGCAGGGATTCTTGACGATCTGGCCCTGACCGCCGCAGGTCGGGCAGGTTCGTTCGACGGTGAAAAAGCCCTGCTGGGCGCGCACGCGGCCCATGCCCGAACAGGTCGGGCAGGCGGCGGGCTGTGTCGCCCCTTCGGCGCCCGTTCCCTCACATTCGTCGCAGGCGACCGAGCCGGGAACGGTGATCGTCTTCTGCAGGCCGCGATAGGCTTCTTCCAGCGCGACGCGCAGGTTGTAGCGCAGATCCTGTCCGCGCTGCGCCCGCGACCGGCCACTGCCGGCGCCACCGCCGCCGCGGCGACCCATCATGTCGCCGAAAAGATCCTCGAACACATCTGCGAAGGCCGAGCCGAAATCGCCGGGATGAGCGCCGCCCCCGCCACCGCCGCGACCGCCAAAACCGCCATTTTCGAAGGCCTGATGACCGAACCGGTCATAGGCGGCCTTTTTCTGGCCGTCCTTCAGGCAATCATAGGCCTCGTTCACCTCCTTGAAGCGCGCTTCGGCCTGACCGTCATTCTTGTTGCGGTCGGGGTGCAGCTCTTTCGCCTTGCGGCGATAAGCCTTCTTGATTTCTTCATCCGAGGCCCCGCGCGTGACCCCCAGAACCTCGTAAAAGCAACGCTTCGCCATATCTCGTCCTGTCTCCTGATCCCTGAAACACAAGTCCGGCCCGCGCGAACGCGGGCCGGATCAGGGAGGCGGCCCCGGATCAGCCGCGCTTCTTGTCGTCGCCGAGATCCTCGAAATCGGCGTCAACGATGTCTTCATCGGCGGCACGCGGCGAATCGTCCGCGCTCTCGGCCTCGTCCGGGGTCTGCTGCGACTTGTAGATCGCCTCGCCCAGCTTCATCGACGCATCCATGACGTTCTGGATGCCCGACTTGACCTTGCCGGCATCGTCGGACTTCACGGCCTCTTCCAGTGCGCCGATAGCCAGTTCGATCGCCTCGACGGTCGATTCGTCCACCTTGTCACCGTGCTCTTCCAGCGACTTGCGGGTCGAGTGGATCAGGCTTTCGGCCTGGTTCTTGGCCTCGACCAGTTCGCGACGGCCCTTGTCGGCCTCGGCGTTCTGTTCGGCATCCTTCACCATCCGCTCGATATCTTCGTCGGACAGACCGCCCGAGGCCTGGATGGTGATGTTCTGCTCCTTGCCGGTGCCCTTGTCCTTGGCGCTGACCGAGACGATGCCATTGGCGTCGATGTCGAACGTCACCTCGATCTGGGGCATTCCGCGCGGCGCCGGCGGGATGTCCTCGAGGTTGAACTGACCCAGCAGCTTGTTGTCGGCCGCCATCTCGCGTTCGCCCTGGAACACCCGAATCGTCACCGCGTTCTGGTTGTCCTCGGCGGTCGAGAAGATCTGGCTCTTCTTGGTCGGGATCGTGGTGTTGCGATCGATCAGTCGGGTGAAGACCCCGCCCAGCGTCTCGATCCCCAACGACAGCGGCGTCACGTCCAGCAGAACCACATCCTTGACGTCGCCTTGCAGCACGCCGGCCTGGATCGCGGCGCCCAGGGCCACGACCTCGTCGGGGTTGACGCCCTTGTGCGGTTCCTTGCCGAAGAAATCGGTGACTTCCTGGATGACCTTGGGCATCCGGGTCATGCCGCCGACCAGGACGATCTCGTCGATCTCGCCCTTGGAGACGCCGGCATCCTTCAGCGCATCGGCGACCGGTTTCATCGTTCGCTTGATCAGATCGCCGACCAGCGATTCCAGCTTGGCCCGGCTCAGCTTCATGACCATGTGCAGCGGCGTGCCGCTGTCCTTGTCCATGCTGATGAAGGGCTGGTTGATCTCGGTCTGGCTGGAGCTGGACAGCTCGATCTTGGCTTTCTCGGCGGCCTCCTTCAGCCGCTGAAGGGCCATCTTGTCCCTGGTCAGATCGACGCCGTGCTCTTTCTTGAATTCGTCGGCGAGGTAGTTGACGATGCGCATGTCGAAATCTTCGCCGCCCAGGAACGTGTCCCCGTTGGTCGATTTCACCTCGAACAGGCCGTCGTCGATTTCCAGGATGGTGATGTCGAAGGTGCCGCCGCCGAGGTCATAGACCGCGATCGTCTTGCTTTCCTTCTTGTCCAGACCGTAGGCCAGCGCGGCCGCGGTCGGTTCGTTGATAATGCGCAGGACTTCCAGGCCCGCGATCTTGCCGGCGTCCTTGGTGGCCTGACGCTGGGCGTCGTTGAAATAGGCCGGAACCGTGATGACGGCCTGCGTGACCTCTTCGCCCAGATAGGATTCGGCGGTCTCCTTCATCTTCTGAAGGATCATCGCGCTGACCTGCGCCGGGGAATATTTCTCGCCCTTCACCTCGACCCAGGCGTCACCATTGCCGCCATCCACGATGGAATAGGGAACCAGCTTCTTGTCCTTCTCGACGGCCTCATCGCCGATCCGACGGCCGATCAGACGCTTGACCGCGAAAACGGTGTTGGTGGGGTTGGTCACGGCCTGGCGCTTGGCGGATTGGCCGACAAGCCGCTCGCCATCGGTAAAGCCGACGATCGAGGGCGTGGTACGCGCGCCTTCGCTGTTCTCGATGACCTTGGGCTGGCTGCCATCCATGATGGCGACGCAGCTGTTGGTCGTGCCAAGGTCGATGCCGATAACTTTGGACATGTGTTTCTAACCTCTCTTGCGGCGATATCCGTGAGCCTCGGGTCCGTTATGGCCCCCGCGGCCCGATCCCGTTTCGTTGCGGCAACCGGCCGCAGCCGGGTGCTTCGGGGCTGTATATAGGGTTGCTTTTCCGGCCCGCAAGCATCCGCGACACGCAATTTGCACGGGAATTCGACCGGTTCCGGCCGCTAGCCCAGCGTCCAGCTGGCCGATTGATACTTGCGCGTGGTAAAGTTGATCAGCAGGCCGATCATGAAGACCGCCAGCGTGAACCACAGCGCGTAGGTCTGGCTGGTCTTCATCGGCGTGTAGTTGATGAAGACATATCCGCGTTCCTGGTCGATGGCGTGAAAAAGCGGGTTCCACCAGAAGTAGGGCAGCATGAAATTCGGCAGCACGTTGGCCACGAACATCTTGCCCGAGGCGAACATGTTGACGCGCTGATACAGGGTCGATGCGACGCCCGCGAATCGGGGCAGCCACGGCTTGATCGACAGGAACACCAGGCCGACCGCGCCGCCCGACATCCAGGCCACCAGAAGCATGGCCAGCGCGCCGACCGGACGCTCGATCTCGATCGGGGACAACAGCACGTGATAGAACCACAAGATGGTGATGATGCTGATGATCTGGCGATACAGCACCGCCAGAGCGGCCGCCGCGATCAGCACCGCCTGGTTCAAGGGCTCGTGTTTCAGCAATGCGCCTGCCCCGCCTGCCGTGGAGACGGCGTTGACCGCCCGGACATGGGTCATGAACAGGAAGATTCCCGACATCAGATAAAGCATGAAATCGCCGCGAAGGGGCGAGGTGCGGACACCGACGACCAGGAAGATCAGCACGAAGGCCGCCATGAAGACAATGGCCTGGACGATGGTCATCAGCAGGCCGATGACGGCGTTGCGCTGTTCGTTGCGCAGATTGTAGACCGTCTGGTGATAGATCAGCGCCAGCGTGCCGCCGGCGGCCTGAAGCATGTTGCGGTTCTGTCGCTGAACGAACACCTTCGGGTCATGCTCCGTCATGAGGGGCGCGGCGCGCGGACAGTTTCGCCGACAGGCGCTTGCCCTGCCGGGTTTGCGCGATCATAAGAAGTCAGGCAGGTCCGGGCAATCGGCATGACCGGTCGAAAGGCCCGCTTTCGAAGGGAATCTGGATGCAATTTGATCTGTTGACCAGCGAAATGCGCCGTCTCGCCTTGCAGGCCGGAGCGAAGATCATGGAAATCTACGAAGCCGAGAATTTCGCCGTGCGCTCGAAATCGGACGATTCACCCGTGACCGAGGCCGACGAGGCCGCGGATGCGCTGATCTCGGCCGGTCTGCGCAGGGCGTTTCCGGACATCCCGGTCGTGACCGAGGAACAGGCCGCCACCCATGAACAGACGGCGCCGAGCTTCCTGATCGTCGATCCCCTGGACGGGACCAAGGAATTCGTGCAACGGCGCGGCGATTTCACCGTCAATATCGCCTATGTCCAGGACGGCATTCCGGTGCGCGGGGTCGTCTATGCCCCCGCCAAGGGGCGTCTGTTCTACACCACCGGCGACGGCCGGTCTGTCGAGGAACGCGGGCCCTTCGGCGAAAGTCCCGGCGCGACCGAGCCAGTCGGCGTCAACCCGACGCCGGACAATCGCGGTCTGATGGTGGTGGCCTCGAAATCGCATCGCGACGCGGCAACGGACAATTACATCGCCCGATACGCGCTGCGCGACATGACCAGCGCCGGATCGTCGCTGAAATTCTGTCTCGTGGCGACAGGCGAGGCGGATCTCTATCCGCGGCTGGGTCGGACGATGGAATGGGACACGGCGGCGGGCGACGCGGTGCTGCGCGGCGCCGGCGGCGAGGTGGTGCGTTTCGACGATCACACGCCGCTGGTCTATGGCAAACCCGGTTTTGAAAATCCGTTCTTCGTCGCCTTCGCGCCCGGCGTGCTGCTGGTCAAGGACTGAGATGTCGGTCGTCATCGTCATCCCGGCCCGCTTCGCCTCGACCCGCTATCCGGGCAAGCCGTTGGCCGAACTGACCGGTGCTTCGGGCCGCGCGCGCAGCCTGATCCGGCGCAGTTGGGATGCCGCCCGCGCCGTCGGCGGCATCGACCGCGTGGTTGTCGCCACCGATGACGACCGCATACGGGTCCATGCGGAGGGCTTCGGCGCCGAGGTGGTGATGACCGCCCCGGCCTGTCGCAACGGCACCGAACGCTGCGCCGAGGCGGTCGCGACGATGGGCATCTCGCCCGAGATCGTCGTCAACCTGCAGGGCGACGCGCCGCTGACCCCCGCCTGGTTTGTCGAGGAACTGGTCGCGGGCCTGCGCGCGGCCCCGCGATCCGATGTCGCGACGCCGGTGCTGCGCTGTTCGGGGCGGATGCGGGCCGAACTGATCGCCGATCGCCATGCCGGTCGCGTCGGCGGCACCACCGCCGTCTTCGGGCACGACATGCAGGCGCTGTATTTCTCGAAAGAGGTCATTCCTTTCGCGTCGGATGATCTCGGGCCCGATGCACCCAGTCCGGTCTTTCATCATGTCGGCGTCTACGCCTATCGCCCCGGCGCGCTGGCAGCCTATCCCGGATGGGACGAGGGTCGGCTGGAAAAGCTGGAAGGGCTGGAGCAGTTGCGTTTTCTGGAACGCGGCAGACAGATCCTGTGCGTCGAGGTGCAGGCGCGCGGCCGGCAATTCTGGGAACTCAACAACCCCCAGGACGTTTCGCGGTTGGAACGGATGATGTCCGATATGAAGATCGACTAGGCCGGGTCCGCCGGTTCGGGCCCGGGAACCCGGCAAGTGGCGGAAATGCGTCGAATGCGCACCGATGTCTTGGCGAGCCCTTGCCCGGGTTGCTAGGATGGCAGGTGTTGATGCTTGTGATTCCCCGGTGAAGTTGTCAGGTGCTGCTCAGGTCGGCGCGATGTCCGGCACAGTCTGAAGGAAAAGGTGCGATGGCGATGAAGCGTAAGGTGACCAAGGCGATTTTCCCGGTGGCGGGGCTGGGAACGCGCTTCTTGCCGGCAACCAAGAGCATCCCCAAGGAAATCATGACCCTGGTGGACCGGCCGTTGATCCAGTACGCGATCGACGAGGCTCGGGCCGCGGGCATTACCGAATTCATCTTCGTGACCTCTCGCGGGAAGGGCGCGCTGGAAGATTATTTCGATCATGCCCACGAACTGGAATCGAGCCTGAAGAAGGCGGGCAAGAATCATCTTCTGGACCTTCTGCGCACGACCAACATGGAATCGGGCGCCATCGCCTATATCCGTCAGCACAAGGCGCTTGGCCTCGGCCACGCGGTCTGGTGCGCACGCCGCCTTCTGGCCGATGATGAACCCTTCGCGGTGATCCTGACCGACGACGTCATCATGGGCGAACCGCCCTGCCTGCAGCAGATGATCGAGGCCTATGGCGAGACCGGCGGCAGCATGGTCGCCACGATGGAGGTCGCGCCCGAAAAAGCCGCGTCCTACGGCGTGCTTGATGTCAGCGAGGACATGGGCGCCATCGTCAAGGTGCGCGGCATGGTCGAAAAGCCGACCCCGGAGACCGCGCCATCGAACCTTGCGGTCATCGGGCGCTATATCCTTGCGCCGACGGTGATGCAGAACCTCAACAAGCTGAAGGCCGGTTCCGGCGGCGAGATCCAGCTGACCGACGCCATCGCTGATGAAATCGAAGCCGGGCGCGGCGTCTACGGTTTGCGATTCCGCGGCCAGCGGTTCGATTGCGGCTCGAAAGCGGGCTTCCTGCAGGCCACCGTCGCCTTCGGTCTGGACCGGGATGAGCTGAAAGAGGAATTCGCGGAATATCTGCACGACGTCATGTCGATGCGCCGCGCGGCGGAGTGACCGATGCCTGAAACGGTTCTCGTGACCGGCGGTGCCGGTTACATCGGCTCGCATGCCTGCAAGGCGCTGGCCACCGCCGGATATCGTCCGGTCGCGCTGGACAACCTTTCGACCGGCTGGCGTGACGCGGTGAAGTTCGGCCCGCTGGTCCAGGCCGATCTGATGGACCGCGCGGCCCTGGCCGCGGCCTTCGCCGAGTATCGCCCGGTCGCGGTCATGCATTTCGCGGCGCTGAGCCAAGTGGGCGAGGCGATGAGCGAACCCGGCAGATACTGGCGAAACAATGTTGCCGGTTCGCTGAACCTGATCGAGGCGGCGGTCGCGGCGGAATGCCTGGATTTCGTCTTTAGCTCGACCTGCGCGACCTATGGCGACCGCGACGGCGAAATTCTGGACGAAGAGACGCCGCAGGCGCCACTGAATGCCTATGGCGCCAGCAAGCGCGCGATCGAGGACATGTTGGCCGATTTCGGTGCGGCCCACGGGCTGCGGTCGGTGATCTTCCGCTATTTCAACGTCGCCGGTGCTGACCCCGATGCCGAAGTCGGCGAGTTTCACCGCCCCGAGACGCATCTGATCCCGCTGATCCTCGACGCTGTGGACGGACGGCGCGCCGCGCTGACCATCCACGGCACCGATTATCCGACCGATGACGGAACCTGCATCCGCGATTACGTCCATGTCATGGACCTGGTCGATGCCCATCTGGCCGGACTGGAATGGTTGCGGGCAGGCCGGGGCAGCCGGGTCTTCTGCCTGGGAACGGGCGCGGGCTTTTCCGTCCGCGAGGTGGTCGATGCGACCGGGCATGTCACCAACCGCGCCGTGCCGATGCAGCACGGACCGCGCCGGGGCGGCGACGCCGTCAAGCTGGTCTGCGGCAGCCAGCGCGCGCGGGACGAATTGGGCTGGAGGCCCGACCGCTCGACGATGAAGCAGATGATCGGCGATGCCTGGCGCTGGCACCAGAACGGCCGCTACGAGGGTTGATGGCGAAGGCGGCCCGACATGACGGGCGGGTGTGGCAGCTTTGGCTGCGCTATCGGCTTCGCTGGAAAAGACGGGAATTGTTGTGGCGTGCGATCCGGGCCGGTCGGCGGCTGAGCCCGGTGGCCGACCGCAGCGCCGGGATCCGGCGCGGCGATATCCTGTGTCTGGCCACGATCCGCAACGAGGCCGCGCGCCTGCCCCGGTTTCTGGCCCATTACCGCGGGCTTGGGGTCGCGCATTTCCTGATCGTGGACAATGACAGTGACGACGGCTCGGCCGAATTCCTGCGCATTCAGGGCGATGTCTCTCTGTGGCGCGCGCGCGGCAGCTATCGCGAGGCGCGCTTCGGGCTGGACTGGGTGAATGCGTTGCTGTTTCGCCACGGCCGCGGCCATTGGTGCGTGACCGCCGACGCCGACGAATTCCTGATCTATCCCGATTGGGAAGAACGCGATCTGCATGCGCTGACCGCGCATCTGGACGCGAGCGGCATCGAGGCGATGGGCGCGCTGATGCTGGATCTGTATCCGCAGGGCGCCCTGGGCCGGGCCGACGCGCCCGAGGATGCGCCATTGTGGCTGCGTCTGCCCTATTTCGATGGCGGTCCCTATCGCTGCCGGACGATCCAGCCCCGCCGCAACCGCTGGGTGCAGGGCGGCGCGCGCGAGCGGGCCTTTTTCGCGACCGATCCCGCCCGCAGCCCGACCCTGAACAAGCTGCCGCTGGTGCGCTGGCGGGCGGGGCGGGTCTATGTGAACTCGACCCATTCCATGTTGCCGCCGCGGCTGAACGACGCCTGGGACGGGCCGGGCGATCCACGCCTGTCGGGCGTGTTGCTGCACGGCAAGTTTTTGCCCGATATCCTCGCGCGCTCGGCCGAGGAACTGACCCGCCGCCAGCATTTCCGCGATCCCCATGCCTATGCGGCCTATCACCGGGCCATCACCGAGGCTCCGGTCCTCTGGCACGAAGGATCCCGCCGCTTTGCCGGATGGCGGCAATTGCTGGATCTGGGCCTGATGGGCGCGGGCGAATGGCTGTCGGGTGGTGAACGGCCTTGTCAAACGCGGTCCGAGGCATCATTGCAAGCAATAACAGACATCAACACCAGACAACCGGGCCGCCCGAACCAGCAATGAAATCGATCAGCCGCCTGCCGATTCCGGACCGCCTGCGCCGCAGGGCCGAGCGGCAATTGCTGATCGCACGGGCTTTTGGCCGGCGCCGCGTGCTGCGGGTCGATGCCGACCGGACGCCGCTGATCAACAGGCACGATATCCTGGCCTTCGTCACCCTGCGCAACGAACGGGTGCGGCTGCCCTATTTCCTGGATTATTATCGCGACCTGGGGGTCCAGCATTTCCTGATGGTGGACAATGGCAGTTCGGATGGCAGTGCCGACTACCTGCGCCGTCAGGATGACGTGTCGTTGTGGCGCACCAATGCCGGCTACAAGAAAGCCCGGTTCGGAATGGACTGGCTGGGCTGGCTGCTGATGCGATACGGCAACGGCCATTGGTGCCTGACCGTCGATCCCGACGAGTTTCTTGTCTATCCGCATTGCGACACGCGGCCTCTTTCGGCGCTGACAAGCTGGCTGGATTCGATCGGGCGCCGCGCATTCCCGGCGATGCTGCTGGACATGTATCCGTCCGGCGGAATCGAGGATCAGCCGTATCGAGAAGGACAGAACCCGTTCGAGATCGCCCGTTTCTTCGATCCGGCGAATTATGCCATCAGCAAGAACGACTATTTCGGCAATCTCTGGATCCAGGGCGGTCCGCGGATGCGCGCCTTCTTTCCGCAGAACCCGCTGGCAGGACCGGCGCTGAACAAGATTCCGCTGGTCAGATGGTATTGGCGCTATGCCTATGTCAGTTCGACCCACATGCTGCTGCCGCGCCGCCTGAACCAGGTTTTCGACGAGGAGGGCGGCGAGATGGAATCGGGCGTGCTGCTGCATGCCAAGTTCCTGTCCACATTGGTCGAAAAATCTGCCGAAGAGCTTGACCGCCACCAGCATTACGCCAATTCCCAGGAGTATCGCGCCTATAATGCCGGGATCGAACGGGGGCTTCGCCTGTGGTGCGAGGAATCGCGCGAATACGGCGATTGGCGCCAGCTCGAAGATCTGGGCCTGATCAGCCGGGGAAACTGGGCATGATGCCGGGATCGGTCAGGCTGGGGGTGCTGCTGCTGTGCCATGCCGATCTGGACATCGCCGCGCGGATGGCCCGGATCTGGGCCGAAGGCGGCGCGCAGGTCTGCATCCATATCGACGCCAATGTCCGAGATCGGCATGTCGAGTTGATGCGCGTCGCGCTGGCCGATCTGAAGCGCGTCGCCTTTTCCGCCCGGCGACATCGCTGCAAGTGGGGGGCCTTCAGCCTGGTTCGCGCGACGCAGGACACGGCGGCGCAATTGCTGGCCGATCATCCCGACCTGACCCATGTTTATCTGGCCTCGGGGGCCTGTCTGCCACTGCGACCGGTCCGCGATCTGATCGCCTTTCTGGCGGCCGATCCGGAGCGCGACCATATCGAAAGCGTCAGCGCCTGGGATGTCGGCTGGACCGTTGGCGGGTTGAACGAGGAACGTTTCACCCTGTATTTCCCGTTCGACTGGCGCCGCCGGCGCTGGCTTTTCGATCGCTGCGTGGCATGGCAGCGGCGGCGGGGGATCCACCGCAGATTGCCCCCCGGCCTGTCGCCGCATCTGGGTTCGCAATGGTGGTGCCTGACGGCGACGACGCTGCGGGCGATCCTGGATGATCCCGACCGGCCCCGGCACGACCGCTTTTTCCGCTATAGCTGGATCCCGGATGAAAGCTATTTCCAGACGCTGGCCCGCCGCCATTCGGTCCGGATCGAAAGCCGGTCGCTGACGCTGGCCAGGTTCGATCAGGAGGGTCTTCCGTTCCAGCTTTATGATGATCATGGCCAGATGCTCGAGGAATCGAACTGTTTCGTGGCCCGCAGGCTCTGGTCTGGCTCGGCGGGGCTTCTGGCGCGCTTTCCGCGCCGGGGCGAGGGCGCGCCCGATGTCAGCCCGCCCCGGCCCGCCCGGTTCGAGCGGATGATCACCCGCACCGTCCAGCGCCGGGTCCTGGGCCGGCCCGGCCTCTACATGCAGAGCCGCTTTCCGCGCAAGGATGCCGAGAACGGCAAGACCTCGGCTCCTTATGCCGTATTTCAGGGTTTCAGCGACATTTTCCCGAATTTCGAATCCTGGCTTCAGGATCAGGTGGCGGCCGATGTCCACGGCCATCTGCTGGGACCAGAAACGGTCGAATTCCGCGGTCGTCCCGGCATCGGGCCAGGCGCCATATCGTCGCATGTCGCGGTGCGAGACCGCGATCCGCAGGGCTTCCTGACAGCGCTGATCCGGATCGCGCCGCGGATGCAGATTTTCCAATTCGGCCCGCGCGACAATCAGGCGCTGAACTGGTTCATGGCCACCGATCCCAACGCTTGTCTGTTCGTGGTGACCGGGGCCTGGATGATGCCGCTGATCGATAGCGCCATGCCGTTCGACGATGTTCGCCGGATCAGCGCCCATTTGCAAAAGGTCGAGCTGGCGCAGTTGAACGTGCTGAATTCGGTCTGGGTGAAGGCACGGGTGCAGGTTCATGACCTGACCGACTTTCTGGCCCGTCCGCGGGCAATCCTGGACGATGCGCTGCGCCAGGTCGATCCGCAGCACCGGGGTCTTCCGGCGGGCGATCTGCCGCCTGTCCGCGACACGACCGGGCTGCCTGCGCTGTTGCGCCGGCTGCGCAATTCCGGCCTGCGCCCCCGGCTTGCCGGCGAGGCCCTGCCGCAAAACGAGGTCGCCACCGGCGAAAGGAACGCAGCCGAATGACCGAACCCTTCCGCAGCTTCGTGATCTTCGCCGAGATGCGCACCGGCTCGAACCTGCTCGAGGCGACGCTGAACGCGGTAAAGAAGGTGACCTGCTTCGGCGAGGCGTTCAACCCCTACATGATGGGCTGGCCCGACAGGGACGAGTTGCAAGGCGTCACCCGCGACCAGCGCGAGGCCGATCCGATGGCGCTGCTGAAAAGGCTGTTGGACCGGCCGGGGCATCTGCCGGGCTTCCGCTATTTTCATGACCATGATCCGCGCGTCTTCGACGCGATCATGGACGATCCGCGCTGCGCCAAGATCGTGCTGACCCGCAACCCGCTGGACAGCTATGTCTCGACCCGGCTGGCCTGGGCCACGAACCAGTGGAAATTGAACGAGACAGAGACGCCGATCCCCGCCACGATCACCTATGACGGGGCCGAATTTCGCGAAACGCTGTCGGCGATCGAGGATTTCCAGCTTCGTGTTCAGAATCGGTTGCAGACCAGCGGCCAGACGGCATTCTGGCTGGGCTACGACGATCTGCGCGACAGCGGCGTGATGACCGGCCTTCTGCACTGGCTGGGGCGGACCGATCTGGACCGGGTCGAACCGGCCCGCGATCAGGTGCCGCAGAACCCCCGCGAACTGGCCGGCAAGGTCACGAATTTCGATGCGATGCAGGCCGATCTGGCCAGCCTGGACCCGTTCCTGCTGCGCAAGATCCCGAATTTCGAGCCGCGTCGAGGCCCTGCCGTCCCCAGCCTGATCGCGGTCGAGGCAGGCCGTGGCCTGATCTGCATGCCGGTCAGGGGCGGCCCCACCGGACCCGTGCAGGACTGGATGGCTTCGCTGGGACCGTTGACGCGCGATTTTACCCAGACGACTCTGCGGCAATGGAAACGGGGCCATCCCGGCCATCGCAGCTTCACCGTGCTGCGCCATCCGCTGCACCGAGCCTGGGACGCCTTCATGCAGCTTCTGGGTGACGCGCCGCCGCCCTTGCGGCAGGTGATGCGCGAGGTTCATCGCGTGCCGCTGCCAAGGGACGATGCCCTGATGGACCTGACGGATGACCGCCTCGCCGCGCTTTTTGCGGATTTCCTCGGATTTCTGAAGCGCAACCTGAACGGGCAGACGACGCTGCCCACGCATCCGAACTGGGCCAGCCAGTCCGAGGTCGTGGCCGGTTTCGCCCATTTCGCCGCGCCCGACATGGTGATCCGCGAGGATCGGATGGCAACCGATCTGGCCCATCTGGCCGACACCGCCGGTATCGTGGCGGCAACCTGCCCCCGGGCCGAGGACTGGCCCGCATTCCTGGATGACCCGGCGCTGGAACGGGCCGCGCATGCCGCCTATCTGCGCGACTACGCGACCTTCGGCTTTGCCGAACCGGCATAACCGGAACCGCCGCCCCGGCGGATGACCCTGCGCGACGCCGCTATCCTTTCAGGATCGCCGCCAGTTCCGCCTGTTTTTCCCGCACCAGCTCCGCATCGCCATCGGATTCGAGGTTCAGTCGCACCACCGGCTCGGTGTTCGACTTGCGCAGATTGAAGCGCCAGGTGCCGAAATCCAGCGACACGCCGTCAAGATCGTCGCGGCTGTCGGCCTTGTCCTCGTAGCGCCCGATCAGCCGGGCGATCGCGGCGTCGGGATCGTCGATGTGATAATTCGTCTCGCCCGAGGATGGATAAAGCCGCATCCGTTCCGACAGCAGTTCGGCCAGCGTCTGTCCCTTGCGCGACAGAAGTTCGATCATCAGCAGCCACGGAATCATGCCGCTGTCGCAATAATAGAAGTCGCGGAAATAATGATGCGCCGACATCTCGCCGCCATAGATCGCGCCGACATCACGCATCTTGCGCTTGATGAAGGCATGACCGGTCTTGCTGACCACGGCCTCGCCGCCCGCCTCCTCGATCATCGCGCGGGTGTTCATGATGACGCGGGGATCGTGGACGATCTTCTCGCCGGGCGACTTTTCCAGGAAGGCCGCGCCCAGCAGGCCCACGATATATTCGCCGGGAATGAATCGGCCGTTCTCGTCGAAAAAGAAGCAGCGGTCGAAATCGCCGTCCCAGGCCACGCCCAGATCGGCCTTTTCCTGTTTCATCTTCTCGACGGTCGGCGGCTGGTTCTCGGGCAGCAGCGGATTCGGGATGCCGTTGGGAAAGCTGCTGTCCACGTCATGGTGCATCCGCACGAACGTCAGTGGCGCGCCGCGGCGTTCCAGTTCGCTGGCGATCGCATCGAAGGTGGGTCCGGCGGTGCCGTTGCCCGCATTGACGACGATCTTCATCGGCCGCAGCGCCGAAATGTCCACGAAATCCGCCATCGCCCTGGCATATTCCGCGCGGGCATGGCTGAAATCGGTGACGCTGCCCTTTTTCGCCGCGGCAAAACGGCCCGACGTCGCCAGATCGACGATCGGCGGCAGTTCCGTTGCCGGATCCAGCGGCGCCGAACCGCGCCCGACGATCTTCATCCCGTTGTAGTTGATCGGATTATGCGACGCGGTCACCTCGATACCGCCATCCGTGTCTTGAAAGCCGGTGTGGAAATAGACCTCCTCCGTCCCCGCCAGTCCCAGATCCAGCACATCGGCGCCGCCATCTGTCAGCCCGTCGATCAGAGCCGCCGCCAGTTCCGGCGAGCTTTCGCGACTGTCGCGGCCGACCACGACGCACCTGGCCCGACGCGCCTCGGCGAAAGCCCGGCCGATCCTGTAGGCGACATCGGCGTCCAGGTTCTTGCCCAGTTCGCCGCGCACGTCATAGGCCTTGAAACAGGTGATCTCTCGCTTGCCCAGATTGGATTTGTCGGTCATCGGTTCCCCTCCTCCCTGCGCAGGGTCATTCATAGCGCTAGCAGCTTGGCATCAGAATTCAAGTCTGCGGCTGGTCCCTTGGCATCGGGTGACGCGGACCGCGAACGGCTTTAGAGAGGGCGAAACGCATATGAGGCTCAAATGGATGCAAAATCTCTGATCTCCGCCTATTTTCAGGCCTTCAATGACGGCCAGACCGACCGGATGCTGGATTTGCTGCATGAGGACATCGAACATCACGTCAATGAGGGCCGAATCCGCAAGGGCAAGGCGCTGTTTGCGGAATTCGGCCGCCACATGAGCCGTTCCTACCGCGAGACCCTGACCGACATGGTGATCTTCGCCAATGAGACGGGCGACCGTGCCGCTGCCGAATTCATGGTCAATGGCACCTATCTGAAGACTGATGAGGGCCTGCCAGAGGCGAAAGGTCAGACCTATCGCCTGCCGGCAGGGTCGTTCTTTTCCATTCGCGATGGCAGGATCGCGCGGGTGACCACCTACTACAACCTCGCCGATTGGGTGCAGCAGGTCAGCCGATGAGCGTTACCACCCGCGTCCTGACCGGAGAATCGCTGGCCGCCGCGCTGGATGATGTGGCCCGCCTGCGCATCGCCGTATTCCGCGACTGGCCCTATCTCTATGACGGGAATGCCGATTACGAACGCGATTACCTGCGTGCCTATCGGTCGCCGGGCGCCGTTGTCGTCGCGGCGATGGACGGTGCGCGCATCGTCGGTGCCGCGACGGGCGCGCCGATGACCGACCATGCCGAGGATTTTGCGACAGCCTTTGCGGACCGCCCGGAAAAGCTGTCGCGCATCTTCTATTGCGCCGAATCGGTGCTGCTGCCCGCCTATCGCGGGCGCGGGATCGGACACGCCTTTTTCGACGCGCGCGAGGCCCATGCCCGCGATCTGGGCCACGACTTTTCCGCCTTCTGCAGCGTGATCCGGCCGGCCGATCATCCGGCCCGCCCCGCAGACTATCGCCCGCTGGATGATTTCTGGCGCAAACGCGGCTATGCTCCGCTCGAGGGCGTGTTCGCGCGGTTTTCCTGGAAGGATCTGGGCCAGCCGCGCGAAACCGAAAAGAAACTGCAATTCTGGATGAGGCCATTGTGAAGATTGCCGCCGCCGCCTATCCGATCGACTGGCTTGACGATTTCGACGCCTACGAGACCAAGTTGACCCGCTGGGTCGCCGATGCCGAGGGCGCGGATCTGCTGGTCTTTCCAGAATACGGGGCGATGGAACTGGCCTCTCTCGGCGGGCGCAGCGTGGCGGGCGATCTGGAGGCATCGCTGCACGAGGTGGCGCGGCACGGCGATGCGGTCGCGGCCCTGCATGAACGCCTGACGGCGGAGTATGATTGCCATATCCTGGCGGCGTCCGGCCCCGCTTTCGAGGGTGGGCGGCCGACGAATCGCGCAGTGCTGTATGGACCGGGCGGACGGATCGGACATCAGGACAAGCAGATCATGACCCGGTTCGAGCGCGACGACTGGGATGTCGCCGGGGCTCCGGGCCTGCGGGTTTTCGATACAGCGCTTGGCCGGATCGGGGTGCTGATCTGCTATGACAGCGAATTTCCCCTGCTGGCCCGCCCGCTGGCCGAGGCGGGGATGGAATTGCTTCTGGTGCCGTCGTGTACCGACACGGTGGCGGGTTTTCACCGCGTCCGCATCGGCGCGATGGCACGAGCCCTGGAATGCCAGTGCGTCGTGGTTCACGCCCCGACCGTGGGCGACGTGGACTGGAACCCGGCGATAGACGTCAATCACGGGCGCGCCGCGATCTATGGCCCTCCGGATGGGTTCTGGCCCGAAACCGGCATCATCGCCGAAGGCGCGATGGATGAGCCCGGCTGGGTAATGGCCCGGATCGATCTGTCTCGCGTCGCCAGAAGCCGCGCCGACGGGGCGGTCCTGCCTTTCGCCCACTGGCCGGAATCGGAAAAATCGCGCCTCGTCTGAGACCTTTTCGCGTCATCTGGGCGCGAATTTACCAGGCGTTAATGAAAACTGCTTTAAATGGCGGCATCACAAGCCATATCTTGTGGTCATGCTTTATATCACAGACAAGATAACTATCGAGGAATGGGAGCTTTCGGAAAACTTCACCCGGTCGCAGGGACCGGGCGGGCAGAATGTGAACAAGGTCGAGACAGCGGTCGAGTTGCGGTTCGAGGCGGAGCGATCTCCCAACCTCGCCGATCCGGTCAAGCGGCGGCTGCAACGGCTTGCCGGACGACGCTGGACGCAGGACGGGGCAGTGGTGATCCTGGTGCAGGAAACCCGCTCGCAGGCGCGCAACCGCGAGATCGCGCGTGACCGGATGGCGGATCTGATCCGGCGCGCCAGCGTCGCGCCCAAGCGACGCATCGCCACCCGGCCGACATTGGGCAGCCAGCGGAGGCGGCTGAAGGCCAAGGCCAGTCGCGGGCAGGTGAAGGCGATGCGGGGAAAGGTGGAGACGGACGAGTGACGCTGCTGGGGAAATCGTTGCGGATGCTGGTCGGCAAGCGCCCGCCCGCCTTGCAGGTCGGCGCCCTGTGTCTTCGACCGCGGGACGGCAAGGTGCTGATGATCACCAGCCGCGGCACCGGGCGCTGGATCATTCCCAAAGGCTGGCCCATGCCGGGGCATTCGCTGGCCGGCGCGGCCGGTCGCGAAGCCTGGGAGGAAGCGGGCGCCGAGGGACGGACAGGCCATCGCGAACTGGGGCGCTACATCTATGACAAGGTGCAGGACAGCGGCTTTGCCGTGCCGGTCGAGGTCCATGTCTTTCCGCTGCATGTCGATCGGCTGAGTGATGTCTATCCCGAATCCGGCCAGCGGCATCGGGAATGGTTCGCGCCCGGGCGCGCCGCGCAACTGGTCGCCGAACCGGGCCTCGCTGCGATTCTGCGGGGTCTTGGTGCGGGCGCCGATGTGAAGACGGATACCGTCTTGCGCCCGCGCGGGAGCCGCTGATCCGGTGGCCGGTGTCATGTGGAGAACGCCGAGATGAGCGGACCCGGCCGCCCCTTTCACACATTGGACAAGGATCTGGGCCGGATCACCCATGTCGAGACGGCGCAGCTCTACGCCTTTCGGCCCGTCTGGCGACTGGGGCTGGCGGTGTTGGCGCTGGTTGCGCTGCTGATCCTGGCGATCGGGCTGACCGGGCGCGATGCGGGGGCGGTCGGCTTCGGCGCGGGACTGGTCGTGGCGGGCTGGCTGGGGCTGGCCATCGGCTCGAACGATGTGGCGAATTCGCTGGGTCCAGCCGTCGGCGCCGGTGCCATCGGCCTGCTGCCCGGCCTGGTCCTCGTTGCGCTGGCCCAGATCGCGGGGGCGTCGCTGGCGGGCGGTGCCGTCACCGACAGGCTGGCCAGCGGCATCTTTGATCCGGGGATGCTGGAAAGCGGGCTGAGGGCGCAGATGGCGATGCTGGCGGCGCTGATCGGGGCGGCCTGCTGGATCACGCTGGCGACCGGCATCGGCCTGCCGGTCAGCACCTCGCATTCCATCGTTGGCGGCCTTGCCGGGGCAGGAATCGCCGCGCTTGGCGCGTCGTCGCTGGATTGGCCGTCCCTGGCGATGATCGCGCTGGTCTGGATCATCGCGCCGGTGGTCTCGGGGGCGCTGGCGGCGGCGGTATTGATCTTGCTGCGGATCAAGGTGATGGTGGCCGCGGATCGGGTCGCGGCGGCGCAAATCTGGCTGCCGCCGCTGGTCGGCGTGATGAGCGGATTGTTCGTCACGTATCTTGGCCTGCTGGCCTCGATCGCGACCACCGGGATGTTGCTGGCCGGGCTGATCGCCGGATTGCTGGCCGATCGCCTGATGCGGCGGCATCTGCGGTCGGCCTTCGTGCTGCGCGGCGAGAAGCCCAGCAGCAAAAGGCTGTTCCGGCCGCCGCTGCTGGCTGCGGTGGTGCCGCTGGCCTTCGCGCATGGTGCGAATGATGTCGGCAATGTCGCCGGGCCGCTGACCGTGATCGTGACCGCGCGCGGCGGTGAGGCCGGGGGCCAGGTATCGCTGGTCGCCATCCTTCTGGCCGCTTTTGCCATTGCGGTGGGCACGCTGTTTTTCGGGCGCAGGCTGGTGCGGATGGTCGGCAGCGGCATCACGCGGCTGAACGCGGGCCGTGCCTTCTGCGTCTCGCTGTCCACGGCGGCGACGGTTCTGGCGGCATCCTGGGCAGGGCTGCCGGTCTCGACCACCCATATCGCCGTCGGCGGCATTTTCGGCGTCGGTTTCGCGCGTGAATGGCTGGACCGCCGGCAAAGGCGCCAGCGCGAGGTCATGCCGGCGGAAGAGGCGCGGCGGCGCCGGCTGATCCGGCGCAGCCACGTCGCGACGATCACGACCGCCTGGCTGGTGACGGTGCCGCTGACCGCGCTGATGGGCTGGCTGGCCTGCGTGCTGATCCTTGCCGCGACGCCGGGCTGAAAGGGCCGCTAGACGACCACGTCCAGCAGCGCCTGATGTCCGACGTCGAAGACGCGCTTGTAGCGTTCGATCTCGGCCGCCGGGCCCATCGCCTTGGCAGGGTTGTCCGACAGCTTGACCGTGGGCCGTCCATCCGCAGCGACCGCCTTGCAGACCAGGCTGAACGGTGCCAGCCCGTCGCCCGGCACGAAGCCGCGAAAATCGTTGGTCAGCAACGTGCCCCAGCCAAAGCTGACCTTGACCCGGCCGTGAAATTGTCGATGCAGCGCCACGATCCTGTCCACATCCAGCCCATCCGAGAAGATGATCAGCTTCTGCCGAGGATCCTCGCCCCGGTCCCGCCACCAGCGGATCGCGGCCTCGGCGCCCTCGGCCGGTGCGCCGCTGTCGATGCGGATCCCGGTCCAGCCCGCCAGCCAGTCGGGCGCGTGTTTCAGAAAACCCTCGGTGCCATAGGTGTCGGGCAGGATGATGCGCAGATTGCCCTCGTGTTCCTCATGCCAGTCGGCCAGCACCTCGTAGGGGGCCTGCCGCAACTCGGCGTCGCTGTCGGCCAGCGCGGCATAGATCATCGGCAATTCGTGCGCATTGGTGCCGATTGCCTCGATGTCGCGCCGCATGGCGATGAGACAGTTCGAGGTGCCGGTGAACCGTTCGCCCAGGCCCTCGATCATCGCCTGCACGCACCAGTCCTGCCACAGGAAGCTGTGCCTGCGCCGCGTGCCGAAATCGGCGATGCGCAGATCGGTCAACTGGCGCAGGGTCTGGACCTTTTCCCACAGCCGGGTCATGGCGCGGGCATAGAGAACCTGCAATTCGAACCGCCCCATGTCCTTCAGCACGGCGCGCGAGCGAAGTTCCATCAGGATGGCAAGGGCGGGGATTTCCCACAGCATGACCTGCGGCCAGGTGCCTTCAAAGGTCAGCTCGTACTGGCCCTTGCGCTTTTCAAGCTGGTAGGGCGGCAGGCGCAGCCCTTCGAGGAATTCCATGAAATCGGGGCGAAACATCTGTCGCTTGCCGTAGAAGGTGTTGCCACGCAGCCACGTGCTTTCGCCGCGCGACAGGCTGAGGCTGCGCACATGGTCCAGCTGCTCGCGCAATTCGCCCTCGTCGATCAGTTCGGCCAGGCGGACGGTCTTCGTGCGGTTGATCAGGCTGAAGGTGACGCTGGTATCGGGCCGATTGCGAAAGATCGACTGGCACATCAGCAGCTTGTAGAAATCGGTGTCGATCAGCGACCGGACAATCGGGTCGATCTTCCATTTGTGGTTATAGACGCGCGAGGCGATATCGACCATGACAAGTCCCCCTGTAGCATGTCATTCGTGCCCCGAAAGACGCGGCCGCCGCAAGGCCGGGAAACGGGAAAGACGGCATCGCCCCGGCCCGTGCCGGTCTGAACCCATCCTGGGGCCGGCGGTGGCAGGAGGATGAGGGGTCAGGTCAGGGTCACGCCGGCCGCGCGCATGGCCTGTTGGGCCGCGCCCTTGCTGCCGTCCAGGTCGATGGCGCGGGTTGCGGATTCGATCACGCGGGCGGCAAAGCCCAGCTTCGCGGCGTCGATGGCGCTCCAGGCGACGCAGAAATCATGGGCAAGGCCCACGAAGGTCAGTTCCGTCAGGCCGCGTTCGCGCAGATAGCCGGCCAGCCCGGTCGGGGTCTTGTGGTCGTTCTCGAAAAACGCCGAATAGCTGTCGATGCTGGCGCGAAACCCCTTGCGGATGATCATGTCCGCCCGCGACACGTCGAGGCCGGGCACGAAATCCGCCCCGGTGCCGCCGATGACGCAGTGCCTGGGCCAAAGGACCTGCGGCCCATAGGGCATCTGGACCAGACTGAAAGGGTCGGCCCCCGGATGGTTGTCGGCAAAGCTGGCATGTCCGGCCGGATGCCAGTCCTGGGTCAGCACCACCGCGTCGAAATCATCCATCATCGCGTTGATCGTCCGGGCAAGTTCATCGCCGCCGGCGACCGCCAGCGCGCCGCCCGGGCAGAAGTCGTTTTGCAGATCGATGACGATCAGGGCCTTCGGCATCGGCGGCCTCCTTTGCGGTTCGTCCATGGGTAGAAAGCGGCGGCGCCTGCGTCAATGGCTTGCCATGACCGCTCCGCCTAGCTTATGCCGCGCCCATGCCGATTGTCGCCGCCCTCTATCAATTCACCCGGCTCGCGGATCCAGCCGCGTTGCGTGCGCCGTTGCTGGCCCTGTGCGAGGCGCAGGGTATTCGCGGCACCCTGCTTCTGGCGCCCGAGGGGATCAACGGCACCCTCGCCGGCGAACGCGAGGGCATCGACACGGTGCAGACCCATATCCGCGCCTTGCCGGGCTGCGCCGGGCTGGACTGGAAGGAAAGCCGGGCCAGGGCCATGCCCTTTGGCCGCATGAAGGTGCGCCTGAAGCGCGAGATCGTGACCATGGGTCAGCCCGAGGTGGATCCGGGTTCGGCGGTCGGGCGCTATGTCGCGCCATGCGACTGGAACGCGCTGATCGCCGCATCCGACGTCGTCGTGATCGATACCCGCAACGATTACGAGACGGCCATCGGCACCTTCGAGGGCGCCGTGGATCCTCAAACACGTTCTTTCCGCGACTTTCCGGCGTGGTGGCAGGCCAATGCGCATCGTTTCGAAGGCAAGCGGATCGCGATGTTCTGCACCGGCGGCATCCGCTGCGAGAAATCCACGAATTACCTGCTGTCCCAGGGCGTCG
>CEVM01127878.1_pt1 | contig 24343 bp, 22 predicted proteins | sample 531481 | NCBI WGS metagenome assembly CEVM01 (sample SAMEA2623649, study PRJEB7988) | marine metagenome | biome: marine biome (ENVO:00000447); feature: mesopelagic zone (ENVO:00000213) & marine oxygen minimum zone (ENVO:01000065); material: "saline water (ENVO:00002010), including plankton...
AGTTGCTGGAATATGACACCGAACTCTTTCTGTTTCTCAACGGAATGGGGTCTGAATCATGGGACGACTTTTGGAACATCGTCACCGAAAAGTGGTCTTCGATCCCGCTCTACGCGGTTCTATTGGTACTCATAGTCAAACATTATGGTTGGAAACCTACCGTGATCATTCTTATTGCTGTCGCCCTGATGATCACCGCCACCGATCAATTAGCCAATCTTTTTAAGTATGGCGTGCAACGCCCGAGGCCGTGTCAAGTTCCCGAATTGAAAGAAACCATGCGGTTTGTAGCAGAACGCTGCGGGAGATTTGGCTACTTTTCAGCGCATGCAGCCAGTTCCATGGCAGCAGCAGTTTTTTTAGGATTGGTACTTCGACCATGGTATCGATGGTTGCCCTTTTTACTCCTCGCCTGGGCTGTTGTGGTTGCCTACAGTCGAATTTATCTAGGAGTGCATTATCCGTTAGATATCATTACGGGCATGGCGATTGGTGGAAGTTTAGGAGGAATATTTTACGCCTTACAAAAATATGCTCAGCAGCGTCTAGCGCTTCGTGATTAGATACAGATCGCGGTAGAGTCTGGGCTTGTGATTGCGATGCTCAGGCCCTACCGGATTCATATCATAACGTATCACTTTCGCTACGGAATAGGTTTCCTTCGGAAACTGTTGTTCGAGTACGGGAATATTTTCTTCTGCTACCAATAGACCAAAAGATGTCTCTTTCGGAAGCCTGGTGACCCCGTCTTGGGTGAGTACCGGAATCGGTTTTCCGTAGTCCCAGATCAATTCAGGCGTAAAGCCGCCTAATTCATAGACCGGAAGCTTCGTTTTTGCTTGCCAGTTTTGCAATTCGGAAAGAGGGCGATATTCCGGATTTACGGTGAGGGCAGAAGCCATTGGCATTCCGAAGGAAATGATTGCCATAATAAATGCGATGGTCAAGTAGAAGACAGGTCGAATACGCTTCCATCGTAAGTGCCGAATCATTAAAATGCCAATCGTTACCAAGGAAATGCTTAATAGCACAAACCAAACCCATTGACCGTCAAGTTGTTCCTTCAGTACCATATACCCGGCAATAGGGAAGGCGAGGCCAATGACCGCGATCAATCCAAAATTAAAATAGACAGGAAGGGTTTCTCCCTTGTGGGAGATATTGCGAAACTTTCGGAAGAGGTATTCAACATAATAGCCGGTATTCAAAGCCATTGGGATCAAAACCGGTAGTAAATAGCGTGATTTTTTTTCCGGAATGACAGAAAGCAATACCACTGCCGCTAGCGTCCAAATCAAGGTGAATTGATACCCTCTCTTGTCGCTCACACGATCTTTTAGATAAGGATAGAGCAGCGCGATGAAAGCAGGGAGCGTCCATATTCCGCTTTGCGTAAAGAAACTCCAATAATAGTAGAAAGGGCGTACGTTGTAGCCTGTCCAATTCGCTGCTTCTCTGCGTGTGATTTCAGCGACCGCTTCCGCATCAAAGGTATACACATACCAATGCCACCATCCGGAAGCTACCACAGCCGTGATCAGAAATAGTATGAGAGGAAGCACATTCTTCCGAAGCGAGCGAAAACGAAAGGTGACTCCAAAAGCGATGAGAAAGGGAAGGAAGAGTGCGTACATAGAGACGGGACCTTTGCTCATAAAGGACAACCCTAGGAAAAGTCCCGCCCATAAGGCTCTGACATACTGTTTATCCTGCGTTTGGAACCATCGAAAGATCTGATAAATAGCAACCATCATAAAGGCATGGGTGAAAATATCCCACTGACCATTTCTACCGGAAAAAATTATGTAGAATGAAGTTGCCAGGATCAATGCTGAAATAAAAGCATAGCGGGAGTCTCCGGCCAGGCGTTTTCCTAAGCGGTAGGAGGTAAGCACTAAAAGTAAGCTCATAAGGGCCGCCGGGAGTCGGAGTCCAAACATACTTTTGAGTCCGAATACCATCCCAGAGGCCGCTGTCAACCAAGTAGGGAGCGGTGGTTTTTGATAGCGTGGTTCTCCGTTAAGTGTGGTAAGCAGCCAATTTCCATCGTCTATCATTTCGCGTGCCGTGATAAAATTTCGGGCTTCCATGATATTGATGTAGATCGCATCGAGGTGGAAAAAGAAAATAGCGATACAGGCGATCGTCAAGAAAAGAATGGGATGTTTCTCAAGCGTTTTCATGACGTTCCTTTTTTCCGATGAAAATATTCCGAATATAAATGATCAATCCTGCGCTGTGTCCCACAAACAATACCGGATCTTTTCTAAAAATCGCATAGGTAAGGATCAAGGCAGCGCCCAAAACGCTGAGGCGCCAAAATCCCACCGGGAGTTGTGAGGTTTTTGTCTTTTCAGAGATCATCCATTGATAGATAAATCGCAAGGTAAATAGTATTTGAGCTATTATTCCTAACCACAAGAGCCAAGTAGGGATGGCTTCATTCTGAAAGAGTTCTACAGCGTCATATTGTCCGTTGTTATAACCGTAGAGGACGACCAGCAGTGGGAATATTAGCAAGAACCACCGAAGCAGTTTTGGTGATTTGTACCATTCTCCCTGTAGTTGAAGGTTTCGGATATAGATGAAATAGGTAAGTGTTTGGCCTAGCATGATCGCAAAATCATCTCGTAAATAGCCATAGACGAACAATAAAAAAGAGGCGAAAAGGCTAAGTTTCCAAAAAAGAGACGGAGTGATGATGCGTTTTTGTCGTTCAGAAAGGATCCACTGCAGGAGCAACCTTCCTGAAAATAGCAATTGTGCTAAAAACCCGATGGTGTAAATAAGCGCATTGCTCATCCTTTATCTTTAATCTCGTAATTGATATATTTTCGTTTCATCCAAAGATAAGCGAAGCAATCCATTAAGGGGCCCAGCAGTCGATTCCAAAGTCCGAATTTAGCCGTTCCTGCCACTCTGGGGAAGTGGCGCACCGGAATTTGAATGATCCTTCCGTTTTGTAGTAAGATCATTGCGGGCAGGAAACGGTGCAGTCCCTTAAACATGGGGATGCGTTTTGCGTAATCGGTTTTTATGACTTTCAAAGGGCAACCGGTATCGTCCATGCCATCGTGGGTAAACGCACGACGAATACCGTTGGCAATTTTGGAAGACATATTCTTCACAAAAGAATCTTTACGATCGGCGCGTACGCCGGTGACGAGCTCGTGATTGTCAATATGTGCTAATAGTAGGTTGAAATCGTCGGGAGTGGTTTGCAGATCGCTGTCGATGTACCCTAGTAACGGAGTTTCAACATGATCAAACCCAGCTTTGATCGCAGCACTGAGTCCGCGATTTTCTACAAAAGAAATAAAAGAAAAGGCCTCATTTCGTTGGCAGATTATTTCGATAAGCGACTGACTATCGTCTTTAGAGCCATCATTTACAAAAAGCACTTTCGTTTTCTTGGTAGCGATTTTTAAATAGGCTAGAAATTCCTGTTCTACCCGCTCAAGATTGTCTTCTTCATTGTAAACGGGAATAATGACGGTAAACTCGTACATAAGAGATCGCAGATTATCCTTGCAAAAGTATTTCTTTTTTACAGAATACCTAGAACGGTAAAAAAATGGTTTCTTTGTATGTTGAAACGGACGTATGAAAGCATTAGTTACCGGAGCCGCCGGATTCATTGGATCACACACCGCACAGCGACTACAAACGATGGGTTGTGAAGTGATCGCCATTGATAATTTTTCTCCGTACTACGATCCAGAACTTAAAAAACGGAATGCTTCAGCTTTGTCAGAACAGGGGATCGAGGTGCAGCAATTGGATCTCCGACTTTCAAAGTTAGAGGAACTTTTAGCTCAAGAATTTACTCATATTTTTCACTTTGCAGCACAACCCGGGATTGCGGCAACGAGCACGTTTCGTGATTATTACGAAAATAATGTGTTGGCCACCCATCGCTTGCTAGAGGGCTTAGAAGCTGTCTCTCAGCCGCCTTATTTTGTTAATATGGCCACCTCCTCTATTTATGGATTAGAGGCTACAATGACCGAAGAAGAAGCTCCTAATCCGGCTTCTTGGTACGGGGTTACTAAATTAGCGGCAGAACAATTGGTGTTGGCGTATACGCGCCGAGGATTGTTACAAGGAACCTCACTGCGGTTGTATTCGGTATATGGACCTAGAGAGCGTCCGGACAAGCTGTATACGCGATTGATAGATTGTGGGTTGAACAAGAAACCATTTCCTTTGTTTGAAGGGAGTGAGGATCATTTGCGGAGTTTTACCTATGTGCAGGATATCGTAGATGGTATTGTGAGCGTTTTAGGTAAAGAAAAGGAGTGTAATGGCGAGGTCTTTAATTTAGGTACCGAAGAGGAGAACAGTACGGCAACCGGCATTGCTACCGTTGAAGAAATTCTTGGAACTAACATTGAAGTAGCTATCCAACCCCCACGCCCGGGAGATCAATCCCGAACCAAGGCGAATATTGACAAGGCCAGAAAAATCCTTGGGTACAATCCGCAAACGTCGTTAAAAACAGGTCTAGAAGCGCAAGTTGCGTGGTTCAAAGCACAATTTATGTAGCCATGGAAAGCAAGTATTCGGCCGCTTCGAAAGGCGTGGTTTCCTGTTGGTGAATTTTTTTTAGTTGTTCTTCGAATGCTTTCTGAATGTCGGGACGGTTGAAGAACTGCTGCTGTAGGGTATTCTCAATGGTTTGAAGCAACCAAAACCGATTTTGTTGTTTCCGTTTTTCTGAAAAATAGCCGTTGTCCTTTACGATCTCCAAGTATTCCTGAAGCGATTTCCAAACCGCATCAATCCCTTCGTTATTCAAAGCACTACAAGTCATAGCTTTTGGGGCCCATTGACTTTCCTTAGGCGGAAACAAATGCAACGCACGGTTAAATTCGGTTCGTGCTAGTTTTGCTGCTTTTATATTATCGCCGTCCGCTTTGTTAATTACGATGGCGTCCGCCATTTCCATGATGCCACGTTTCATGCCCTGTAGTTCATCTCCAGCGCCTGCTAATTTTAGCAACAAAAAGAAGTCGGTCATAGAATGCACGGCCGTTTCGCTTTGACCCACGCCAACAGTTTCAATAATAATGGTTTCGAACCCTGCGGCTTCACAAAGAATAATGGCTTCTCGTGTTTTTCGGGCAACACCTCCTAAAGAACTTCCGCTGGAAGAAGGGCGAATATAGGCGTTTGAATCTTTCACTAAAGCTTCCATTCGGGTTTTGTCCCCTAAGATGCTTCCTCGGCTCACGGTACTACTGGGGTCTACGGCGAGCACGGCGACGCGATGTCCGTTTTGGGTAAGGTGGGTTCCGAAGCGTTCAATAAAGGTGCTTTTTCCCACTCCGGGTACCCCTGTGATTCCGATTCGAAAAGAGGGAACGGTATGTTGGAGACATTGCTGTAGTAATGTCTTACTGATGTGTTGATGTTGTTTCGCTTCACTTTCAATGAGGGTTATGGCTTTGCTGAGCGCAGTGGTATTTCCGGATGTGAGCTCACCCACTAATGATTCTATTGAGACCACCTGCTTTCGTTTTTGTTTAATCGCGGTGGCTGCTTTCTCGCTAAGGTGTTTGGGTGGGTTGTTCACTCCATCTTTTTCTGAAAGGGCATCGGTATCATTCTTCTTTTCCGCCATGCGTGAAATTTATGACAATTTTATGAATAAGGGTTTCTTAAAAATACGCAACCTTGGTATATTGATTATTCAATTCTAATAAAATAATCATGAAAACATTATATGAAGGAATTTCTACTGCAACCGGCGGAAGAAAGGGCCATGTGAAGAGCGATAACGGACCGATAGATCTTGAATTATCCGTTCCCAAATCAATGGGCGGAGACGGGGGCGATGGCGCGAATCCTGAACAGCTGTTTGGGTGTGCGTATGCGGCTTGTTTTGGGGGTGCGGTTCAATCGGTGGCCGAATCTGAAGATATTAATATCGATGCCGAAAACCTAAGCGTGAAAGCGACTATTGGTTTTTGCAAAGATAAAGAGGGCTTTTTCTTAGAGGCTACCTTAGATGTTTACATCCCAAATGTAGATACTGAAACAGGTGAGATGCTAGTAAATAAAGCACACGAAGTGTGTCCGTTTTCGAAAGCCACGCGCGACAATATTACTGTGAATCTTAATCTTTTGGTCGACGACGATGAATAATCGATCCCATGGATACGTATAAAAAAGCCGAAGTTTTAAAACTTCGGCTTTTTAATTTTATAAGAATATGCGTTTTCACTAAATCGCTCTCATCTGGATGATGCGTGCATCGTTATCATCGTCATCATCTTCCTGTGAACCATCAGATAGCACTTCTTCTGCATCACTTGCTTTCTTCTTGCCATGATCTTTAAAGTGGTTCTTTTTGTGTTGTTCTGCCTGCTTTAAATACCATTGGATCTTTTTTCGATGTTTATATAACATCTCTAAAATAGGCTCTGGAAGTGCCTCTTCCTTCAACATGTCTGAAATCTTCGTCACGATTCCTTTATCGCGGGCCATTCCTTCCGCCAGCATATCGACCGCATCATAATTCTCTAAGGCCTCTTTGATCTCGTTCCACGTGCGATCGGTATTCCCTTTTTCAACGTCCAACTCAAGCGGTTCAATATCTCGTGAACTCAATTGGTTGGAGATATCATTCGCAATGCGATTCCGTTCGGTCGCCATATAGTTCATAAATCGCTTAAGGTCGGTCGTCTGTGCGTCTTATGCAGCATTATAATAATATTGTTCAGCTCTAAAACAAGCCACCATTAATCGATTCAGTCGATCAAAATCTTTGTATTTTTCTTTCATAACCCTCACTTAATTCTATCTAAATGTACAACAAAAGAGGTTCCAAAGAACGCTACTTAGTTATATTTTAACTTAAAAAAAGTTAATATTTTGAAACACGCGAAATAATCACTCGTCTTTAACCCGAACAGCAACCAAAAAAACCATCAAGTTTGTCGAACCAACTACTTGTTGAGCAGTGTAAAAAGCATGACCGAAAGGCCCAAATGGCCTTGTACAATCAATATTGTGACGGAATGTATATCGTGGCTTGCAGGTATTTGAACGACACGGCTGCGGCAGAGGATGCCATGCAAGATGCTTTTATCAAAGCATTTTCAAAGTTAGAACAGTTTCAAGGAGACGTCACTTTTGGAGCGTGGTTAAAACGCATTGTCATCAATACCTGCCTGGATGTGCTGAAGGCACGAAAACTGGAAACACACCCTGTAAATGAAGAGACACTTTCTATTGTGCAGGATGATAACTGGAGCGTGCCCGATGCCACCACCGTTTCGGAAGTAAAAGATGCGATTGCAGCGCTTCCGGAGAATTATCGTGTAGTAGTAACACTGTTCCTGTTGGAAGGCTACGATCATCAAGAGATCTCAGAAGTACTTGGGATTTCTGAAAGTGCCTCAAGAACGAACCTGCATCGCGGTAAAAATAAATTAAAAGAAACCTTAAAGCATTTGCAATATGGCACAGGATATTAGATCCCTCTTGAAAGAGGATACTTCGGAACCACCGAAGCTTTCAAAAGGACATGAAGCACGATTTGAAGCCCGTCTACAAACTGCCTTTTCTGAAAAGAAGAAACCATCTAACAATACTACTTTCTTTTTCATGAAAATAGCGGCCGTAGGGTTGGTACTGATCACCTTGGGTATTTTTGGATACCAATCCTTGACCAAGGATGAAACAACGCCTGCTATTGTGGATACTACAACAGAGCAAACCGATACGCCACTCACACCGCAGATTACTCTGGGAGACCTTTCTCCTGACCTGAAAAAGGTGGAGGAGTTCTATACTGCCGGGATCAATGTACAATTGGCTTCTTTGGAAACTTCCGAAGAGAACAAAGACCTTATCGACGGCTATATGAAGCGATTGAGCGATCTGGATGCGGAATATACACGATTAACAGAAGAACTTAACACGCTGGGCCCAACAGAAGCGACCATCAACGCCCTTATAGATAATTTGAAACTACGTTTGGAATTGCTGTTCAAACTGAAAAACAAATTAAAAGAACTAAAAGAAACAGATGATGAAAAATATATCAATATGGAAGCATAGTTTTTTGTTGAGCGTCGCCTTGATCCTTTCGGGAGCGTCGTTTGCACAAAAAAAATACGTGGAGACCTTTAGTGTGGGAGACGATGTGTTGGTTTCGGTCAATACCAGTCATACACACGTGGTTTTTGAAACGTGGAACAAAGATGTGGTGGAAGTGGAAGCCCGTATCGAAGGTGAAAACCTTTCCGCAGCACAGAAAAAAGAAATCTTTGACAATTGGGATTTTGATATCCTTGGAAACAGTAAAAAAGTAGTGATCACCTCTCATGCCGCAGGTTGGAATGGAATGGAATCACTATCCGGATTAGGCGCATTGAAATCACTGGAAAGTTTGAAAGTGCTGGAACAACTTCCTGAAATGCCTATTCTGAAAGATCTAACAACCATGAATTTTGATGTGGTAGTGCCAGACGTGCCCGATTATGAAGAAATGCCAAATTGGCCTTTTACAAAAGAACGAGCAAGCATTCACTACAAAGATGGCTACACGAACTTCAACTTTAACAATAACGGAAGCTATGTATTCGATAAGTCGGAATACGAACGCAACAAGCAGTCGTATGTCGATAAGTTGAACCGTAAGTACAAGAGTAATGTAACCGTGAAGCAAACCGATCGTTGGTTGAGCGAAGTAGATGAATGGGCCGAAGGTTTTGAAAAGGTTATGGAAGCTTGGGGAGAAGATTTTGGAGCGAAATTTAGCAGTCAGTTTGGTCCTGAATTTGAAAAGAAGATGGAAGCTTGGGGGGAAAATCTCGGGAAGCAAATGGAAGCCTGGGGTGAAGAATTTGGAAAAGAATTCGAGAAAGAAATGGAAGCTTGGGGTGAGAACTTTGGGCGTGAAATGGAAGCCTGGGCCGAGCAATTTGACGAAGGGCCGCACGGTAAAAAGCACAACGTGAAAGCGTATATTTTGAAAGATAAGGATGGAAAAAAGGTACATCCTGATGTACGCAAGACTATTATTATTAAGATGCCAAAAGGCGGTAAGACCGATATTAACGTGCGTCACGGAGAGGTGAAAATGGCAGACGCCTACAACGTACGTGCAAAACTGAATTACGCAGCATTAACAGCCAATAGCATTGATGGGGGGAGTACCCTCATCAATGCGGCCTATGCGCCGGTGTACATCAACAAATGGAACAACGGATCCTTGGATGTGGATTATGTGGAAGATTGTAAGCTGAATGAAGTGGAAAATATTGTGTTGAAAGCCAACTCCAGTAATGTGCAGATCAATATCTTAGATCGGGAAGCGTTGTTGCAAGGCTCCTTCGGAAACTTATTTATCAATAAGGTAGCAAAAGATTTCAAAGTGGTGGATATTGTTCTTGACAATACCAATGCTACCATTATGCTTCCGGATGCGGGATTCGATTTCTATTTTAACGGAAGAAAGACCCGCTTACTGCATCCTAAATCGTTAAAATTAGACCAAACAAATACCGGAAACCGCGTGCTACTTCGCGGCTATCACAAGGCTCAAAACAATACAGCATCTTTCAAAATTGACGCCCGCTACAGCGACGTTACCCTAAAAAATTAAACGCCTTACTTATTTCTAAAGTAAGGCGTTCTTTCCCTCTTCTTTCGCATCGGTTCCGATGCCTTTTTTATGTTATTGATCTACCAAGACCCAATCGCCTTTATCCAATAACGGAATGGCCTGCTTGTACTTCAAGGTCTTGTTCTCACCGCTCATGACATTTTTGATCGTTACCCGATCGTTGCGTCCAATCTTCGGACGTTCTCTGGTGATGGTTTCTGTTATTTGCGGCTGCTGTTGCGTATTTCCGGCAGCACGCGATTGCGCTGCACGTTCGTCCATGTTTGGGATCTCTTCTTTTTGCTCGCTCAGCTTTTCTTTTGGTCGGGTTTGTCTCGCCTCTTGAATTTGCTGATTTTCCTGCGGAAGTTCTCCCTTGAACAAGAACGAAATAACGTCTTTATTCACCTTGTCGATCATTTCTTTGAACAATTCGAAGGCTTCGAACTTATAGATCAATAAGGGATCTTTCTGTTCGTGTACGGCCAACTGCACCGACTGTTTCAATTCGTCCATCTTCCGAAGGTGATTCTTCCACGCATCATCTATAATCGCCAGCGTAATGTTCTTTTCAAAATCCTGTACCAATTGTCGGCCTTCTGTTTCGTAGGCTTTCTCTAGGTCGGTGGCTACATTCAGTGTCTTTACACCGTCTGAGAAAGGCACGAGAATACGTTTGTATTTATCTTTTTGCGTTTCGTACACATTCTTGATCACCGGGAACGCCATTTCGGCATTGCGCGCCATCTTTTCTTGATAGTGCTCATAAGCCGCTTTATAAATTACACCTGCGATCTTTTTGGCGTCCATTTTCTCGAATTCTGCTTCGGAAATGGGCGAACTCATCGAGAAGAAACGGATCAATTCAAATTCAAAATTCTTAAAATCTTGCGCTAGTTTATTGCTTTCGGCGATCACTTCCGAAGTGTCATAGATCATATTCGCGATATCCACTCGAAGGCGTTCTCCGAATAAGGCATGATAGCGACGTTTGTACACAACTTCTCGCTGCGCATTCATCACATCATCGTATTCCAGTAATCGCTTCCGGATACCGAAGTTGTTCTCTTCTACTTTTTTCTGCGCACGCTCAATGGATTTTGAGATCATGGAATGCTGAATTACTTCCCCTTCTTTCAGTCCCATGCGGTCCATCATTTTTGCGATACGTTCACTTCCGAAGAGACGCATCAAATTATCTTCCAAAGACACGTAGAACTGCGAGCTTCCCGGATCTCCCTGCCGACCGCTACGACCGCGTAACTGACGGTCTACACGACGTGAATCGTGACGTTCAGTACCAATAATGGCCAATCCGCCTGCCTCTTTTACTTCTTTTGAAAGCTTGATATCGGTACCCCGACCGGCCATGTTCGTAGCAATGGTCACCATTCCCTGGTTTCCGGCTTCGGCGACAATGTCAGCCTCTTTTTTGTGCAATTTCGCATTTAGCACATTATGCGGAATCTTCCGAATCCCCAACATTTTACTGAGCAATTCTGAGATCTCTACGGAAGTAGTACCAATCAACACAGGGCGTCCGGCATCAGATAATTCTTGTACCTCCTCGATCACCGCGTTGTACTTCTCCCGCTTGGTCTTGTAGATCTTATCTTCGCGATCGTCACGAGCAATAGGCTTGTTGGTTGGGATTTCTACCACATCAAGCTTGTAGATCTCCCATAATTCGCCTGCTTCCGTAACCGCAGTACCCGTCATACCCGACAATTTGCGGTACATTCTAAAGTAATTCTGAAGCGTAATGGTGGCGAAGGTTTGCGTCGCCGCTTCGATCTTTACGTTTTCCTTGGCTTCGATCGCTTGGTGGAGTCCGTCGCTATACCGACGCCCGTCCATAATACGCCCGGTTTGTTCGTCAACGATCATCACTTTGTTATCCATGACCACATACTGCGTGTCTTTTTCAAAAAGCGCATAGGCTTTCAACAGTTGGTTCATGGTGTGAATACGTTCACTTTTTATGCTGAAATCTCTGAAGAGTTCTTCTTTGGCTTCGGCTTCTTTTTCTTTGGGTAGTTCTTGATTTTCGATCTTGGCGATCTCGGTTCCCATTTCAGGCATTACAAAGAAATCAGGATCATCGTCTCCCGAAAGGTAATTCACTCCTTTGTCGGTAAGCTCGATCTGATTGTTCTTTTCGTCGATCACAAAATACAATTCGGCATCCACCTTAGGCATCTCCCGATTGTTATCTTGCATGTATTGATTTTCTGTTTTCTGAAGAATTTGTCGCACGCCTTCTTCCGAAAGGAACTTGATCAAGGCTTTATTTTTTGGCAATCCGCGATACACGCGTAGCAATTGGAAGCCACCTTCTTTGGTGTCACCTTCTGCGATTAGTTTCTTCGCTTCGGCCAAGACCCCGGTTAAATATTTTCGCTGTACACTAACGATATCATCAATCTTCGGTTTCAATTCGTTGAATTCGTGGCGGTCTCCTTGTGGCACCGGCCCCGAAATGATCAAAGGCGTTCGCGCATCATCAATCAATACACTATCCACCTCATCCACAATGGCGTAGTGGTGTGGGCGTTGTACAAGGTCCTTTGGTGCATGCGACATATTATCACGCAGGTAATCGAAACCAAATTCATTATTCGTTCCGTAGGTGATATCTGCATTATACGCTTTGCGTCTTGCTTCCGAATTAGGTTTGTGGTAGTCGATACAATCGACGCTCAATCCATGGAACTCAAAAATAGGGGCCATCCAGGCGCTATCCCGTTTTGCGAGGTAGTCGTTCACGGTAACAAGGTGTACACCATTTCCGGCAAGGGCATTTAGATACACTGGAAGCGTTGCCACCAACGTCTTTCCTTCTCCGGTTTGCATCTCGGCTACCTTCCCTTGGTGCAGGGCAACCCCACCAATCAACTGCACATCGTAGTGCACCATATCCCAGGTCACTTCTTTACCGGCCGCATCCCACGAGTTGTTCCAGATGGCTTTTTCACCATCGAGGTTCACGTATTCTTTTTCTCCGGAAAGTTCGCGGTCAAAGGGTGTAGCATCCACTACGAGAGTGGTATTGTCTTTAAAGCGTTTGGCGGTTTCTTTTACAACGGCAAAAGCTTCGGGTAGAATTTCGTCTAAGGTTGCTTTTTCAATTTCGTATCGATCGTCTTGCAGTGCATCAATTTGATTGTAGATCGCTTCTTTTTGATCGATGTCCTCCATGGTTTCGGCCTCTTTTTCTAACGATTCGATCTGTTGCTGAATTGCTAGTTGGTCTTCTTTGATGCGTTTTCGGAAGGCATCTGATTTGGCGCGGAGTTCATCCAGACTCAATTTGGCAATGGCTGCCTCATGTTGCTTCACTTGGTCGACGATAGGTTGTATATCGCCAATGTCTTTTTTTGATTTATCTCCTACAAATACTTTTAGTACACTATCTAAAATTCCCATGGGGTTATGCTATTTAAACTTTGCCGTGGTGGTTGTTGCGGCTTGCGATACAAAGCAACTGCAAAAAAACCGTTTTGCCAAAGGTTTGTGTTATCAATAAGGTATAAAAAAAGCCTCTGTAACTAGAGGCTTTTTCGTTATTTATTTGTTCTGAAGTTGCACCATAGGTGCAGCTTTCTTAATATTCATCTTCATTCCACAGATAATCTTCGTCTGTGGGATAGTCTGGCCAGATTTCTTCAATAGAATCATAAGAATCTCCTTCATCTTCAATGGCCTGAAGGTTTTCTACCACCTCTAGGGGAGCCCCCGTACGGATGGCGTAATCTATCAATTCGTCTTTTGTTGCCGGCCAAGGCGCATCACTTAAATAAGATGCTAATTCTAATGTCCAGTACATGGTATCGATTTAATTTTTTGCAAAAATAATTTTTTAGTTCAAAAAGCCAAGAAAAAAAACAATTATTTCAGCAGTATTTTAAAGAACGCGGTGTCACTTCGAGTGGTTTGTGGATTTCCAGTCTTACTTTTTCTCAGGAATCCACGGTATCTCTTCGGCTCCAAGCTCTTTGGACAACTTCCGTGCCAGTACGAAAAGATAGTCAGAAAGTCGGTTGAGGTATTTGAGAACATTGCCATCTACCGCTTCATGAGTGTGGAGCAAGGTGGCAAGGCGTTCCGCGCGGCGGCAGACGCATCGTGCAATGTGACAATATGACACAGTCGTGTGCCCGCCCGGAAGGATAAAGTGTGTCATGGCCGGTAACGATTCATTCATCGTGTCAATATCTGTTTCCAATCGCTCAATAGCTTCCGTATCGATCTTAGGAATGTTCAAGCGTTCTTTACCACTTTTAAGTTGTGCTTTCTCAGGATCAGTGGCTAACATTGCGCCTAAGGTAAATAGATCATGCTGGATCGCAGTAAGAAATTCTTTAGTTTCCGAAGGGATCTCTTGGTCGCGAATGAGTCCGATATGCGAATTTAGTTCATCTACGGTTCCATAGCTTTCAATCCTGATATGATGTTTGGGAACACGTGTTCCGCCAAACAAAGCCGTGGTTCCTTGGTCTCCGGTTTTGGTATATATCTTCATGAAGGGTCGTTCTTTTGGTTTCTTCGGTCTTTATAGCGCGTTCGGAAGCTTCGGCGGTCCCGCTTACGAATGGATTTATTGCTGCGTTGTACAAAATACAACACTAATAAAAACAATCCTCCGGCAAGTGCTAGGTAATAAAACACCTTGTTATTTTTTCTGAAGTAGTAAATTTAACTGCATACACCTAAATAAGTGTCGTTTCGATTGGGCCGAGCGCTCCCAGTCCTTTTGGTGGGCTCGCTTTCCCCAGGCTTCTTTTTGTTTCTTCGGAAGCGGTAATAAGGTAACTAAAAAATACCACTTTGAGGTTCCCAACACACCGCGTTGATCCACAATGGTAAAGGCTTCCTCAAATTTTCTGAAGGTTTTTCTTCCGAAGGGAAATTCCCAAGCCGCATCGCTCTGAAATGGTCGGTAGAGCGTTCTCAAGAACCAAACCGGATAACTGGTTTTCAACGGATCGTAACTGATGATCCTTCCGTTTGGGGCTAACTTTTGTTGCAGTCGGTCGATCAGCGCATCCACATTTTTAAAATGATGCAACACCCCGTAGGCGTAGATGACATCAAAAGGTCCTTCGGCAAATTCTTCCGAAAAGAAATCGATGGCCAGCCCTTTGGCGCTAGGAATGTCTTTTAGTTTTTGATTTAGCTTTTCGATAGCCTTATCGCTAAGGTCAATGCCAACATAAGAAGCGCTGTTCTTAGCGAGATACAGTGAGAGGTTATTTCCGGAGTAGCACCCCAAATCCAATACTTTTTTGTCGCTAAGATCACCCAGCCACTCCCGATGCAGCGCATAGGTTTGCTGTAATACTCCAAGTTCTTTTCGAATATCTTTCAGGCCTTTTTCACGAATAAACGACCAAAGTCGGGTTGGGAGGTTTTTCTTTTTGGTATTGTAAAACTCCTTCTGCTTTTTATTCTTTTCTAAGGTCTTTTCGACACTTTCCATGTGCTATCGATTTCGATTGTCACTTTCTACAATGCCGTCACGTAGGCGGATGATTCGATGCGCGTGTTCAGCAATGTCTTCTTCGTGGGTGACTAAGATTACCGTATTTCCGGCAGCGTGAATATCATCAAACAATTTCATGATCTCTACGGAAGTTTTAGAATCGAGGTTTCCGGTAGGTTCATCGGCGAGAATGATGGAAGGTTTGTTGACCAAAGCACGCCCCACGGCAACGCGTTGTCGCTGTCCCCCGGAAAGCTGATTGGGCCGGTGGTCCATACGATCTGCCAGTCCCACATCCGTAAGTACTTCTTCAGCGCGTTCGGTACGTTGGGCTTTGCTTGCCCCGGCATAGATCATCGGCAAGGCAACGTTCTCTAGTGCTGTGGTTCGCGGAAGGAGATTAAACGTTTGAAAGACAAAGCCGATCTCTTTGTTACGGATCTCAGCCAATTCGTCATCGGTCATATTGCTAACGTCTTTTCCGTTGAGCTCATAGCTTCCGGAAGTAGGTGTGTCCAGGCATCCTAATAGGTTCATTAAGGTTGATTTTCCCGAACCCGAAGGCCCCATCAAGGCTACGTATTCGCCTTTAGCAATATCAAGATCAATTCCCTTTAATACTTTTACCACTTCTTGCCCGAGGGGAAAGTCGCGTTTGATGTTACGGATTTTAATGACTAGACTCATAAGCAGTTCGCGATTTTTTAGACGTCATCCATAGGACGCAAAGGTACGTTACACGTTACAAACGAATTACGAAATGTTCTTTTTTCTGTTCGCTTCGGAAGAAAACAAGTCCCCATTGAAAGGTGTCGATACTCACGGTAACGCGTTGATGTGCACAAATGTATCGCCATGCTTCGGTCATTTCAGCACTCCAATAAATATCATCAAAGAGCAATACTGATTCATTACTGACGTGCTGCAATAGCCATTCAAAATACTGAAGCGTATGCGCTTTGCTGTGATGACCGTCAACATAGACTAGATCGTAGGTTGCAATAGGATGGGCTTCAAAAAAGGTCTCAAAAGATTGTTGATAAAGGCGAATAGAATCCAGTTTATGAGCATCGAACAATTGTTGCGCTCGAGCTGCGGTTTCGCGGCAACCTTCAATCGTAATCACAGGTGCATCGCGTTTCGCTGCGGCCAGGGCAACGGTGGCCAGCCCTAATGAGGTGCCCAATTCTAAGATATTTCCGGGTTGTAGATACTGTGCGAGTCGGAATAACAAACGCTGTCGTTTTTTCGTGATGCCGACATGCTTTGCGATCTTAGACACCTTTCGTTGTTCCGAAGAAAAGACCCGGGAGCCCGCGCCAAGGTCTGAAACAGTGAGCACGGTGTCGTCTGCCAAGAGTTCGTTTCGAACCTGATCGAGCAGATTATATTCAGGATATCTTTTTCGATCGTAAAAACACTGCGTCACCAACTCATACACAAAAGGGGAGTGGACACCATGTTGATTTTTGGACTGCCATAAAAATTGCAAGTATGACTGAATAGCATGTCGCATTACAGGCTGCCTTCAAGTTTTGCCGATAATTCGAACCAGCGTTCTGTTTTGGTATCGATCGCATCAATGATCTCCTGTAGGTTTTGTGATTGGGTGTCAATCTCTTCGCCGTCCCAATTTTCGGTGGCAAATTTGTTCTGTAAGGTTTCCTTTTCAGTTTCCAACTTGGCGATCTCTTTTTCGAGTTTTTGATATTCTTTTTGTTCGGAATAGCTCAATGTCGCTTTGGGGCGATCCTTTTTCCAGTCGGTTTTTGAGCTCGAATCTTTTTCGGTGGGCGTTGGATCCTGACTATTTTCATAGGCTCTGAAATCAGAGTAATTTCCGGGAAAGTCATCGATCACTCCTTTTCCGCGGAACACAAATAAATGATCTACGATCTTATCCATAAAATAGCGGTCGTGGGAAACGACCAACAAACAACCCGGGAAGTCTAATAAAAATCGCTCCAGCACATTCAAGGTAACAATGTCAAGATCGTTAGTAGGTTCATCCAAGATCAAGAAATTCGGATTTTTGATCAAGACCGTACAGAGGTAGAGTCGTTTGCGCTCCCCACCGCTTAACTTTTCTACATAGTCGTATTGCTTCTTTCGGTCGAATAGAAAACGTTCCAAGAGTTGCGCCGCAGAGATTTGTCGCCCTTTTTTCAGCGGAATGTAATCTCCAAACTCCCGAACGACTTCAATCACTTTTTGACCGGGTTTCATGGCAATCCCTTTCTGGGTATAATATCCAAATTGCACCGTTTCACCGATCACCACCTTACCGGTGTCGGGTTGCAAACTCCCTGTAAGGATGTTTAGGAAGGTTGATTTTCCGGTACCGTTCTTCCCGATGATCCCTACGCGTTCTCCCCGTTTGAAGTTATAGTCGAAGTTCTCAAACAATTCTTTTTCCCCAAACGACTTAGAAATATTGTGAAGTTCCACGGTTTTGGTACCCAATCGCTCCATATTGAGCTCTAGCTGTACTTCGTGATCTTTTCTACGCTGGTAAGCTCTGGCTTTGATCTCTTGAAAATCATCGATACGCGATTTGCTTTTGGTAGTTCGCGCTTTAGGCTGTCGCCGAATCCAGTTCAATTCTGATTTGTACAGTTGTTTTGCTTTGGCCGTTTCAGTGGCATCCACCTCCAGTCGGGCTTCTCGTTTTTCCAGATAATAACTGTAATTGCCTTTATAGCTGTAGAGGTTTCCTTGATCTAATTCTACGATCTCATTGCACACGCGCTCCAAAAAATACCGATCGTGGGTAACCATAAACAAGGTGAGTGCTTCTTTTGCAAACAAGGCTTCCAGCCATTCGATCATTTCAAGGTCCAGATGGTTGGTAGGTTCGTCCATGATCAGCAAGTCGGGTTGCGTTAGCAGCGCGATGGCTAGGGCCAGTCGCTTTTTTTGTCCGCCGCTGAGGTTGGCCACCTTTTGATCTAACTGATCTAATTTCAGTTGAAAGAGCACCTGTTTGTAGCGCGTTTCAAAATCCCAAGCACGATGCGCATCCATGGCGTCAAAAGCGGCTTGGTAGGCTTCGGTGTCGTCTGGGTGTTGCAGGGCTTTTTCATAACGCGCAATGACGGAAAGCACCGGATTGTCTGATGCTAGTATGGTTTCTTCTACCGATAATTTTGGGTCTAGATTGGGTTCTTGGTCCAAAAAGGACACTCGTAAATTCTTCCGATAAATAACTTCGCCCGTATCAGGTGTGTCAGCTCCGGAGAGAATATTTAAGAGGCTGGTCTTTCCGGTACCGTTCTTGGCAACAAAACCAATTTTTTGCCCGGCATTGATTCCGAAGGAAATATCAGTGAACAAAACACGTTCTCCATAAGATTTTGAAATGTTTTCAACCGAAACGTAGTTCATGGCAACTTTTTTACAAAATAAATAGAATTTCAGGAGTTCCCGACAATTATATTTTATTATTACTTTGGTTGCTTTATATTTGCTCACTAACAACCGCGATCTTACTATGAAGTTAGTCAATTGGTTACTGTTCTTCTTTGCTGCCGCAAGTTTTACCTCCTGTATCACTCAAAAACAACTTACGTATCTTCAAGAAGATGACAGAGACATGACAGACACCCTGGTGAATCTTCGAAAAATTCAGGAGCCTTATCGTTTGCAGGTCAATGATCTACTAAGCATCCGGGTAAAAGCCTTGGATGATGATCTGGTAAGCATTTTTAATCCGGTGAATAACAACAACCCCAATGCAACGGGGGAAGAACGGTTGTATTACGATGGATTCGTGGTAGATCTCCACGGAAATATTCGAATTCCCACCATTGGAGAGCTACCGGTGATCGGGCTCACGGTGGAAGAGGTGCGAGAAAAGATCGAAGAAATTTTATTAGAAGAATATTTCAAGGCTGAAGCCAATGTCTTCGTAACCGTAAAGCTGTCTGGAATACGCTATACGATCTCTGGTGAAATTGGAAGTCCGGGTTCTCGTATCATCTATCGCGATGAACTTTCTATTATGGAGGCGATCGCCAATAGTGGCGATATACCGGTAACGGGCGACAAAACCAATGTGATCATTATCCGGCAATACCCTTTGGGGCAAAAAGTGCATCATATCGACCTTACCGATATCAACGCCATGAATTCGCCCTACTATTACGTACAGCCCAACGATCTGATCTTGGTCAATCCGCTTCCGCAGAAAAGCTTGGGAACAGGAACGACCGGCTTAGAGACCTTCCGAACAATATTGACGGTATTAACAGCCCTAACCACCACTATCTTATTATTTATTAGATTGTAATCATGGAAGAAGAGTTTGAGTATCAACAACAAGGCGCGCCTATTTTTGATCTGAAAGGATTCATGCTGAAATTATTGGCGCATTGGCCGTTGTTTGTGGTCTCCTTGCTGATTGCCTTCGGAATTGCCTATTACATTAATGTACGGAAGTTGCCTATTTATCAACTTTCCACCATGGTCTCCATCAAAGATGATCAAAACCCTTTCTTTACTACTAATACCAGCCTTACCTTTAATTGGGGAGGAACGACCGATAAGGTAAATACCGCGCTCATCACCTTGCGTTCTCGTTCTCACAATGAAGAAGTGGTGGATCGCTTACAATACTACATAAACTATGAGCGCGACGGAAAATACCAGCGGGTCGACGCGTATAAACAAACGCCTTTTGTGGTGGAGCTGGACACTACAAAGCCACAGATTTTAAACCAGTCTTTTACGATTAAATTCATAGACTCGACGCGATTTACCTTATCGACCACCTTTGAAAATGCAAAAGGGTATGCAACCCAATGGTACAATCCTGAAAAAGAACGCGGCAGTCAGTTTATAGAGGCGCAAACGTACGAACAGACCTACCAAATGGGGGAACCTATTTCGTTACCTTATTTGTCGATTACCATTATGCCGGTGGCAGAACGCGCTGTCGTGCCCAATAAACCCTATTATTTTCATTTTTCAAGCTTCAATGGTTCGGTGGGGCGTTATTTAGGGATCAATGTGCAACCCGAATCGAACGGCTCGTCTGTATTGATCTTACGTCAGAATGGAAAAAACAAAGCGCGTTTGGTCGAGTATCTCAATACCTCGGTGGCGGTATTGAGTGAAAATATGTTGGAACGGAAGAACCTATTCGCAACCAAGACCATTCGATTTATTGATAGTAGCCTGCAAGAAAAGTCGCAAGAACTTACCGCCGTTGAGAATGAACTGAACGACTACAAGAACCAAAATGCGATCTTCGACCTCCAGTCGGAAGGGGCAGAGATTAGCAACCGACTCACAAGTTTGGACCTTCAAAAAGAATCGGTCTTGCGCGAATTGAACTATTACAACACCCTTCAAGACTACTTGGTCAGCAGATCTGATTACCGTAACATTCCCGCGCCTTCAGTGGCGGGAATTTCCGAAGGAAGCATTGGTGGTAGCGTCGCACGCATCATTACGCTGGCAGAACAACGCAGCAAATTACAATATTCCTATAAAGAAGGAGCCCCGGTCTTTGACGATATCGACCGGCAGATTGATGCCGTAAAAGCCGTTTTGCTTGAAAATATTCGTTCTTCCAAAGGCTTGATCAATCAACAATTAGAGGCGATCAATAGCAACATTGGCAACCTCGAAGCTCAGATTAGAAAATTGCCTGCAGAACAGCAGGAATTGCTTAAAATTGAACGCCGACTCAATTTGAGTCAGGGTACCTATAATCTCTTCCTTAGCAAACGCAGCGAGGCCGGATTGGTAAAAGCCGCTAACGTAAGTGATGTCATGATCATCGATCCCGCCAAAGACACCGGCGGCGGACAGGTGGGGCCAAACACACAGCTCAACTACATTATGGCGTTGCTGTTTGGATTGCTCATCCCGTTCTTATTGGTGTTTTTAAAAGCCTTTTTTGACAATCGCGTCAAGAATCTAAAAGATGTGGAGCGCCTGTCCAAAATTCCAATTTTAGGTGCCATAGGGAAGGTGAAAATGGACAATAACTTGGCGGTGATCCAAAAGCCGAAATCGGCCGTAGCCGAATCCTTCCGAGCCATTCGTTCCAGTTTGCAATTCTTCTACAACGAAAAAGGCATCATTGGTGCCAAGACCTTGCTGATCACCTCGTCCATCAGTGGAGAAGGGAAGACGTTTACCTCCATTAATATCGCTTCGGTCTTTGCCCTCAGCGAAAAGAAAACGGTACTCGTAGGGCTGGATCTTCGGAAGCCTAAGATCTTCGGGGATTTTGATATCAACAATCAAATTGGTGTAGTAAATTATTTGATCAACGATGCCACCTTGCCGGATATTATTCAGAAAACACAAGTACCACACCTTGATGTGATTACGTCCGGGCCAATTCCTCCCAATCCTTCCGAATTACTCATGAGCGAACGCATGGAACAGTTGGTTTCTGAACTGAAAGGACAGTACGATTACATCGTGCTTGACTCTCCTCCGGTGGGATTGGTAGCCGATTCCCTAGTGTTAACGCGCTTTGCCGATGCAACCATTTACATGGTGCGCCAGAATTACACCAAGAAGGGAATGTTCGCTTTGATCAACGAGAAGTACAAACGTGGGGAAGTAAAACACATCAGCTTTGTGCTTAACTTCTACCAAGAAAAAGCCAAATATGGCTATGGCTATGGCTACGGTTACGGCTACGGCTATGGTGGTTATGGCTACGGTTACGGTGGGTACGGACAAGGATATCATGAAGACGAGCGCAAACCAACACTCTGGATGCGTATCAAGCGATTCTTCCAGCGGAAATAATACCAGATCATTACATGCTGTCTCCCAAACAACAACGCATAAAACGAAGCTTCGATGTGGTGCTCGCGCTGTTGCTCTTGCCTTTTTTTGTAGTCCCCATAGGGTTGTTGACGCTGATGGCTACCCTAAGTACGAGACAGTGGGGCGGATTTTCCCAAGTTCGCGTTGGCCAACATGGTAAGCTGTTTCGTTTGTATAAGATCAGGTCCCTAAAGGGTAGCGATCATATAGACCCTATCGCGATAAAAAATAGCGAAACCCGTTTCGGGCGTTGGCTTCGGAAGACCAAACTCGACGAGCTCCCACAACTGTTCAACATTCTAAAAGGTGATATGAGCTGGGTGGGGCCGCGTCCAGATCTCCCGGGCTATGCCGATGCCTTGACCGGGAACGACCGAGCGTTACTTCAGCTAAAACCCGGACTTACCGGTCCGGCGACGGTAAAATACAAAGATGAAGAAACGTTACTCTTACAACAACCTAATCCACAGCAGTACAACGATACCGTGATTTGGCCCGACAAGGTAAAGATCAATCTCGCATACGGTAAAACCTGGTCACTCCAAAAAGACCTGTATTGGCTCTGGCACTCTTTGCAACCTAACCGCTAGGAAACATAAAACTAATACAAAGGAAACCTGCTAGTTTCTTGGAAGCTATGTATCTTTGCAGTCTGTTAGAACGAGTTTCTTGATTATGAAAGAACAACCTACTATTGCCATTATCGGGTTAGGGTATGTCGGACTCCCACTTGCGGTCGCTTTCGCGGAAAAATACCCCGTCATTGGGTTCGATATTAACTCGCAACGCGTGGCCGAATTACAACAAGGAAACGACCGAACGCTAGAGGTTTCTTCGGAAGCCCTTACCGCTGTCCTTGAAGACAACAATAACGGACTCACCATTACCGAGAAGGCTTCAGAACTGGCTGAAGCAACGGTTTTTATCGTGACCGTGCCAACCCCAACCAACAAGTACAACCAGCCGGTGCTTACACCACTTCAGAAAGCCAGTGAAACCGTGGGCTCGGTATTGAAAAAAGGCGATGTGGTGGTCTATGAAAGTACCGTCTATCCGGGCGTTACTGAAGATATTTGTATTCCGATCCTCGAAGAACATTCGGGCTTAACCTTTAATTCCGACTTCTACGCGGGCTATTCCCCAGAACGTATCAATCCCGGAGATAAACAACATACGGTTACAAAAATTTTAAAGGTCACTTCCGGCTCAACACCCGAAGCTGCCGAATATATTGATAACTTATACGCTTCGGTGATTACGGCCGGAACACACCTCGCACCCTCAATCAAAGTGGCGGAAGCCGCCAAAGTGATCGAAAATTCGCAACGGGATATCAATATCGCTTTCGTTAATGAATTGTCGAAGATCTTCCGCTTGTTGGATATTGATACCCAAGCCGTCTTAGAAGCCGCCGGAACCAAATGGAACTTCCTAAAATTTACCCCGGGCTTGGTAGGCGGACACTGTATTGGCGTGGATCCCTACTATCTGGCGCAAAAAGCACAGGAAGAAGGCTACAATCCTGAGATTATTTTGGCAGGACGCCGAATGAACGACGGGATGGGAAATTATGTGGCGCAAGAGATCCTGAAATTGTTGATTCAGAAAGATGCGAAAGTGAAACACGGGAATGTGCTGGTCTTAGGAATTACCTTCAAAGAAAACTGCCCAGACATCCGAAACAGCAAGGTGATCGATGTTATTTCAGAACTACAAAAATTCAATCTCAACGTAGATGTGTACGATCCTTGGGCTTCCGAAGCAGAAGTACAACACGAGTTTGGCATTCCTTTACATACCAACAAAGAACAGCTGCAGCAAGAATACGATGCTGTGGTATTGGCCGTAGCACATAGTGCGTTTACCGATTTTAATATTGATGCGTATCGCGCCGAAAAAAGTGTGGTATTCGACGTAAAGGCGTTCTTGCCCAAAGATAAAATAGACGGAAGATTATAATATGTTTGCAACCCCTTATCACACCAACGACCTTTCACAATATAGCTTTCTGGTTACCGGAGGTGCCGGTTTTATCGGCTCTAATTTGGTCGCTTATTTACTGAAATACAACCCCAAAAAAGTGCGCGTGCTCGATAACCTCGCGACTGGCTTTAAAAAAAATCTGGAAGCGTTTCAAGACCATGCCGCCTTTGAATTCATGGAAGGCGATATTCGCGACCTCGCCACCTGCAAAAAAGCCATGGAAGGCATCGATTACGTTTCTCATCAAGCGGCTTTAGGGAGTGTTCCGCGTTCTATCAACGACCCCATCACCTCTAACGAAGTAAATGTTTCCGGGTTTCTGAACATGCTCGTCGCACAACAAGAAAGCGACACGGTGAAACGCTTGGTCTATGCGGCCTCTAGTTCTACCTACGGTGATAGCACTGCGCTTCCGAAGCAAGAACCCAACATAGGCAACCCCATTTCTCCTTATGCGGTCACCAAACTGG
>CEVM01029180.1_pt1 | contig 24159 bp, 20 predicted proteins | sample 531481 | NCBI WGS metagenome assembly CEVM01 (sample SAMEA2623649, study PRJEB7988) | marine metagenome | biome: marine biome (ENVO:00000447); feature: mesopelagic zone (ENVO:00000213) & marine oxygen minimum zone (ENVO:01000065); material: "saline water (ENVO:00002010), including plankton...
TCATGCGTGATCGGGCCTGTCGCCGCCAATCGCCGAGGCAAAGGCGCTGCGGTAAAGCCTTGACAAGTCGGCCAGATCGCCTGCGTCCTCGCCCATCTGGACGGCCACGCCGCCGAAGCTGCCGACCTGAGCGGCGGGAACGCCCGCTGCTTCGGCCGCCCGCAGCAGCGCCGCCGCGCCCTCCGCGTCGCAGGCGACAAGGTAGCGGGCCTGATCCTCGGCATAGAGCCCGGCGATGTCGTCGGAGTCCAGGCGCAGTCCGATGCCCGCCGCCTCGGCCATCTCGAACGCCGCCAGGCCAAGGCCGCCATCCGACAGGTCGGTGGCCGCGCGCAAATGGGCCCGGTTAGCGCGGATGAATTCGCCGTGCCTGCGTTCGGCAGCCAGATCGACGGGGGGGGCATCGCCCGTTTCGATCCCGAACGCCTCGGCCGCCAGCGCCGATTGGCCAAGATGGCCTTGGGTGGTGCCGATCAGGATGGCAATGTCGCCTTCGGACGGCAGACCCGCGATCAGGTTCGACAGATCGTCGATCAGGCCGACGCCGCCGATGGTGGGCGTGGGCAGGATGCCCGTGCCGTCGGTTTCGTTGTAAAGCGAGACATTGCCCGACACGATAGGGAAATCCAGCGCCCGGCAAGCCTCGCCGATGCCCTTGATGGCCCCGACCAGTTGCCCCATGATTTCCGGCTTTTCGGGATTGCCGAAATTCAGGTTGTCGGTCGTGGCCAGGGGCAGAGCGCCGACCGCGCAAAGATTGCGGAACGCTTCGGCCACCGCCTGCTTGCCGCCTTCGACAGGGTTGGCGCGCACGTAACGAGGGGTCACGTCGGCGGTGAAGGCCAGCGCCTTCCGGGTGCCGTGGACCCGGACAACACCCGCGCCCAGACCGGGTCGCCGGATCGTGTCGGCCCCGACCTGCGTGTCGTATTGCTGCCAGACCCAACCCTTGTGGGCGTAAGAGGGGCTGCCGATCAGCTTGCGCAACGCCTCGACGGGACGGATCGGGGGCAGGGGCGCGCAGGGTCTGGCGGCCGGTGTCTCGATCCAGGGCCGATCGTATTCCGGTGCGCTGGAGGACAGCTTCGACAAGGGCAGGTCGGCCTTCACGTCGTTGCCGTGCAGGATCAGAAAACGATCCTCGGCGATCGTCTCGCCCACGATGGCGAAATCGAGATCCCATTTCTCGAAGATGGCGCGGGCCTCGGCCTCCTTCTCGGGTTTCAGGACCATCAGCATCCGTTCCTGCGATTCCGACAGCATCATCTCGTAGGCGGTCATGTTCGTTTCGCGCTGCGGCACGGCGTCCAGTTGCAGCCGGATGCCCAGCCCGCCCTTGTCGCCCATCTCGACCGCCGAACAGGTCAGCCCGGCCGCGCCCATGTCCTGGATCGAGATGACCGCGCCCGAGGCCATCAGTTCCAGGCAGGCTTCCAGCAGGCATTTCTCGGTGAAGGGATCGCCGACCTGCACGGTGGGGCGCTTGTCCTCGATCGTGTCGTCGAATTCGGCGCTGGCCATGGTCGCGCCGCCGACACCGTCGCGTCCGGTCTTGGCGCCCAGATAGACGACCGGCATCCCCACGCCCGAGGCCGCCGAATAGAAGATCCCGTCGGCATCGGCCAGTCCGGCCGCGAAGGCGTTCACGAGGCAATTGCCATCATAGGACCGATGAAAGCGAACCTCGCCGCCGACATTCGGCACGCCGAACGCGTTGCCATAGGCGCCGATGCCTTCCACCACGCCCTTGACCAGATGCGGCGTCTTGGGGTGTTCGGGCCGTCCGAAAGACAGCGAATCCATCGCGGCGATGGGACGCGCGCCCATGGTGAAGACATCGCGCAGAATCCCGCCAATGCCGGTCGCCGCGCCCTGATGCGGTTCGATATAGCTGGGATGATTGTGGCTTTCCATCTTGAAGACCACGGCCTGCCCGTCGCCGATATCGACCACGCCTGCATTCTCGCCCGGCCCGCAAATCACCTGCGGTCCGTCCGTGGGCAGCGTGCGCAGCCATGTCTTCGAGGACTTGTAGGAACAATGTTCGTTCCACATGGCGCTGAAGATACCCAGTTCCGTGAAACTGGGCGCGCGGCCGATGATCGACAGGATGCGGTCGTATTCGTCGGGCTTCAGCCCGTGCGCGGCGATCAGATCGGCGGTGATCGTCGGTTCCTGCATGTCCGGCCCTTCCTGCGCGTGGAGTCAGGCGCCTTTTATGGCCAGACGCGGGGTATGGAAAGGGCCGCGCGTCACGGCCGGCGGCAGGGCAAAAAAGAAGCCGGGCACAAGGCCCGGCCCAAGTCCAACAGGGAGGTTGAAGGTGATCAGCGATTAGGCTGGTCATCGCCTTCGCAGCACGATCTATGTGCAGTCCGTGAATGGATCAAGTCTTTTCATGCCGCACCCGCAGCATAGCGGACATGCAGTTGCCGAATGGCTACAATCGAAAGTTGTAGAGATCGGTGTGGGTGCGGACGCTCAGGCGCTGAGCGCCTCGCTTTGCCGGCGGCGATAGGCCTGAATCTCCTGCAGCACGAAATCGCGGAAGACCGCGACGCGGCGCGTCTGACGCAGTTCTTCGGGATAGGCCAGAAAGACCGGAACCTCGCCCGATTCGGTATCGGGCAGAACCCGCACGAGACGATCGTGATCAGCGGTCAGGTAATCCGGCAGGACGCCGATGCCGACATTCGCAAGAACACTTTGCAGGACGCCGAAATAGTTGTTCACCGTCAGGGTCGAGGTGATGTTCTGGGCCATGACCGTCTGGATCAGGCGGGCGCCGGCGGCCACCTGGGGCTGATCCGGCTTCTGGCAGATCAGCCGGTGACTGGTCAGATCCTCGATGCTGTCGGGGATACCGGCGTGGTCCAGATATTCCTGCGTGGCATACAGCCTCATGCGAATGTTCAGCAGCCTGCGCCGGATCAGGTCGGACTGGCTTGGCTCTTTCATGCGGATGGCCAGGTCGGCTTCGCGCATGGGCAGATCCAGAACCCGCTCCTCGAGGATCAGGTCGATTTTCAGATCGGGAAAGTTTTCGTAAAGCTTGACCAGGCGCGGGGCCAGCCACAGCGTGCCGAAACCGACCGTGGTGGTGACCTTCAATTCGCCGAAGACATGTTCCTCGCTGTCGCGAATCCGGGCCGAGGCACCGTCCAGCTTGCGCGCCATCGATGACGTCGCCTCGAACAGAAGTTCGCCCTGCTCGGTCAGGATCAGGCCGCGCGCGTGACGGTGGAACAGGGTCGTGCCCAGCGATTCCTCCAGCGCGCGAATCTGGCGGCTGACGGCCGATTGCGACAGATGCAGCGTGTCGCCCGCATGGGTCAGGCTGCCGGCATCGGCCACGGCATGAAATATTCTGAGCTTGTCCCAGTCCATAGGGTCAGTTTCCTGCGTGGCAGCCATGCGTTTTTTGCAGAGATGCGCTTCAACTGCCTGTCCCACACGCCTGCGTCAAGCACGGATTTTTTCCTTCATCGGTCAACAATTCTGACCTATAATGCCGCCCAAAGCCATCACGCACGGAGGAGACGCAGGATGAGCAAGCAGGAATTCTCGCTGGCCGACCGCTTCGATCTGTCGAAGTCCCACGTTTTGTTGAACGGAACCCAAGCCCTGGTTCGGCTGATGCTGATGCAGGCGGCACGCGACAAGGCGGCGGGTCTGGATACGGCGGGCTATGTGACCGGCTATCGCGGCTCGCCCCTGGGCGGTGTGGACCTGCAAATGATGCGCGAGGGCAAGCGCTTGTCGGAAGCCGGCGTGCTGTTTCAGCCGGGATTGAACGAAGATCTTGCCGCCACGGCAATCTGGGGCAGCCAGCAGGCCGAACTGCGCGGCGAGGGCAAGCATGACGGCGTGTTCGCGCTGTGGTACGGCAAGGGGCCGGGCGTGGATCGCAGCGGCGACGTGATGCGGCACGCGAACATGGCGGGTTCGTCGAGACATGGCGGCGTGGTCATGGCGATGGGTGACGACCATACCGGCGAAAGCTCGACCGTGCTGCACCAGTCGGATTGGGCCATGATCGACGCCTATATCCCGGTTCTGTCGCCTGCGGGGGTGCAGGAAATCCTTGATCTCGGGCTTTATGGTTTCGCGCTGTCGCGTTTCGCCGGCGTCTGGACCGGCCTGAAGACGATGAAGGACACGGTCGAGGCCACCGCGGTCGTGAACGGCGATCCGCATCGGCTGAATTTCGTGAGCCCGGATTTCGTCATGCCCGAGGGCGGGCTGAACATCCGCCTGGGCGACACGCCGGTGGCGCAGGAAGCGCGGATGATCGATTACAAGCGTTGGGCGGCCGAGGCGTTTTCCCGTGCCAACCGCATCGACCGCAAGCATTGGGGCAAACCCGGTGCCAAGATCGGCTTTGTCGCCGCCGGCAAGAACTGGCTGGATCTGGTCCATGCGCTGTCGCTGCTGGGTATCGACGAGGCCGAGGCCGAACGGCTGGGCCTGACCACTTACAAGGTCGGGCAGACCTGGCCGCTGGACATGAAGTCCATGCAGGAATGGTCCGAGAACCTGGATCTCATCGTCTGCGTCGAGGAAAAGCGCAAGCTGATCGAGGTGCAGCTGAAAGAGGCCATCTTCGACAACCGCCACGGCCGGCGGGTGCATGGATGGAAGCACGACCGAACCCACGAGGAACTGTTTCCGACACGCTATGCGCTGGATCCGGTGATGATCGCGCAGAAGATCGGCGGAATCCTGATCGAAGAGGGGCGCGGGACCGAACATATCAAGGCCGGACTGGAACGGCTGACCGAGGTGCGCCGCAATGATAACGCACCTGAGATTTCGACCAGAACGCCCTGGTTCTGTTCGGGTTGTCCGCATAATACGTCCACGAAGCTGCCCGAGGGAAGCCGCGCCTATGCCGGGATCGGCTGTCACTACATGGTGCAGTGGATGGGCCGTGAAACGACCGGCTTCACCCATATGGGCGGCGAGGGGGTCAACTGGGTCGGCGAGGCCCCGTTCAGCACGCGCGGCCATGTCTTTCAGAACCTTGGCGACGGAACCTATAATCATTCGGGAATTCTGGCGGTCCGTGCGGCGATCGCCGCGGGCACCAATATCACCTACAAGATCCTCTATAACGACGCCGTCGCGATGACCGGCGGTCAGCCCAACGAGGGCGATCTGACCGCGCCCCAGATCGCGCGGGAACTGGTGGCGATGGGCGTCGATCCGGTCATTGTGGTCTATGACGAAAAGGAAGACGTGGACCGCAAGAGCTTTCCCCAGGGGATGCGCTTTGAGGAACGCGCCGAGATGATGAACGTCCAGCGCCAACTGGAAGATGCCCGCGGCGTCAGTGCGATCCTCTATATCCAGACCTGCGCCGCCGAAAAGCGCCGCCGCCGCAAGAAGGGACAATTCCCCGACCCCGACCGGCGCGTCTGGATCAACCCCGAAGTCTGCGAAGGTTGCGGCGATTGCTCGGTGCAGTCGAATTGTGTCTCGATCGTGCCGCTTGATACCGAACTGGGCCGCAAGCGGCAGATCGACCAGTCCAGTTGCAACAAGGATTACTCCTGTCTCAAGGGGTTCTGCCCCAGCTTCGTTACCGTCAAGGGCGGCAGGCTGCGCAAGCCCAGGGCCGAGGCGTTCGACATGCCGGATCTTCCGGCGCCCGCGCTGCCCGCGATCAGCGGCACCCACAACATCGTCATAACCGGCGTCGGCGGAACCGGCGTCGTGACCATCGGCGCGGTGCTGGCGCAGGCCGCGCAGATCGACGGCAAGGGTGCGGGCATGATGGAAATGGCGGGGCTGGCGCAGAAGGGCGGCGCGGTCCATATCCATCTGCGACTGGCCGACCGCCCCGAGGATATCAGTGCGATCCGCGTGGCGACAGGCGAGGCCGATTGCATCATCGGCGGCGATCTGGTGGTGACGGCGGGGGCCAGGACCATCGGCTTGATGACGCAGGCGCGCACCGGCGCGGTGGTGAACGAACACGAGATCATCACCGGCGATTTCACCCGTTTTCGCGACTTTCAGATCCCAGCGGATCGGCTGAAGCTGGCGCTTCAGGCACGGCTGGGCGATCGGGTGGCCTTTTTCGACGCCAACGATCTGGCGCTGCGGATGCTGGGCGATTCGATCTATTCCAACATGCTGGTTCTGGGCGCGTGCTGGCAGCAGGGCCTGATCCCGCTGAGCCACGAGGCCATTGCCGAGGCGATCCGTCTGAACGGCGCCAAGGTCGATGAAAACCTGCGCGCCTTCGAAATGGGGCGGTGCGCGATGACCTTCCCAGACTTGTTGAAGAAGCCGGCGGATGTATCTGAATTGCCTGTCGATCCCGTGGTCTATCGTGAATCGCGCCTGGTTGCCTATCAGGGCAGACGGCTGGCAAGAAAATTCCGCGAACTGGTCGATGCGGCGCCGCCCGAGCTACGCGAAAGCATCGCAAGGGGTTATTACAAGCTGCTGGCCTACAAGGACGAATACGAGGTCGCCCGGCTGCATCTGACCACTGCCGATCAGGTCGCCTCGCAATGGGAAGGCGACACCAGGCTGTCGTTCCACCTGGCCCCGCCGGCGCTGACCGGCAAGGACGCGGATGGCCGTCCGAAAAAGCGGGAATTCGGGCCGTGGATGCTGAAGGCCTTCCGGATCCTGGCGGCGATGAAAGTGCTGCGCGGCACGCCCTTCGACCCGTTCGGCTACGGGGCCGAGCGCAAGCGCGAACGCGCCATGATCCGCGAGTATGAAACCGACATGCGCGAAGTTCTGGCCGGCACGAATGACGCGACTCTGCCGATCGCGATAGAACTGGCCGAACTGCCGCTGAGCGTTCGCGGCTATGGTCCCGTCAAGGACAGGGCCGCCGACGAGGCGGCCATCCGGCGCAGGGAATTGTTGCAGCAGTTCCGATCGGGCGATGCACCGAGGCGTGAAGCCGCCGAATGATCTGGGTCATTCCCAAACCGCCCGCGGCGTCCTAGAAGGGCGCGCAGGCTATGGGAGTGGCGACATGGCGGTTGGCGTTTTCGATTCGGGTCTGGGCGGGCTGACCATCCATCAGGCCATCGCCGCCCGCCTGCCGGATCTGCCGCTGGTCTATCTGGGCGACAATGCCCATGCCCCCTATGGGGTGCGGACCGCCGACGACATCTTCGATCTGACCTGTGCCGGTGTGTCGCGGCTGTGGGATGAGGGTTGCGATCTTGTGATTCTGGCCTGCAATACAGCCAGCGCGGCCGCGCTGCGGCGCATTCAGGAAACCTGGCTGCCCCAGGACAAGCGCGTGCTTGGGGTCTTCGTTCCGATGATCGAGGCGCTGACCGAACGGCAATGGGGCGACAATTCGCCGCCCCGCGAGGTCTCGGTCAACCAGGTGGCGCTGTTCGCGACACCCGCGACGGTTGCCAGCCGCGCCTTTCAGCGCGAACTGGCCTTTCGCGCGGTCGGCGTCGATGTCGAGGCGCAGCCCTGCGGTGGGGTCGTCGATGCCATTGAAATGGGTGACGAAATTCTGGCTGAGGCGCTGGTCACCAGCCATGTCGAGGCGCTGCTGCGTCGGATGCCGAACCCCGAGGCGGCGATTCTGGGCTGCACCCATTATCCGCTGGTCGAGGCCGCGTTCCAACGCGCGCTCGGGGACAATGTGGCGGTCTATTCGCAGGCGGGGCTGGTCGCGGCAAGCCTTGCGGATTATCTTGATCGTCGGCCCGAGTTTCTGGGCGCGGGCCGGGTGGCGAAATATCTGACGACCGGCGATCCCGTGCGTGTTTCGGGCAAGGCCACGCAATTCCTGCGCCGGCCGATCCGGTTCGAAGCGATCTGAGGAGAACGCGATGGCAGGTCTGAAACCGCTGAAGAAACGCCGCCGCGTTCAGGTTCTGATCGGCGCATCGGTCGCCTTGCTGATCGCCGTCGGGCTGATCGGATACGGGTTCCGGGACGGGATCAACCTGTATCGTTCGCCCACGCAGGTCAGCCAGCGCGCGCCGGCGCCGGACGAATATTTCCAGCTTGGCGGGCTGGTAAAGGACGGCTCGATCGTGAAGCGCGGCGGCGTGGCCTTCGATTTCGTCATCACCGATGGCGCGGCCGAGATCCCCGTGACCTATATCGGCCGCGATCCGCGTCCCGATCTTTTCAAGGAAGGTCAGGGCACCATCGCAAAGGGCTGGTATCGCGACGGTCGCTTCGAGGCGCAAAGCCTTCTGGCCAAGCATGACGAGACCTATATGCCGCGCGAGGTGGTCGATACGCTGAAGGATGCGGGCGTCTACCAGGATCCGAATTCCTGAGACGCGGCGCCGGGCGGGCTGCCTGTCCAGCGGGGACGGGTCGCTCGAACCCGCGGCGGCAGGGGCGCGACCATGTGCGATGCCTGAGGATCACGACATGCAACGGGCGTTCGGTTAACAGATGGTTAACCGGAGCCGATCACCTTTCGGGCTTTCCGTCGTTCTGACGGCTGGCTTTCAAGGGGACCGGAATGCCGAGTGTCGAAGAAATCGCGCGAGAGATCGTCGCCCGCGAGGGTGGCTATGTGAATGACCCCGACGATCCCGGTGGCGCGACCAATCATGGCGTGACCATCGGGACGATGCGGCAGTTGGGCATGGATCTGAACCGGGACGGGCGGATCGACGCAGCCGATGTCAAGGCGCTGACCCGCGCCCAGGCCGAACAGATTTTCGTGCTGCATTATTTCCGCAAGCCGCGTCTGTCCGAGTTGCCGGAAAAGGTGCAGCCGAGCGTTTTCGACATGTATGTCAATGCCGGTGCTAATGCGGTGAAGATCCTGCAAAGGCTGGTTTCGCGCATGGGGTTTCCGGCGCAGGCAGACGGCGTGGTGGGGCCGAAGACCATCGCCGCCGTCGCCGACGCTGCCGAGGCTGCGCCCGACCATCTGGCCGACGCCTACGGAATTGCGCGACGGAACTATTATTACGCCCTCGCCGATCAGCGCCCGGCCAGCCGCAAATATGCGCGCACCAAGATCGGTGGAAAAGGCGGCTGGATCACCCGGGCCGAGGAGTTCATGGCCCCGAAATACCGGCTGACCGAGGCCGAACATCGTGAAAGGACCGCAAGATGGGCGTGATCGACCGATTTCTGGGCGTATCGCAAGGTGTCGGCGCGCTTGGCAGTGCCGCCACCGGCATGGCCGAAGTCTTTACCCAGAACGCGACCCGCAAGATGGAGCTTGAGGAACAGGCCTATGCCCGCGCCATCAACCAGTTGGGACAGGAATTCCAGATCGCGCGGCCGGGTTTCTTCGATAGTTTCATCAACGGGTTGAACCGGCTGCCGCGCCCTCTGCTGGCGCTTGGGACGATGGGTCTGTTCGTTTATGCGATGGTCGAGCCGGCCGGTTTCGGGATCCGCATGGAGGGCTTGCAGCAGGTGCCCGAGCCGCTTTGGTGGCTTCTGGGTGCCATCGTCGGATTCTATTTCGGTGCCCGCGAGGCGTATTATTTCCGCAACAAGGGCTGGCCTGCGAAAAAGGGCGCCGCAACCGTCAGCAAGGAGGGGCAAGGCGACGCCGCGGCCTTGACCGGCGCGATCCGCCCCGAGGACGATTTCGCCGACAACGCGGCCCTGCGCGACTGGGTCGCCAGCCTGCGCGGATAGGTCACACGGGAAACCGTGGGCTACGGCCAAAGGGGGGCTTTCCCCCCTTTTTTTGTTGCCATATGCTGCGGTCAGAAAGGGAGGACGACCCAGATGACCGCAGAATTCGGCCACTTCGCCCTGGTCCTGGCCTTCGCCGTGGCGCTGTTTCAGATGATCGTGCCGATGGTCGGCGCGTCAAAAGGCTGGCAGGGCTGGATGGATAGTGCGCGGCCCGCCGCGATCATGCAATTCGTGTTGACCGGTCTGTCCTTCGCGGCTCTGACCGTTGCCTTCGTGACCTCGGATTTCTCGCTGAAGCTGGTCTATGAGAATTCGCATACGGCAAAGCCGATGCTGTACAAGTTTACCGGCGTCTGGGGCAATCACGAGGGGTCGTTGTTGCTGTGGGTGCTGATCCTGGCGCTGTTCGGCGCGGCGGCGGCGGTCTTTGGCGGCAATTTGCCGCCCAGCCTGCGGGCTCGGGTGCTGTCGGTTCAGGCTTCGATCGGGGTGGCTTTCTACGCTTTCATCATCTTCACATCCAACCCGTTCCTGCGGCTGGCCGACCCGCCGTTCAACGGACGCGACCTGAACCCGCTGCTGCAGGATCCCGGCCTCGCGTTCCATCCGCCGTTCCTGTATCTGGGCTATGTCGGGCTGTCGATGGCGTTCAGCTTTGCCATCGCCGCGCTGATCGAAGGGCGGGTCGATGCCGCCTGGGCCCGCTGGGTCCGGCCCTGGACATTGGCTGCATGGATGTTTCTGACGACGGGCATTTCGATCGGATCCTGGTGGGCCTATTACGAACTGGGCTGGGGTGGCTTCTGGTTCTGGGACCCGGTCGAGAATGCCAGCTTCATGCCCTGGCTTCTGGCCGCCGCCCTGATGCATTCCGCCATCGTTGTCGAAAAGCGTGAATCGCTGAAAAGCTGGACGATTCTGCTGGCGATCATGGCCTTCGGTTTCTCGATGATCGGAACGTTCATCGTGCGTTCCGGCGTGCTTACCTCTGTTCACAGTTTTGCCAGCGATCCGGCGCGCGGGATGTTCATCCTTGGAATCCTGACGGTGTTCGTCGGCGGCGGACTGACGCTCTATGCGGTGCGGGCGCCGGCCATGATGGCCAAGGGCGTGTTCCAGCCGACTTCGCGCGAAGGCGCACTGGTCTTGAACAATGTGCTGCTGGCGGTCTCGGCCTTCGTGGTCTTCATCGGTACGATGTGGCCGCTGTTCGCCGAGGCGATGTGGAATCGCAAGCTGTCGGTCGGCCCGCCATTCTTCAACAAGGCATTCACGCCTTTCATGATCGTGCTGGCGCTGGCGCTGCCCTTGGGTGCGATCATGCCGTGGAAGCGGGCGTTCCTGGGGCGGACGATGCGGCTGTTGCGCGGGCCTTTGATGTTTGCCCTGGCGGTGATGCTTCTGGTCTTCGCAGTTTCGACCGGGCGCAGCGCGGTCGCGGTGATCGGCGCGGGTCTGGGAAGCTGGCTGATCGCCGGCTCTGTCGCCGACCTGATCCATCGCACCGGCAATGCCGGTCTGTCGCGGCTGGCGCGGCTGCCGCGCGCCGACTGGGGAAAGGCGATCGCCCATGCCGGGCTGGGTGTGACCTTTGTCGGCGTCGGACTTCTGACCGCCTGGCAGACCGAGGATATCCGCGTTGCCCAAGTCGGCGAAACCTTCGACCTGACGGGCTATCAGATCACGCTGGAAGCGGTGGACAAGGTTCAGGGGCCCAATTACCTCTCGACCATGGCGACGATGGCGGTGGCGCGGGATGGCCGCAGTATCGCCACAACCTATCCGGAAAAGCGGGTCTATCCGGTGCAGGGCATGCCCACGACCGAGGCCGCCATCGTCAACGGCTTCTTCCGTGACATCTATCTGGTCATCGGTGACGAGCAGGCCGGCGGGGGCTGGGCCGTGCGGTCCTATGTCAAACCCTTCGCCAACTGGATCTGGCTGGGCGCGATCATGATGGCGCTTGGCGGTTTGGTCAGCCTGTCGGACCGCCGCTACCGGGTGGCGGCTGGCGCGCGTTCCTCCACGCCGGCCCGCGCGGTTCCGGCGGAATGAGCCGGCTTGCGCTGATCCTGATGCTTCTGCTGGCGCCCTTCGCGGCGCTGGCGGTTCAGCCCGATGAGGTTCTTGACAATCCCGTCCTTGAAAGCCGTGCCCGCGATATTTCGCAAAAGATGCGTTGTCCGGTTTGTCAGGGCGAGTCTATCGACGAATCCAACGCTGGGGTCAGCCGCGATCTGCGCCTCTATATCCGCGAGCGGCTGGTGGCGGGTGACAGTGACGCCGAGGTCGTCGATGCCGTCGTGGACCGTTTCGGCGAGTTCGTGCTGTTCGATCCGCCGATGCGCGGTATCAATCTTCTGCTGTGGTTCGCGGCGCCGGTGGCGGCCCTGCTGGGCCTGATCCTCGCCTTCGTCTTCCTGCGCGGCCGGTCCCGCGCCGCGTCCTCGATCCGCGATCTGAACGAGGCCGAGCGTGCTCGGCTGGACGAAATCATGCACGAGTGACGCGGGGTCGCGCTTTCGCAGGCTGCATTCCGGCGCCATGATCCCCAAGAGACGCGGGGGAACATTGCATGACCCATGAGACCATCCAGTTCGCTGTCGCCGATGGCATCGCCACGCTTGTCCTGAACCGGCCGGAGGTGATGAACGCGCTGAATTCACGGATGCGGGCCGAGATCACCGAGGCATTGACGACCCTTCCCGAAGAGGCGCGCTGCGTTGTTCTGACCGGATCGGGGCGGGCTTTCTGTTCGGGTCAGGATCTTGGCGATGCCGGCGCCGCCGCGGATCTGGAGGCCACGCTGCGCGATGAATACGAACCGATGCTGCGTGCGATCACCGGCTGCCGGGCACCCGTCATCGCGGCCGTGAACGGAGTCGCCGCCGGCGCGGGGGCCAATCTGGCCCTGGCCGCCGACGTCGTGATCGCGGCTGAAGGCGCCAGCTTCATCCAGGCCTTCACGAGGATCGGGCTTGTCCCGGATGCCGGCGGCACCTTCATCATTCCGCGCGCCATCGGCGCTGCGCGCGCGATGGGCATGATGCTTTTCGCCGATGCGATTCCGGCCCGACAAGCGGCGGACTGGGGCCTGATCTGGGATGCTGTCGCCGACGCCGACTTCGCCGAGGAGGTCGCCGCACGCGCCCGGAAGCTGGCTCAGGGGCCGACCGGCGCCTATCTGTCGATCCGCCATGCGCTCGCGGCTGCGTTCTGCAATGACATGGAGACGCAACTGGCGCTGGAAGCCCGGTTGCAGGGCGAGGCCGGTCGCAGCGCCGATTTCCGCGAGGGGGTCGCGGCCTTTCTGGAAAAGCGTCCGGCGCGCTTTATCGGACGCTAGGCAATCTGGACAAAGCGCGGCCTGTGGTCGCGATTATCGAAGAAGGGCACGGTTCCAGGCACCGGCAGAGCCGATCCAGGCGGCAGATTGCGGACAAGCTGGGCCAGTTCGGCCAACACGACCTCGGTGATGAAGGGCAGGTTCAGGGCGCGCGCCTTTGCCAAGGGAACCCAATGCAGGTGTGAAAGCTCGTCGCAGGCGCGGCTGAAATCGTCGGGATCGCCGGCGATTTCAGCCGCATCGGCCACGAAAAAACGTGCATCGAAGCGTCGGGGCCGACCCGGCGGCGTGATCGCGCGGAAGACATAGATCAAGGCCGACGGATCGGGCAACAGCCCCGCCTCGGCATAGCCGGGCCACGGGCAGGCCGCGCCACCCTGCCTGCCGATCAGCAGGCCGGTCTCTTCGGCCAGTTCCCGCAGGGCTGCAGCGGCGAAGGCGTGGACATCGCAGGGCGCGCCCTCGCGCAGTCCAGCCGCCAGGCGGGTTGCATGAGGCGCGGTCAGGGTTCCGGCCAGCGGCGCGGTCGCGTCGCTTGGATCGACCGCGCCACCCGGGAAAACGTATTTCGACGGCATGAAGGCCGCTTTCGCGCCACGCATTCCCATCAGCACCCGGCTGCCGGCCTCGTCGCGGCGCATCAGGATGATCGTCGCCGCGTCGCGGATTGGCGGTTCGGCTTCGGTCACGTCGAGGCAGGCTCGGCGTCGATTCCGAAACCATGCATCCGCTTGGCCCATTGCAGCCCGATCATGGCTCCCTTGATCCGCGGCAGCAGCAGCAGCGACAGGATCACCGCCCCAAGCCCGAAACCGACGATCATGGTTGCGGCCGAGGGACGGAAGGCGACAAAAAACGCCAGAAGAAGCGGCGCACCCAGATGCGAGACCAGCAGAACCGTCATATAGGCCGGTCCGTCATCGGCCCGCTGGTGGTGCAACGCCTCGCCACATTCGGGGCAAAGATCGGTCACGTTCAGATAGCTCCGGAACAGCCTGCCTCGGCCGCAGGCAGGACAGCGCCCGCGCGCGCCAAGCAGCATGGCCCGCCGCGTCGGACGGTCTTCGGCCGGCAGGCTGGCGAGGGATGTCTGGCCTTGGCTGGGCATGGCGGTCTCCGTGGCAAGGGGCGCGGGCGGTGGGTGCCAATCTAAGCCCTTGGCGCCGCTTTCGCCAGTCCGCCTTTACTTTCGCGCCATGGCCGGGACTCATGCGGCACGTTCGGATTGCGCCAGCATGACACGGTTGCGTCCCAGCGACTTGGCGACGATCAGGGCCCGATCGGCCCGTTCCATCGACAATTCGGCCAGAGTTTCGGCCCGCATATCCACGGTGGGCGGGTGGGCAACCGCCGCGCCGACCGAGACGGTGACCCTGACCCGTCCGCCGCCGGACAACTGCGGCAGGACGATGCCGTCTGCCTCGATGCGCCGGCGGATCGTCTCGGCCATGTCGCAGGCTCCTGCCTCGTCGGTCTCGGGCAGCACGATCATAAACTCCTCTCCGCCCAGGCGCGCGGTCATCCCGGCCTCGGGTACCGAGGCGGCGATTCGGGCTGCGACATCGCGAAGAACCGCGTCGCCCGCAGGATGGCCGAAGCGATCGTTGATCGTCTTGAATCGATCCAGATCCAGCGCCAGCACCGCGAAGGGCCGACGCTGCCGGATCGCATCGCCGGCCATCGCCGCCAGCCGGGGCAGGGCGAAGCGCCGGTTGTGCAGGCCGGTCAGCGGATCGGTCATGGCCCAGACCATATTGCGCTGCGTTTCCGCCCGGCGGCGGTCGGCGTCGCGCTTGCGGTGCAACTGGCCCTCGACCGCCAGCGCCGCCATTTCGGGATTGCTGCCGCTGCCCAGATCCATCGGCAGAACCTCGCCCGCGCCCAAATCCAGCGCAATGGCTGACAATTCGCTGCGTTCGGGCAAGGTGGCCACGATAAAGGCCGCATGGCGCGAGCCGTGGCGCGAGCGCAGTTCCGACAGCAGCCGCAAACCGTCACCGCGCCCCTCGATATCGGCGGCGATCAGATAAAGATCGGCACCTTCGCCGGTCACGGCAAGGCTCAGCGCCTCTTCGGGATTGTTTATGCGGAACTGGCAATGCAGCCGCGATTGCAGGCCATGGCGCCAGCGCAGCGCGCGGCCGGGGTTGTCGGCAACCAGCGTGACGCGATCTTCGCGGGCATGGCGGAACGGTGCGGCGGCCTCGCGCATCGCGCCGACCTGTTCGGCTACATCTTCGGCATCGCGCAGCAGACCGCGAATGCGCGCCAGCAGGATCTGTTCGTCCGCGGCGGGATCCAGGACAGCCGCCGCACCTGCCCGTAAAGCCTCGATTCGCACCTGCGCATCGGCTATCGCAAGGATCGTCACTTCGGGATATTCGACGTGGATCAGTCCGCACAGATCGACCAGCGCGCAATCGGGAAAACCCGAGGCCAGAAGCACCAGGTCGGGCTTGCCCTCGCGAAGGTGCTGCAAAAGCTGGGCGCTGCTTGCCGCGGTCAGCACGCCATGGCACGCCGACCCCAACCGCACCTTCATCATGATGCGCGTCGTGGCCGTTCCGTCAGCAACGATGATGCGAGCCGTCATCAGCCTTCAGACCCCTTCCTGCCCGTTTCGGCGAAGAATCACAGGATTTCCTTAACAAAGTGTTTCCGCTATTCGGAGCCGGCGGAAATCCGCGCAAAACTCACGCAGGGGTGACCCATGGCCTATTCGCCCGAACAGGCACGCGAGCTGGCGTTGTCGGCGCTGATCTGGATGACGGAAGATCCTGACCTGATTCAGGGCTTTCTCGGCGCGACGGGGCTGAGGCCCGAGGATCTTCGCGCCATGGCCAGCGACGCGGATTTGGCGGTCCATGTTCTTGATTTTGTGCTGCAGGCGGATGAACGCGTGCTGCGGGTGGCGCAGGCGCTTCAGATCAAGCCGGAAGAGGTGATGACCGCCCGCACCATCCTGGCCGGCCCCGGCAGTCACGGCTGGAGCATCGATTAGCCCCGGTCTTACCGGTTTCTTCACTTTTCGGCGCTAGGCTTACGCCAAAAGGAAGGTGAGAGATGCAGACATTGCTCGATCGCGCCATCGGCGAATTCATGCGTGAGGTCTATGGGATCGAGCGTTGGCAGGACATTCTGGATCAGATGTCGCAGGGGCTGATCGATACCGGACCTGATGGCGCCGGCTATGCCGGCGCGATGCGCGAGGCCGCCCGCAGGCTGGCCAAGCCCGAAGCGGACCTGTTCGAGGATCTGGGCGCATGGCTGGCGCGGCACGAACCGATCCGCCGATTGCTCCGCTTTTCGGGCAGCAACTTCCGCGATTTCGTGATGCGGCTGGACGAATTGCCGGACCGCGCCCATATGGTCGTGCCGGAACTGCGAATGCCGTCGATCCTGATCCGGCAAGACGATTCCAATACGGTGACGATCGAACTGACCGAGGCTCAGGCGGGCTGGCCACCAGTGCTGGGCGGTATCCTGCGCGGGATGGCGGATGATTATGGCGCGCTTGGGCTGATTCTGGTCGAGGGCGATGTCATCACGGTCCGCATCTCGGACGAATCCTTTTCGGAAGATCGCGGCTTTCAACTCGGCGATCCCTATCACGCCGCGACGGCGTCCCGCTGATGCGGATCCCCGAACCGCAGATCAGCTTCTCGACGCCGACGCTTCAGCGGCTCTTGCCGATGCATCTGCTGATGGCACCGGATGGCGAAATCCTGGGGACCGGGCCGACCCTGCGCAAGGTTCTGGGCCGGAAATGCCGGAAGATCGGCGAGGTTCTGACCCAGGCGCGCGCAACGACCGGGCAGTCGCTGATCGACGAAATCGCGACGGCCGCCACGCGGGGCGAACGGCTTTTCCTGCGTCTGACCGAGCCGCCGCACCTGACCCTCAGGGGTCATGCAGTAGCCGCGGCGGGGTCCGAAACCGCGATTTTGATCAATCTGGGCTTCGGTATCGGACTGACCGACGCGGTCAGCCATGCCGGATTGACGGATCAGGATTTCGCGCCGGCGGAACTGGCGATGGAGCTGCTGTTCCTGCACGAGGCCAACCGCGCCGCCCTGAGCGAGTTGTCGAACTTCAATCAGCAATTGCAGGCCGCGCGCGAGGCGGCCGAGTTGCAGGCGCATACCGATCCACTGACCGGACTGACCAACCGCCGGGGCGTGGAACTGGTCCTGTCAGCCGCGCTGAAGACATTCCGCGATGGCAAGGGCGCAGGATTCGCGCTGGCGCAGCTTGATCTTGACCGGTTCAAGGACGTGAACGACCGGTTGGGCCACGCGGCGGGCGACCGGGTCCTGTGCGACGTTGCCGATATCCTGAAGGAAGCGATCCGCAGCAACGATACCGCCGCGCGGGTCGGCGGCGACGAATTCCTGCTGATCCTGCGCGACCTGAACGATGCCGCGACGCTGGACCGGCTTGCCTGCCGGATTATCCGGCGCATCGAAGAACGGATCCCCGAAAAACTGCCGGGCTGCACCGTTTCCGCAAGCGTCGGGATCGTTCTTTCCGAACACTACCGAAACCTGACGGAAGACCGGATCCTGCATGATGCCGACGTGGCGCTGTACCGGTCGAAATACGGCGGTCGCGGCAGGGTGACGATCCTGTCCGAGGTTCTTCCGGTGGAACCTGCCTTGCCGGCAGGAACGGTTGCGCAAGACGATGCCGATCGACTAGATCGAACGGATGATGACGGGATTTCCCATCGCGCATGAAGGGATGCGCATCGGTCTGCTGGGAGGCTCGTTCGATCCGCCCCACGCGGGACATGTCAACATCACCCAGGCCGCCTTTCGCCGATTCCGTCTGGATCGTGTCTGGTGGCTGGTTTCACCGGGGAATCCGCTGAAGACGCGCGGGCCCGCGCCGCTGGGGCAAAGGATGCAGGCGGCGCAGACGCTGGTGCAGGATCCCCGCGTCGTGATCAGTGATCTGGAGGCGCGGATGAACACGCGGATCAGCGCGGACACGATCGCCGCCATGCGTCGTCGCTGGCCGGGCGTACGTTTCATCTGGCTTATGGGCTCGGACAATCTGGTCCAGTTTCACCTCTGGGAGCGCTGGCAAGAAGTCGCGGCGGCGGTGCCGATCGGAGTTCTGGCGCGGCCGGGAACACGAACTGCCGCCCGTCACTCGGTCGCGGCGAAAAAACTGCAACGCTGGCGGCTGCCGCTTGCCGCGGCGGCCGGCCTGGCCGATCGCAGACCGCCCGCCTGGGTGCTGGTCAATCTGCCGATGTCGGCCCATTCCTCGACCGCGCTTCGCCTCGTGCGGCCGGACCTGAGGGATCCGCCGTGACGGGCTGTTCCAGCCGCCGCGGCCTGTTGGCCGGAATCGCCGCCCTCTGCCTTGCCCGGACCGCGCGGGCAGAGACGCCGCAGGCCGCGCGTCCGCCGGCAAGGCCGCTGCCGGATGCGGCGCAGCTGATCCGGGCATCCGGTCTGGCGGGCACGACAGGCTATGCCCTGGTCGATCCGTTGCAGGGTCGGATAATGGCGGAAGGGGGCGCCGCGATGCCGTTTTCGCCCGCCAGCACGATGAAGGCGATCACCGCACTTTACGCGCTGGATCGGCTGGGGCAGACCCACCGTTTCCGGACGCGTGTGCTGCGGGCGGACGATATGCTGATCCTTGCAGGCGGCGGCGATCCGGTCCTGTCGTCGGATGACCTTGATCGGCTGGCCGCCGATCTGGTTGCCGCCGGTGCGGCCACTCCGGCGCGCTTTGCCGTCTGGGGCGGTGCATTGCCGCAAATCGAGGAAATTGCGCCCCCGCAGGCCGATTGGCTGGCCTATAACCCGGCCTTGTCGGGGATGATCCTCAATTTCAACCGGGTGTATCTGAACTGGCGTCGCGCCGATGGACGGATGCAGATGTCGCTGAAGGCGCGGGCAGAGCGGCATTCGCCCCGCGCCTACACGATCACTGTCGCGCCCGGCGATCAGCCCGATCTGTTCTCTTATCGCAGCGAGGACGGGATCGAGGCCTGGACCGTCTCGCGCGCCGCCATCGCCCAGCCGGGCAGCCGCTGGCTGCCGGTGCGCAAGCCAGAGCTTTACGCGGGCGACGTGTTCCAGACGTTGTGCCGCGCGCGCGGCCTGGTGCTGCCCCGGCCCGACACGATCCGGATGCTGCCCGTGGCCGAAGAGGTCGCAGCCTTGGACAGCCCGCCATTGATCACGATCCTGCGCGACATGTTGTATTATTCGACCAACCTGACCGCCGAAGTCGTCGGGTTGCAGGCCAGCGGTGCCCCCGATACCGCCAGTTCGGCCCGTGCCATGCAGGATTGGCTGGCGACGAAGGGGCAGGGCGCGGGGTTCCAGCTTCGCGACCATTCCGGCCTGTCGGACGACAGTCGCGTGACGGCGAGGGGCATGGCCCTGATGCTGGCCGGTCCGGGGCTCGCGGCAGGGCTGCCCGAACTGCTGAAGACGGATCCGCTGGCCGAGGATCTGGGCCTGGACCCGGACAGATCTGCACAGGTCGCGGCCAAGACGGGAACGCTGAATTTCGTCTCGAACCTCGCGGGTTACGTGACCGGCGCAGACGGAAACCGACGCTGTTTCGCGATCCTGTCCGTCGATCCGGCGCGCCACGAGGCGACCAGCGGACAGGAACAGCCGGCCGGGGTCCGTGCCTGGACGCGCGACGCCAAGCGCTTGCAGCGGCAAATGCTGCAGGCCTGGGCCGGTTCAGGTGGCTGACGAAGCGGTCGGAACCGGGGTTCAGATCACGCGGTGGCGAACCTGTGCCGAAAGCTCGATCGCGGCGGCGTGCAGGCGCGCGATGTTGAGCTGGTCGCGGATTTCGGCCAGCAGCGCGATCTCGCCCTCGTAAAGCCTGCCATCGGCGGCGGCCACATCGCAGGCCAGCGCATAGGCGGTTTCATACAGCTTTTCGGGCAGCGCATCGCGGATCAGCCCGAACAGCGCGTCCAGGCCGTCCTCTTCCTCGAACAGCGTCATCACCGTCTGGCTGGCGGCGCGGATGCGATCCTCGTCGTAATCGGCGAAAACCGGGGCGTGATCGACCATGCGCTGGATCGCCACAAGTTCCGAGGTTCGCATCTGCGCATCCGATGCCGAGACGGCCACCATGACCGCAACCAGCGCGTCGCAGGGCGAAAGTGAGGGCAGGTCGGTGGTCATGGTCGGTTCTCCATCGGTTCGCAGGCAAATTATTGACGATTGCGCCCGCGTTCAATAAGGCGTCGAAGCTTGCAACCGGGAGAAAAGCGATGACCACCCTGCGCGATGCCGCGATGCGTTCGAAGGCCTGGCCATTCGAAGAGGCGCGCCGGGTGCTGAAACGCTACGATAAGGCGGATCCCGAAAAGGGTTTCGTGCTGTTCGAGACGGGCTACGGCCCCTCGGGCCTGCCGCATATCGGCACCTTCGGTGAGGTTGCCCGCACCACGATGATCCGCCGCGCCTTCGAGATGATCAGCGACATCCCGACCAAGCTGATCTGCTTTTCGGACGACATGGACGGCATGCGCAAGGTGCCCGACAACGTTCCGCAGCAGGACATGCTGCGCCAGCACCTGCAATTGCCGCTGACTTCCGTGCCCGATCCCTTCGGCACCCATGCCAGCTTCGGCGATCACAACAACGCCATGCTGCGGCGCTTTCTGGACACGTTCGGCTTCGACTACGAATTCATCAGCGCCACCGAATTCTACAGATCGGGCCGCTTCGATGCGACCCTGCTGGACGCGGCCGCGCGTTACGACGCGATCATGGAGGTGATGCTGGCCAGCCTGCGCGAGGAACGCCAGCAGACCTATTCCTGTTTCCTGCCCATCAGTCCGACCACGGGGCGGGTGCTGTATGTGCCGATCAAGCATGTCGATGCGGCCAACGGCACGATCACCTTCGATGAGGACGGCGAGGAATTGACGCTGCCGGTCACGGGCGGGCGGGTAAAGCTGCAATGGAAGCCGGATTTCGGCGCACGCTGGGCCGCACTGGATGTCGATTTCGAGATGTATGGCAAGGATCACAGCACCAACACGCCGATCTATGATGGCATCTGCGAGATTCTGGGCGGCAGAAAGCCCGAGCATTTCACCTATGAACTGTTTCTGGATCACCATGGCCAGAAGATCAGCAAATCCAAGGGCAACGGGCTGTCGATCGACGAATGGCTGACCTATGCGGCGACCGAAAGCCTTTCCTATTTCATGTATCAGAAGCCGAAAACGGCCAAGCGGATGCATTTCGACGTGATCCCCAAGGCTGTTGACGAATATCACCAGCAGTTGCGCGCCTATCCCGAGCAGGCGCCGGAGCAGCAGCTGGCGAACCCGGTCTGGCATATCCATGGCGGCGAGGTGCCGGCCTCGGACATGGTGGTGCCGTTCCAGATGCTGCTGAACCTGGCCTCGGTCGCGGGGGCCACCGACAAGGAGGGGCTTTGGGGCTTCATCCGTCGCTATGCGCCCGAGGCCAGCCCCCAGACGCATCCCGGTCTGGATCGGGCCGCGGGCTTTGCCGTGCGATACTTCACCGATTTCGTCGCCCCGACGCGGCGGTTCCGCGCCCCGACCGAGGTCGAGCGCCGGGCGATGGAGGATCTGGCCTCGCGGCTGGCCGCATGGGATCAGCCCGCCGATCCCGAGGCGTTGCAAAGCATGGTCTTCGCGATTGGCAAGGATCACGGGTTCGAACCGCTGCGCGACTGGTTCAGCGCACTCTACCAGGTTCTTCTGGGGGCCGATCAGGGACCGCGTTTCGGGGGGTTCATCGCGCTCTACGGCATCGACGAGACGCGCCTGCTGATCGAACGGGCGCTGGCCGGGGAACTGGCCGCAAGTCACTGACGCGCAGGGCTGGAACAGTTCGGACGAAGGCCGCTCTGCTGTCCTGGTCACCATCGCGCGTTGCGTCCCGACCCGGTGCAGCGCGCGCGCGTGCAAGGTTTCGTTAACCGGTCATAAACTATTCCTTCACTCCTTCGTCGGGGCCACGGCCCCTTCCGCAGCGGATGGGGAGACAGGAATGAACATCGCAATCACCAACGGCCTCATGCTGATGCCGCCGGCCTTCCGCGCGGGGCTGAACGCCTGGTCGCGGACCGACGGCACCTCGTCCAGTCCGACCTGGGCCAGCGCCGACAACGCCGGAATCGTCCCGGCCGATCAGGATTTCGGCGCCTGTCTGGAGATCTACAAGCAGCAGACGACGACCCAGATCCGTTTCATGGGCGAGACGCCGATGATCCCCGGCGTCTACCTGCGCATCTCGGCCCGCGTGAAGGCAGTGGCCGGCGCGCTGTGCGGCGTGCGCATCGCGGGCTGGGCAGGTGATGGCGCGCGCAATCATGTGACCGGCCTGGTCGAGGTCGGCCCGACCGTGCCGCTGACAACCTATGGCGAGGTGGTCGAGGTCAGCGCCATCGTCGGCGTCGGCGCGCGCGCGGGTGTCGACATGGGCTGGGGCACGGTGCCGGTCTTCGGCCATTTCGGCCTGGATCTGGTTGGCGCCAATGGTGGTGCGATCCGCATCGAATCGATCCGCATCGACGACATCACAGCGGCCTTCATCCCGTCGCTGATCGACTGGGTGGACGTGCGGGATTTCGGCGCCAGGGGCGACAATGCCACCAATGACCGGGCCGCCTTCATCGCCGCCGACCAGGCCGCCAATGGCGGTTGGGTGCTGGTTCCCGAAGGCACGTTCTATATCAGCGGCGACCTTGGGATAAACAGCCCGATCCGCTTCAAGGGCAGGATCCGCACACCCGATTCCACCCGTGTCTCGTTCCTGCAAAGCTTTGATTTCCCGACCTATGCCGACGCCTTCGGGAACGAGACGCTGGGCATGAAAAAGGCATTGCAGGCGCTGTTCGGCTATACCGATCATGTCACGCTGGATCTGTGCGGGCGTCGGGTCGATCTGGATGAACCGCTGGTCATTCAGGATCTGGCCCCCGATCTGAACGGGTTTTCCAATCGCCGGGTCATCGCCAATGGCAGCATCCAGGCCAAGCCCGGCACCGCCTGGGACACCGGCCGCTGGAACAGCCGCGCCAGCTACGACCCCGCGACGCCCGACCGGCTGACAAATGTCGCCAATGTCGCGGCGATCGAGATCGGCAGCCGCGTGTCCGGCAACGGCGTCGGCCGCGAGGTCTATGTCAACGGCAAGAACGTGGCCGAGGGCTGGCTTTCGCTGTCGCAACCGCTCTACGGCGGGGCGGCGACGCGCAGCTACACCTTCGAGCGCTACCGCTACCTGTTCGACTTTTCGGGGATCAAGCAGCTGAGCCGGCTGAATTTCGTCAATCTCGACCTCAGCTGCGAATCCATCGCGAGCGGCATCATGCTGGCCCCCGAAGGCGAGATGATCTCCGTGCGCGACTGCTATGTCACCAAGCCCAGGGATCGCGGCATCACCTCGATCGGGCGGGGCTGCCAGGACATGCTGATCGACCGTTGCCAATTCCTGTCCAGCGAGATCGATCTGCCCGCGCAGCAGCGCAGCTCGATCGCGATCAATGTCAATGCCAACGACACCAAGATCCGCGACAACCGCTTCGTGCGTTTCGCGCATTTCATGGTCGCCAATGGCGGCGGGCATATCATCAGCGGCAATCACTGGTTCCAGGGCGACGGCTCGGGCGAGGGGCTGCGCTATGCCGGGCTGGTGCTGACGCTGACCAACGTGCAGACCACGATCACCGGAAACTACATCGACAACGCCTCCATCGAATGGACCAACGAACACAGCGCGCGGCCCGATTTCAGCGGCAGCCAGTTCAGCTTCGGTGGCCTGACCATCACCGGCAATACCTGCCTGTGTTCCAATACCGCGGCCTGGTTCACCTGGCTGACGGTCAAGCCCTATGGCAGCGGCCATTTCATCCACGGCCTGACCGTATCGGGCAACGTGTTCAAGGCGCTTTACGGCAATGTGGACCGGATCGACAGGGTCGATACCTCGATCGCGGATCTGGATTACAACAACATGCGGAACGTCCAGTTCGAGGGCAATACCTTCAACGGCGTAAACAACTATGTCTCGAACCCGCTGCTGGTCCAGCACGAGCAGAACAGCACCTCGCGGACATGGAATCTGCCGGTGATCGAGGGGCTGCCGTTCCAGGCCTGGGCAAAATCCGTGCAGTCGGTGGTCGCCGAAGGGCCGATCACGGACGGCTCGAACAACCGC
>CEVM01014089.1_pt1 | contig 24125 bp, 16 predicted proteins | sample 531481 | NCBI WGS metagenome assembly CEVM01 (sample SAMEA2623649, study PRJEB7988) | marine metagenome | biome: marine biome (ENVO:00000447); feature: mesopelagic zone (ENVO:00000213) & marine oxygen minimum zone (ENVO:01000065); material: "saline water (ENVO:00002010), including plankton...
ATTAAAAACCCTTCTTTTAACAAATAAACATGCTCCTGTAGCCCAAAATATTTTAGAATCTTTGTATTGATTTAAATTTTTTTCGATGGAATTTATAATTCTCCCCCTACAAAAGGGATATCCAAACTTATCTATAAAACCACCTGCAGCACCTGCATATTCATAATGATCCTCTTTATTATAATCTAATATAATAGGCTGGGCAATAGAAACATTATTGTTGTTAAATTTATTAATTACTGGTTCTAACCAGTTTTTTGTTACTTTAATATCAGAATTTATCAAACAATAGATTTCCTCATCAATTTCCTTTAGACCTAAATTATATCCTTCTGCAAATCCGTAATTCTTATCTAGTTCAATAACTTTAATATTTGAGTAATTTCTCTTTAAAAAATCTACAGAATCATCTTCTGAGAAATTATCAATTACATAAATATTAGCCTGTTTTGAATTATTAATAGTATTTGGAATAAATTTTTTTAATAATTCTATTCCATTCCAATTCAATATTACTACGGCAATTTTTTTCATTTTAAGTATAAAGGTAAATCTTCAATAAATTCATGTTTTTTATTATCAATATCAAATTTCAAGAAATAATGATTAATCCCATTTGAAACAGCAAGATATGTGCTTTTTAGCTCTATATTATATTTCATTATTTGATCAAAATGATTATTATTTATTTTTTGTTTGAATGATTTGCATTCAACTAGGATATTAACTTTTCCTATTTGATTAAACACAACAATATCATATCTTTTTTTTACTCCATGAACGGAAAAGGCTTTTTCAAGATTCATTAGAGATAGGGGATATCCTTTTGATTTCATATACATAATAAAATTTTGCCTAACCCATTCTTCAGGTGTAAGAAATATCCACTTCATTCTTATTTCATCAAAAATGTAAGTTTTATTATTTTTTTTTTTTAATTTGAAATTATAAGCAGGAAAGTTTAACTTTTCCATAAATTATTTTTTTTGATGAACGAATACAATAAAATCATTGCTAAGATAAACAATGACCAATTCTTTCCAATTTATATTCTAGTAGGAGATGAAAACTATTTTGCAGACAATATAATTAAATTACTTACTAGTAAAGTAGTTAATAACGATTCTAAAGATTTTGATTATTTTAAATTTTATGGTAATGAAATCAGTGAAGATCAAGTAATTGATGCTGCAAAAAGATTTCCATTAGTTGGAGAATATAATTTTGTTGTCCTAAAAGATGCGAAATCTATTTCTAAAAACTTTGATAAACTAACCAGTTATATTGAATCTCCTAACTTAAAAACAATCCTAGTATTATCTTTCATTAATCAATCACTTGATAAAAGAAAAAGAATTTATAGTTTATCAAAAAAAAATGGATTAGCATTTGAATCAGAAAAGATTTATGATAACCAAATATTTAATTGGATTAATGAAGTTGCAATTGAAAAAAAAATAAAACTTCATCCTAAGTCAATCCAAATAATTATAGACTTTGTGGGTAATAATTTATCTCAAATTGAGAATGAACTAGATAAACTTAAAATTAACTCTGAAAAGGATGATGTAATTAGGCCAGATGAAGTTGAGAGTATTATTGGTTTTAGTAAAGAATATAATTTTTTTGAATTAACAAATCATATTGGTAAGAAGAATTTTTCTAAAACAATTGAAATTATTGAATACATGTCAACTAATTCTAATAAATATCCTTTAACATTATTGATTTCATCTGTTTTTTATTTTTTTAATAAACTCTTTTTATATCATTCTGTTGAAAATAAAAGAGAAGCGTCAAAAATTATGGACGTGAATCCATATTTTATAGAAGAGTATAAATTAGCATCATCTAACTATTCTATGAAAGATATTTCAAAAATATTTAATTATTTATTGGAAGCCGATAAAAGATCTAAAGGAATTGATTTTGATAATACAAATTATCATGCAATATCTTCAGAGCTTATCTATAAGATATTTAATGGCAATTAAATATTACTGTACTTATTTGGGTCTACCTCATTCATAATCTCATAAACCTTTTCAAATATATCTTCAAAAGAAGGTTTACTTGAATAATCCCCATCTGAACCATAAGGAGGTCTATGTTCTTTAGCAGTTAGAAGATTCGGTTCACTATCAAGTTTATTGTATATCTTTTGAGTATTTAATAATTCTTGGAGAATATAACTTGAAGCTCCACCAGGCATATCTTCATCTACAATTAGAATTCTATTGGTTTTTTCAACACTTTTTTTAATTCTATGAGATATGTCAAAGGGAATTAATGATTGTAAATCTATAATTTCGCAATCTATGTCATAATCAAGTAATTTTTGACCTACTTTTTCAACTATGTTTAAAGTTGAACCATAAGATATTATTGTCAGATCTTTTCCTTTTTTGATTATATCAACTTCACCGATAGGGGTCTCAAGTTTACCAAGATTTGATGGTATTTTCTCTTTAGTACGATATCCATTTAATGGCTCAATTACAATCGCTGGTTGATCTAATTTCACTAAAGAATTATAAAATCCAGCTGCTTTAGTCATATTCCTTGGAGTTAAAATTAATATCCCTCTTAAAAAGTTAATCATTCCACCAAGGGGAGAGCCAGCATGCCATATCCCCTCTAATCTATGTCCTCTTGTTCTAATAATTATTGGAGCTTTTTGTCTTCCATGTGTTCTGTAACTCATTGTAGCTACATCATCACTAAGAATCTGTAAAGCATAGAGAATATAATCTAAATATTGTATTTCAGCAATTGGCTTAAGTCCTCTGAGAGCCATTCCAATTGCTTGACCGACTATTGTTGACTCTCTTATTCCTGTATCAAAGACTCTGTTCTTTCCATATTTTTTTTGCAACCCTTCAAGTCCTTGATTAACATCACCTATTTTTCCAACATCCTCACCAAATATAAATAAGTTGTCATGGTTTTTAAGAAGTTCATCAAAATTATCTCTTAATATAATCCTTCCATCAACTTCATTGGGATTATCATAAGCAGGTGGAGTAAAATTCTTTTTTAATAGATCATTAATATCTATTGAATATAAGTCTGTAGAGTACTTCTCTGATAATAATTTCATTTTTGATTTATTCCATTCTAATAATTTATTTTTAATTATATCGTCACTAGAATCAAGATCATAAATAGTGTTTCTGCTTATTTTTAAAAGTTCAGAGAAATTCACCTCTTCAAGTGACTCAACCTTTTTCTTTAATTCGTTTTTTATATGATTATTCTCAAACAAATTAAATATGTCAAGTAATTCATCTCTTGATTTTAAAAAAGGTCTTTGATAATATTCCCATGCAAGTCTTTTTTCTTCTGTTACATATTTTTTAATCTCATTATCAATATTTTGTAATTTTTTTTGTGAACAAAGTTTATTTTCAATAATCCATTCTTTAAATTTTAAATTACAATCATTTGATTTCTCCCAATCTAGTCTTTCTTTAGATTTATATCTTTCATGAGATCCAGATGTAGAGTGTCCTAATGGTTGAGTTAATTCAGTAACATGAATAATTACTGGAACATGATAATTTCTAGCAATATTCTCTGCATATGAATACGTTTTCATCAATGAGGCATAATCCCATCCTTTTACCTTTAATATTTCAATTCCAGATTGATTTTTAGTTAATTTAAATCCATTTAAAGCTTTAGATATACTTTCTTTGGTTGTATGGTGCTTATTATCAACAGAGATGCCATATTCATCATCCCATATACTTATTACTGCAGGTATTTGGAGAACACCACATGCATTAACTGACTCAAAAAAGACTCCTAGACTTGTACTAGCATTTCCAATAGAACCCCATACTATTTCATTTCCATTATTTGAAAATTTACTTGAATTTTTAATTTTATTATATCTATAAATTTTTGATGCCAAACCAAGTCCAACTAATCTTGACATTTGTGTTGCAAGAGGGGAGACATCTGAAATATGATTTTTAATATTAGTCTGATTTATCCATTCCTTAGAGCTATTAATCATTTCCGACAAGAAATGACCTGCCATTTGTCTACCTCCTGACATTCTTTCATAAGTAACATCTGCATGACCATAAACGGTAGAAAATATCTCTCTTGGCGAAAGTAATTCTTGAGCTAGAAGTAGTGTTCCATCTCTGTAATAGCCTGATCTATAATCACCATTTTTAAAAAAGTGACTAAGAACAACTTGAGGAAGTTCTTTACCATCTCCAAAAATTCCAAACTTACCTTTACCTGATAGAACATCTCTTCTTCCCATAACACTTATTTCCCGACTTAAAGAGATAGTTCTATAGTCATTTATGACCTTTTCTTTGAATTCTTTTAAATTTATCTGTTCTTGAGTTTTTGTAAGCATAGGATTGACAAAATTACAAATATTATTTGCATTAATATTTTAGAACCATTTTCTAGAAATTTTCCACTCTATTCCTCAAGTGATTCGAGAAGTCTATTACAGAAGAAAAATTAAAGTTGCTTTATTTAACGCATAGGCTAGCAGCTCCTAAAATAGGGCTCTCCTTTAAGCTAGAAACTTCAATTTTTAAACGTTCAATCTGTTTAGTAAAAGCGAACGTTTTTAGAGTTTCTTCCATCGAACTTTTGAATAAGGGGTATGCCTTAGTGATAGAACCACCAATCACAATGGCTTCTGGGGCTAGCATATAGTTAATGTTGTTGATGGCGTTTCCTAAGTGAATACCAAATTCATGATATGCCTTTATTGCAATAGAATTACCTTGAATAGCCAAGGAACTCATTTTTTTTGCACTTGCATTGAATTTCTTTTCAAAGAAGAGACTGCTTGCATAGTTTTCTATAATGCTATCTTTATAGGTAACCATTCCTATTTCTCCAGCTCCGCATAGCAAGCCATTGTATAATTTATTTTCAATAATTACACCCATTCCTAATCCTGTTCCGATGGAGAGTCCAACAAAATTAGAATAGGGTTTTCCATGGCCATAAATATGTTCTCCCTTTGCAAAACAATTAGCATCATTGTTTAAAAATACTGGCAAACCATAGTGATTTTCTAATATTTTTTTAAGTGGAACTTCCTTCCATATAGGAAGATTCATTAGGTCATAAATAATCCCGCTATCGGCTGCTACAATTCCTGGAACTCCAACCCCAATTGCGATTGTTTTTTTAGTAATTACAGAATCTAATATTGAAAAAAGACTGTCAAAAAGTTCTGATTCTGTACTGTTTCTATGAACTACATTTGATGCTTCCGAACGTACACTACCCTCGAATACACGACCAGCTTTAAAGTAAGCTCCGCCAAGGTCAACCCCTATATATTCTTTCATTTGCTCTTTGTTTTTGATTTAAAAATTTTATTAGTTATCAAAGGCTTTGCCCAAAACCCTATGGATAATATAAACAATAAGGGGATTATTATGAAAAATAGGGCTGTTTTTAAAGAAGTTATTTCTCCAATTACTCCAATTAAAAAAGGCAAAATAGCTCCTCCTGCAATTCCGGTACACAAAATCCCAGATAAAGATCCGTGATGATTTTTGATTGAATTCAGACCTAAGGAAAAAATGATAGGCCACATCACTGAAATAAAAAATCCAAGCATCGGAAAAGCAAACAACGATATAGAAGAATTACCCAAGAGTGCAAAAAACAAACATACGATAGTGATAACTGTGGTTCCGACTAGCAATTTTCGACTATCGAATATCTTTAACAAGACAAGTCCTAAAATACAACCAACGGTCAACATTGCCCAGAAATATGCAACTGTATTGGCGCCAAAAGTTTGTGGGTCTATTTGATGATATTCCTGTAAAAACTGAGAAATCCAGTTTCCTACACCTTGCTCAATTCCAACATAGCAGAAGATACCCAAGAAGTATAAGTGTGTATACTTGTTTTTTATCAACGTCATATAGGATATTGAATCCCCAGCTTTTTCACCTTCTACTTTTTCATATGTAGGGTACTTTGTGAGCAACACAATAAGCACTAAAACAAAGCAGAAGACCGAGAAAACTAGGTATAATGAAGCCCAAGGAATATGTTCAGGAACGAAACTGCGAAGCATAGTAGCCCAGTTTTCATTAGCGTCAACATTGACTAAATACTTGTATAAATAAGGACTAGAAAAAGAAGCGCCACCAAAAACTAATTGTGCTACCACAGAATTAAATGCAAAATGTTCCTCCCCACCCGCAACACGCAGCATGGGATTTATAATGACTTGTAAAATAGCCATACAACTGCCAAGGACAAAGAGGGTAAAGCTAAAAACAATATGTGTTGGCACAAACACGAAAACCAGAGAAGCAAGTGTCATTAAAAGAAATGAAAAGCTAAGCAACGCTTTATTTTCAAATCTTTCAGACAAGAATCCAGCAGGAATAGACATAACCCCATAGGCAATAAAGAAGGTGAAGGGTAAGAAGCCAGTCATGGTTAAACTCAGATCAAAACTTTCTTTGACATCTACAATGATTGAATTAAGGATGTTGGTGATTAATGAAATAACAAAGAACACCAACATAACCAATAAAACAATATGGTAGTCTTTTTTTGAAGAACCTTCCGTAAGTAAACCTATTTTATGACCCATACAACAACTCTTTATAAATTAAATATTCAATTAAAATAAATTTGATTTTTATATGAATAAATTTATAGACTATAATGATTCTACTTCTTCCATAATTTATACGGCTTATCTACATCAGATTTAAAAGGTAGCATTACCTTTTTTCCTAAACCTGCTGATTCATAGGCTGCAAAAATTACTTCTAAAACAGCCTTGCCATCTTCTCCTGTTATTAAGGGTTGCTTGTTGTTTTTAACACAATCCACAAAATGCTCAAACTCTTGAGGAAAACCGTAGTTCCAACTTTCTTCATACATAGTATAGCTCCACCCGATAGTGTTTCCTGCTTTTTCTACCGCATAATCAATACCTTTATTGCTATAAGTTTGAATGGAGTTACCCTGAAGCACATCGGCATACGCTACTCCTTCTGAACCATGTATCTCTGCTTTATCGTCCATGCCTCCTAATTTGGTCCAGCTTTCTTCCATCACAGCTACTACACCATCTTCAAATTCTAGTATCACAATTGAGTTATCATCTCCTTTAGTTTTATCACTATGTACGCTGGTCATCATTTGAGCATAAACAGATTTGATAGCCTTACCCGGATGCAACCAACGAAAGAATTGGATAGCATGACAGCCCATGTCCATAGTAACGCCTCCTCCAGACCGTTCTACATCCCAGAAGTGATCAGCATGCGGCCCATCATGTTTCTCTGACTGCTTAAAGAGTATCGGTTTCCCTAGAGCTCCCTGATCAAGCAACCCTTTCATACGAACATATTTAGGTGCAAAACAAAGCTCTTCAGCATACATAAGTTTTACATTAGCTTGCTTACAAGCATCAATCATTAAATCTGCCTCTTTCAAATTCATACAAAGCGGTTTCTCAACCACTATATGCTTTCCAGCTTTGGCAATTTTCAATGTGATTTCACAATGTAGATAATTAGGAGCTCCTATCACCACCATATCTAAATCTGGCATTGCTAACATTTTATCCAGATCAGTAAAGTGATTTGGAATATGAAACTTTTCTGCAAAACTCTTGGCATGCCCTTCAGAAGGTGACATTACTGCTAAAACTTCCGAATCTCTTACTCTGCTTAAGGCTTCTACATGTATGCTTGATATGAACTGCGAACCGATTAATCCTACCCCAACTTTCTTATCCATAATTAAATTTCTAATTGATTATAAAGTACCTATTTTAATTTGTCGTTAAACTTTTGAGCTGAGATTGTTGTCAGGTTCCAGTCATTTCTGTGTCTCATCTCTTCTTTGTTCAAACAAAATTACAAATATTAATGTAAATAATATTTTAGAACCATTTTCTAGAAAATAAATTAATTAATGAGTTAACTTCATATGAAAGAACAAATCTAATCTTGTTATAATACCTATAATCATCTATCTCTATTCCATTTGTAGAACTTATTGGAAAGTATAGTTCAAAAAAGTCAGGAAGAAGGTTTAATTTAATTCCTGTTCCATAAAAATCTCTTGTTTTTTGATTTTTATCTTTTAATATTCCTAGATCTAAATACCCCTCAAACCATTTCCATAAACCTATGTTTATATTAGTTGAAATCATAAGATCATTTGAACTTGGGTTTTCAAAAATAGATTTAAAACCACCACCCGCCATTATAAACTGTTGACTAAGCAATCCTGTTCTTTCAGATCTACCTAAATACTCATCAAGAAGAAGATACCCATCAGAACGACCAAGATAATTTCTAAAATTATCATATGATTTATTATTCCATAAAAATTTCCCAAAGTAAAATCTAAACTGAAATTGTCTATTGTTTTTAAAAAGTTTTCTATAATCAAAAACAACACTAAGTTTACCAAAATTATCCGATAATGCAGTATTTGCAGATGTTTTTAAGTATTTTGATATACCTATATCTGAATAGGTATAACCTAGGTTATATACTGTATAATTCTCTAATACATTAGGGTTTTTCTCATAAACATCTTTATCAACGCTAAACATTGAGAATGATAGTAGTTTTTTCACATTAGATCTTAGATTATTGTTATCTCTAAATAGCATTGAGACTGAAGGGGAGAAAACTTGATATCTAAGATTTTCTTTATAATGATTTGTTATATAGAATAAATTAAATATTGTAGAATAGTTGTTTTTGTTTTCGTTTTGCAAATTATATGTAACCTTACTTGATCCAACTAAAGTATTTTCTTTTGTAGAGAATTGAGGTAGTAATTCAAAATTAAATGCTTTATACTTAATACCTGTATTAAATATATTTAAACCAGGTGAAACGCCATCATAATAATTATAAGTAAATTCAGGTCTTAAAAAAAGCTTTTTAAGCTTAGGATTTTCGATATCTCCTAAGAGCAATACTTTAATTGGCTTTGAACCATTGTTTTTTAGATAATACCAGTTATTTGATTTGTTTATCTCTGGGAGTTCAATTAGGGGGTTTATTGCTATATAATCAGCATTTAGATTAGGTATTTGATACTCAAGGTATTTATCATGCCATTTAGAAAATAATATAGAATCGTTTTTTATTAATGATACTTTGTATGGAATAGATCTATTATTTTTCTCAGATACTTTATAGGTTATTTTCCTCAATTTATTTGATACGTCAATTTTTAGATCTAATGATTGCCTCTTAGCTAAATATTCGTCAATAAACCAGTCAATATTTTTATCTGTAGAATTCTTTAAAATACTTTCAAAATCATCATTATTTAATGGAAGATTAGTTAGTCTATTTATTATTTCAATAAAATTCTCATTGCCTATATAACTCTCAAGATATAATAAACCTATACCTGTATGGTATGGGGAGGAAATATTATAATTTGCTTTTGTAAGTGTTTCTCCAGATTGCAGGTCACTTTGATGAAGATTTAGTCTTTGTATATACTCATAGTAGTGAATAAACAATTCATTGAAACGTATATTTGACAATTCATAGTTTTTTAGAATTTTAAAACCAGATAATCTACCTAAGTATCTAACTTTACCATGATATTCATCTATATACTTACTGACAAGAAATATTGCTAAACCATTATAAATAAAATGATTCTTTCTTTTATTAATTTTAATTTCCTCATTAAGATAATTATCAATAAATGATTTAAGAAAAGTAATCTCTTCAAGAAAACTTTTTGAAAATGGACTTAAGAAATTAGGAAGTTCATTTAACCCATAGAACGGATTTCTATCATAATCTCTTTTAGGTATTAATAGTTTATTTCTTTTAGATTTAGGGAAATATCTTTCGACGAATGTTGCAATTCTTTTTACTTTAATATTTGCATCTAAATTATTAGAATCAGAAAAGATATCTGTAATTATTTCAAATTTTGTGGTAACAAATTTTTCAAAATCATTTTCTTTTTTAATAATAAATTCCACCTCCTTTATGTTTGAGCCACTATATGTTATTCTTTTAGCCTGCCCCTGTATATTCTTCTCAAGAATATTACTAAGATTTGATACTGAGGTATGAGTTTGAGGTAATTCAAGATTTATCAGATAATTAGATTTTTGTAATGATTGGTCATCTAAATTAAGATTTGACTGTTTTAGCCAAATATTATTACTGATTGCAGATATGGATATTATCCAATTTTTTAAATAATAATCTGAATTATTTCCATAACCATATCCTGTAAACTTTTTATCGGGTATTTTAATTGAGTATTTTAAATTTATTAATTCAGATTCATTAGGTTTAATTTCTTTATTAAGAGATACTCTTATAACGTCATTATTATTTATAAGTCTTGACCAATCTAGATTGATAGAGCCGATTTGAATTTTATCAAGAATTGTAAAACCACGTCTATTTTTTGATGAAAATGAAAAGCTTCTATCATACTCATCTGTAATTCTAGAAGCAAGATTAGTTTCATTATTCATAAATGAATTTGACCAATCTTCAAGATATATTGCAGTGAGATTTTTATTAGATATATTTTTAAACTTTATTGACTGTTCAACTTCAATAATATTTTTTTCTATATCTAATTTTGCATAAATATTATATGAATGTGTTTCTTGAGAATAAACATTATTAATTAAAACGATTAATAAAGAGAGAAAATAATATAAGATTTTATTATGGATATCTTTCATTATTCAAATTCTTTTGATAGATATTTAGCTGTATATCCTTTATTATTTTTAATAATTTCTTTTGGAGAACCATAGTCTATAATTTCACCGCCTTTTTTACCACCTTCAAGTCCCATGTCAATTATATAATCAACTTGTTTGATAACATCCATATTATGTTCAATTATAATAATCGTATTTCCTTTATCTACTAATTTATTCAAAACATTTAATAATACTCTTATATCCTCAAAATGAAGACCTGTAGTTGGCTCATCTAATATATATAAAGTTTTCCCGGTATCTCTTTTAGATAATTCACTGGCAAGTTTAACTCTCTGAGATTCTCCACCTGATAGTGTAGTTGAAGATTGACCTAATCTTATATAACCTAAACCTACATCTTCTAGTGTTTTTAATTTATTAGCTATTTTAGGAATAGGAGAGAAGAATGAACATGCGTCAGAGACACTCATATTTAAAACATCTGATATTGATTTACCCTTATATCTAATCTCTAAGGTTTCCCTATTAAATCGTTTACCAAAGCAAAATTCACAGTCTACTATAACATCTGGAAGGAAATTCATTTCAATAATCCTTTTTCCAGCACCCTTACATTCTTCACATCTTCCTCCTATAACATTAAAACTAAATCTTCCTGATTTATAACCTCTTATCTTAGATTCTATAGTTTCTGTAAATAATTTTCTAATTTCTAAATATACACCAGTATAAGTGGCTGGATTACTTCTTGGAGTTTTTCCAATTTGCTGTTGATTAACTTCAACAACTTTATCTATATTTTTAACACCTTCAATATTTTTATACTCTAAAGGTTTTTTAACTCCACTATATATAATTGAATTTAAAATTGGATATAATGTTTCATTTATTAGTGTTGACTTTCCGCTACCCGAAACTCCTGTAACTGCAATCATCTTTCCTAATGGAAAAGAAACATCTATATTCTTTAGATTATTCCCAATACATCCAGAGATATTAATTTTACAACCATTACCGGCTCTTATTTTATTTGGAATATTTATTTGTCTTCTATTAGTTAAATAATCAGATGTTAACGTTCTTTTTTTAAGTATTTTGTCTGGCGATCCTTCATATAAAATCTCACCTCCTTTTAATCCAGCATTTGGACCAAGGTCTATTATATGATCAGCATTTAAGATCATTTCTTTATCATGTTCAACAACAATTATTGAATTACCTGAATCCCTTAAAGTTTTTAATGAATTTATTAATTTAATATTATCTTTTTGATGCAGGCCAATACTAGGCTCATCAAGAATATAAAGAACCCCAACTAATTGAGATCCTACTTGAGTTGCTAACCTAACTCTTTGTGCTTCTCCACCTGAAAGAGATTTAGATGATCTGGATAAACTTAAATATTCTAAACCAACATCTAGTAAGAAATTAATTCTAACTCTTAATTCCTTTATAATTTCTTCTGAAATTTTGTAATCTCTTTTTGATAACTTACCTCCTAAATCTTTAGTCCATATACTCAGCTCAATTAAGTCCATAGTTGACAAGTCATTAATATTCTTGTCCAGTATTTTAAAATACATTGACTCCTTTTTAAGTCTACTTCCATTACACGATTTACATGTGTTTTTATCTAGAAATTGGAGAGACCATCTTCTTAAGTTTTTTGACTCATTATTATTTAACTGATCCTTTACAAAAGTCTCTATACCCTGATAATCAATATTATACTCTCTACTTAAACCAAGTTCTTTAGAATTAATTGTAAAATTTTTCTTACCTCCATTTAAAATAAAATCCAATCCTTCTTTAGGTATATCTTTTATAGGAGTATTCATTGAAAAATCATAATATTTAGAGATTAATTCTAGTTGCCTGAATATCCATGAATTATCTTTTTTCCCAATTGGAGAAATACCACCATCATTTATAGAAATGGAACTGTCAGGGATTAATTTATTTATATTTAATACATACTCTATACCTAGACCTAAGCAAGATTCACACATTCCTTTAGGAGAATTAAATGAAAATGTATTTGGTTCAGGTTTAGGGTAAGATACACCTGAATCAGGACACATTAAATTTCTACTAAAATATCTTGGAGAACCAGATTCAGAATCAAGAATAAAAATAGTTTCATTTCCATATTTCATAGCTATTTTAATAGATTCTGTCAAAACTTTTTTTGATTCAAAATCATCATCAACAAAAAGATTATCAATTACTAAACTAATATCATGAACTTTATAACGATCTAATTTCATTCCTTGTTTAATATCTATAATCTCTCCATCAACAATAACTTTCGAGAATCCTTGTTTTATAAAGTTTTCAAAAAGTTCTCTATAATGGCCTTTTCGTGATCTAATAATAGGAGAAAGAATTATAATTCTTTGTTTTAAATAATTTTTACAGATTAATTTTATGATTTGATCATCATTGTTCTTAATCATTTTTTTATTTGATTTATAGCTATATGCTATACCAATCCTTGCATATAATAATCTAATAAAGTCGTATATATCTGTTATAGTTCCAACTGTAGATCTCGGGTTTTTAGTTGTTGTTTTTTGTTCAATTGCAATTACAGGAGATAAACCTTCAATTTTATCAACTTCTGGTCTTTCAAAGTTTCCTACAAACTGTCTTATATAAGCCGAGAAAGTCTCCATATATCTTCTCTGACCTTCAGCATATATAGTATCAAAAGCTAAAGATGATTTGCCACTTCCAGATAAACCAGTAATAACAACTAACTCATCTCTTGGGATATTTAAATCAAGATTTTTTAGATTATGGACTTTTGCTCCTTCTATCTGAATCGAATTGTTCAAATTAATAGATTTTTGCAAAAATAATCTATTTTAATGTTGCAGCAAAGTCATCTCCTCTGTAATCAGCACCACCTGAAACTTTTCCATTTTCATCTATAAATATTGCATCTACAGCTCCTATAGAAGATCTTGGAGACATTCCTGACATTTCAAATTCAAAAGGAAGTGGAAAAACATTATAATTCTTATTTCTTAATAATGAATCAATTCTATTATCTGAACCATTTTTTTCTATTATAATTACATCTGGAAGCCATTGATGATGAAATCTAGGAGCATTAACAGCATCCTGAACATTCATATTAAATTCATAAATATTCAATATAGTTTGAAATACAGACGTAATAATTGTTGCACCTCCAGGAGTTCCAAGGATTAATGATGGCTTATTATCTTTTAAAACAATAGTTGGAGTCATTGAACTAAGCATTCTCTTTTTTGGTTGAATTGAATTTGCTTCACTACCGATTAGTCCATAAGAATTTGGATGACCTGGTTTAGAGCTAAAATCATCCATTTCATTATTTAAGAAAAAGCCAGCATCTTCAACATATACCTTTGAACCATAACTATTATTTAATGTTGTAGTAACAGAAACTGCATTACCATCTTTATCAATTATAGAGTAATGTGTTGTTTCATCACTTTCATTTAAAACTATATTTCCATGTTTGATTTCTGATGATGGTGTTGCTTTCTCCCAAGAAAAATTATCCATTCTATCTTGAACATAATTTTTATCAATTAGCTCGTAAACAGGCAAATTCATAAAGTCAGGATCTCCCATAAAATGACTTCTATCTGCATATGCTCTTCTCTCAACTTCAGTCATTAACTGAATAGCATTAAGTGAGTTATGTCCATAACGTGATATGTCATAATCCTCAATTGCTTTTAGCATTTGCCCCAATAATATTCCACCACTTGAGGGTAATGACATTGAAATTATATCAAGTTCTTTATATTTAAAGATGACTGGATCTCTCCATATTGATCTATAATTTTTAAGATCTTCAATTGTCATTATACCTCCTGATTCTATAACCTCATCAATAATCATTTCAGATATCTCACCTTCATAGAATGCTTTAGAACCATTTTTAGAAATTTTAGATAATGTTTCAGCAAATTTTGTATTCTTAATAGTATCTCCTTTATAATACCTTTTTGAGTAAAGAGAATTTTTACCATTAATTTTAATAAAATCATCAAGTTTTTCGGATAAAGACCAAGATTGTTTTTCAGTAACAATAAATCCTTCTTGAGCAAGTTTAATAGCGGGTTGGAATAAATCTTCTATTGGAAGTGTGCCAAACTTAGAATGTATTTCAAAAATAGCAGAAATTGATCCAGGAACACCGACAGCTGCTCCTCCTAGTGTACTCATATCAGGTATAACATTACCATTTTCATCTAAATACATGTCTTTAAAGGCTTTACCAGGTGCCATTTCTCTAAAATCTAATGAACCACTAGAACCATCTGAATTATAATATACAAAGAATCCGCCTCCACCAATATTTCCAGCAGTAGGATGAACAACAGCAAGTGCAAGATGAACTGCTATCATTGCATCATATGCATTTCCACCTTTTTTCATTATTTCAACACCAATTTCTGATGCTTCTTTTCTAGCCGATACTACAGTAGGATTATAGGTCTTATCACATGAAATAATTAATATGGAAAGAATAAAAACTAAAATACTTCTCATAAACCAATTTCTCTGTAATTTACAATTTATATATTTACAATTAAATATGACCTTAATAAAAAATATTTCAGGATTTAGAGGTACAGTAGGAGGTCCCCCAAAAGAAAACTTAACACCATTTGATATAGTTACCTCAGTATCAGCTTTTTGTAAATTTTTAAAAAAAAAGTATAATACTGAAGATTTAACTATTACAACTGGCCGAGATGGAAGAGCAACAGGTGAAAATTTTCATACAATAGTTAACCGTACGATTTCACTAATGGGAATTGATGTAATAGATGCTGGATTATCAACTACTCCTACATTATGTTGGGGAGTTATGACTGATAAATCTCATGGAGGGATTATGATTACTGCCAGTCATAACCCTGAGGAGTATAATGGGTTAAAATTTTTTAATGATGAAGGAGAGTTTTTATCAAGAGAAGATATGAATATGGTTATTACTTACTCTAATACTACAGATTTTGAGTATAAGAATAGTATGAATTTAGGTTCTATTAATATTTATAAAAATTTAATTGAAGATCATGTTAACGAGATATTGAGCTTAGAAATAATCCCTGTTGAAAAAATAAAATCTATGGACTTAAATATTATAGTAGATGGAATTAATTCTGGCGGGTCAATAGCAATTCCTTTGCTATTAGATAAATTATCAATAAACTATAAATTAATAAATGGTGAAATTTCTGGAAAATTCTCTCATAACCCTGAACCATTAGTTGAAAATTTATCACAATTATCTCAAGAAGTTAAAAAAGAACATGCTGATTTTGGAATAGCAGTTGATCCTGATGTAGATAGATTAGTTTTTTTTGATGAAAATGGAGTTATTTTTGGAGAAGAGTACACTCAAGTTGTATGTTCTGATTATATTTTATCTAAAAACAAAGGAAATACAGTTTCAACTTTATCCTCATCAAATGCTATGAGAGATATAACTTTAAAACATGGTTGTGAGTATTTCTATACAGCTGTTGGAGAAATGAATGTTGTAAAAAAAATGAAAGAAGTTAAAGCTGTTGTAGGAGGAGAAGGAGGGGGTGGAATTATCTATCCTAATCTTCATTATGGTAGAGATGCTCTAATTGGAACTGCTCTTTTCCTTTCATTATTAACTACAACTAAAGAAAAAGTTTCTGAGATTAAAAAAAGATATTCTGTATACTTTATGAGCAAATTAAAAATTAAATTATCTGAGAATTTAAATGTTGATTTGATACTATCAAGTATATCAGATAAATATTCAAAATACAATCCAATACTAATTGATGGAGTTTTTATAGAATTTGATTCAAGTTGGGTACATCTGAGAAAATCAAATACTGAACCAATAATAAGAATTTTTACGGAATCAAAATCAAAGGAAGAAGCTGATAAGTTAGCAAATCAGTTTTACGATTTAGTAAAAACATTTAATTAAATTCCCCATATAGGTCTTTATACTTAAATCTATTGTGTGTCCATAAATATTCTGAAGGATTTTCTCGAATTTGCTTTTCAATAAATCCTACAAATTGATTTGTAATGTCATATGGATGATCAGTTTTTTTTGTAGTTCCAAATACATTAAATGTATAGTACCCTCTTTTAACTCTTTTAGCCAATCCAAAAACTATCGAATAATCATATTTATTTGCTATTCTTTCTCCACCAGTGAAAAAGGGAACGTTGACATTAAGGAATTTTCTCCAATAGGTTTTCTCTGTTGGTCTTGGAGATTGATCTGTAGCAAATCCATATATATTTACATTGTTTTTTTCTTCTTCAGATGTTATATAATCATGAACCTTATATCTAGAGAGAAGGTATCCTTTATGTCTTTTTCTAACTTTTTGCATTAACTTTTCAAAATATTTATTAGTTATTGGCGTATAGATACCAACACCTTTGATATTGTCTAAGTAATGACCAACTGACATAGTCCATTCAAAATTTGAATAATGACCCATTAGAAGAACTATACTTTTATTTCTTTTTAATAAATCATAAACAATACTTTGATTTTTAAACTCATATCTTTCCAGAATCTGCTTTTTAGTCATCCCCATTGATTTAATTGATTCTAACATAATGTCACAGAAATGTCTGTAAAAATCTGACTCTATAGTTAATCTTTTATTTGATGAATATTCAGGAAAGGCTAATTCTAAATTATTCCTGACTAATTTAACTCTATATTTTATTAGCTTATAGATTATAATATATACAAAATCAGATAGTATATATATTAATCTAAAAGGTAGAATAGATATAATTCTAAATATGGGATAAAAAATTAAAAAAGTTATTAAATGCAATCCTTATTTTTTTATAGATAGAGCTAATTCAACTTTTTCTTCAAGATTTAGACCTCTTAAATTTTTTGCTATAACATATCCATTCTCGTCTAATAAAAAAGATTGAGGTATTGCTCTAATACTATATTGTCGTGCTATAGGATCATTCCAAAAGTCAAGATTTGAGACATGTATCCATGGAAGATTATCATCTGAAATTGCCTTTTCCCATTGCTCTTTGGTTCTATCTAATGAAACGCCAATTATTTGAAGTCCAGAAGAATTGTATTTTTTATATAATCTAACAAGATTTGGATTTTCTATTCTACATGGTCTGCACCATGCTGCCCAAAAATCAATCAAAGTAACTTTACCTAAATTTTCACTTAAAGTGATGTTTTCTCCATCTAAAGAAGGAGCCGTAAAATCTGGCGCTAATTCTCCAACATTAATTGGATCTTCATATTGCCTTAATAGATCAGCAATATTTTTACCTACATTACTTATTTTGATTCTATTACTAAACGTATTATAGACTTCTATAATACTATCTTTATTAACTTTATTCTCAACCATAAAAACCTCTAACAAAAGAGCAGACATATAGGAGTCTTCATTATTAATTATAAAATCCCACTCATAAAGCATTATCTCTTGTTCATTTCTACTAATATCCTTCCTTAATTTTGATGCTAACTCAATATTATTATTAAATATTGCCTGTTGTTGATCATAGGCAAACTTATTAATATTTTCAACTAAAGATTTAGTCTCATCTCTGTATTTATTAAAGTCATTATTAGACCTTGTACCTGTTACTAAAGATGTTGTTACGCTATCCTTATAAATTTCTGCATTAATCTTTCCTGCTTCTATTATTGATAACACATATCCGTTTACACCTTCAACTTGAAAATAGCTTATTTCTGGTGTAGCTGCTTGTCCACTAAACTCAAACTTAGAATTTTTAATTACAGTAGAGTCCTTTATAAATGGTTGATTGTTTTGATCAGCCTGAAGTATATATACTTTTGATCCATCATCTGCATCAATAGTTCCATCAATTGTAAAGTCATTCCCTGATTTACAAGAGATAATTATTAAAGAAATTATTATCAATTTGATTCTCATTATGTTTTAAAATAAAAGTTTAACATTGCAAATTTAAAAATTCATTTTTAATATATTTAATTAATTTTTTATTAAACTAGAATGGATATAATTAAAAAATTCAGAAATGTTATTGATGATACATCGATTATCAAAGGAAATGACTTAAAATCAAGGTTTTACCATATTTGGAAAACTGATATTTCATTAGAATCAATTTGTGTTCTTCTTCCTAGAAACACAAAGCAAGTATCTGAAATTATGAAAATATGTTATGAAAATGATCAAGAAGTAGTCATTCATGGTGGATTAACAAATCTTGTTGGAGCTACAAAAAGCAATAATTCACAGGTTGTTATTTCTTTAGAAAAAATGAATAAAATAATTGAAATTGATAAAGAAAGTAAAACCTTAACATGTGAATCAGGAGTGATTTTAGAAGATTTAATAAATGCCTGTGAAGAAAACGATCTCTTACTTCCTTTAAATTTTGGTGCGAGAGGATCAGCTCAAATTGGAGGTGCTGTATCAACTAATGCTGGAGGGTTAAGGGTTTTTAAATATGGCATGACAAGAAATCTTGTCCTAGGTACTGAAGCAGTATTACCAAATGGAAAAGTAATTAATTCACTTAAAAAACTTATAAAAGATAATTCAGGATATGATCTTAAACAGATTTTTATTGGAAGTGAGGGAACATTAGGTATTGTAACTAAAGTTGTATTGAGACTTTATGAACTCCCATCATCTAGATTAACAGCACTATCAGGATTAAATAGTTATGATAATGTTCTTAGGTTATTAAAATATTTAGAAAAGAATTTAGCAGGCAATTTATCTGGTTTTGAATTATTATGGAATGAAACTTATAAAACCATGGTAGGTGAAAAAACGAATTATAATAAATACCTACCTGATACACACAAGTATTATGTTTTTATTGAGAGTACAGGTTCTGATTATGAGAATGATTATAGTAAATTAGAAGATGTAATAAGTGACTCTTTAGAAAAGGGATATATTGAAGATGCTGTAATCGGGAAGAATGATAAAGAACAAAGAAATATATGGGGAATAAGAGAAGATGTTTCTGTTCTAGCTGATGAAAGAAAATATGATCAACATTTTGATATAAGTATACCAACTTCATTAATTGGAGTTGTCATAGATAAAATAACTGCTGAACTTAAAAAAAATAAAGATGTTAAAACTATTTTTCCATTTGGTCACGTGGCAGATGGTAATATTCATTTTATTATTGGTAAGGACTCTGGTGAAGATTCAATAACTAAAGAAGTAAATAAAATTATATACTCTAATACAGAATCAGTAAATGGATCTATTTCTGCAGAACATGGAATTGGACTTGACAAGAAGGAATATCTTAAAAACAGCAGAAATAAAGAGGAGATTGAGTTAATGAAATTATTAAAGAAATCAATAGATCCAAAAAATATATTGAACCCTGGTAGAATATTATGATTTAAACATCTTATCTTTAACATTACTTATGGCTGGTAATTCTATTGGAAATATTTTTGCATTAACCACTTTTGGAGAATCTCATGGTCCTGCTCTTGGAGGAATTATTGATGGTTGCCCTGCAGGATTAAAAATTAATCTCAAAGTGGTCAATGATGACTTAAATAGGAGAAGACCTGGTCAATCAGAAATTGTTTCTCAAAGAAATGAAGCAGATACTGTTGAGTTTCTTTCTGGAATTTTTAAGGATAAAACAACGGGTACTCCAATAGGTTTTATAATCAAAAACAAAGATCAAAAGTCAAAGGATTATAAACATATAATGAATTCATATAGACCTTCTCATGCTGATTTTGTATATGATAAAAAGTATGGTTTTAGAGACTATAGAGGTGGTGGAAGAAGTTCAGCAAGAGAAACTGTAGTTAGGGTTGTTGCTGGGTCAATTGCAAAACAATTAATAAACCCAGTAAAAATAAATGCATTTGTATCATCAGTAGGTGAGATATCTATGGATACAGATTTTTCAAAAGTAAATTTTAATAATACTGAAAAATCAATTGTTAGATGCCCTGACTCAAAAACTGCCAAAAAGATGGAGGATCTAATTAAGAAAACAAGAAAGGCTGGTGATACAGTAGGAGGTATAGTGTCATGTGTTATAAGAAATGTGCCAATTGGTTTAGGAGAACCTGTTTTTAATAAACTCCATTCTGAACTTGGAAGAGCAATGCTTTCAATTAATGCAGTTAAAGGATTTGAATTTGGAAGTGGCTTTAAAGGTTCAAAAATGAAAGGAAGTGAACATAATGATATTTTTACAAAAGATGGAAAAACTAAGACAAATTTATCTGGAGGAATTCAAGGTGGGATTTCAAATGGAATGGACATATACTTTAATGTTGCTTTTAAGCCTGTCTCAACAATAATGAAAGATCAGGATACTATTAATAGTAAAGGAAAATCAGTAAAGATTAAAGGAAAAGGAAGACATGACCCATGTGTTGTTCCAAGAGCTGTACCAATCGTTGAAGCAATGTCAGCAATTGTAATAGCTGATTTTTATTTACTAAGTAGACTCTCAAAAATTTAATTATGAAATTACATTGGAAAATTATTATTGGTATGGTTGCAGGAGTTGTATTTGGGCTACTAATGTCTCAAACATCTTTTGGATCTGATATAATAAAAGATTGGATTAAACCATTTGGTACTATTTTCATAAATCTTTTAAAATTAATTGCAATGCCATTAATTCTGGCATCTCTTGTTAAGGGTATATCTGATTTAAAGGATATTTCAAAGCTTTCAACAATAGGAACTAGAACTCTAGGTATATACATATGCACAACAGTTACAGCTGTTATTATAGGTTTAGTCCTGGTTAATATAGTTCAACCGGGAATAAGTATAACTGAAGAAACAAGAATTGATCTTGTTCAAGAATATGAAGAGGAGAGAATACAGAAGCAGGAACAAGCACAAGAACAATCTGAGAGTGGTCCACTTCAACCACTTGTTGATGTTGTTCCAGCAAATATATTTGATGCTGCTACAAATAATAGAAATATGCTACAGGTTATCTTTTTCGCTATCTTCTTTGGAATAGGAATTATCTTGATTGACCCAAAACATGCAAAACCTGTTAAAGATTTTTTTGACGGTTTCAATTCAATTATTTTAAAACTAATTGATTTAATTATGGAAAGTGCTCCGTATGGTGTGTTTGCACTTTTAGCAACCTTAGTTGTTGAGTCTCCAAGTCTAGATCTTTTTATTGCATTGGGTATGTATTCATTAACATTAATTATTGGATTAATTCTAATGATTATAATATATAATATTTTAGTAAAAGTAATTACGAATACTAATCCAGGTTTTTTTATGAGAGGGATTGCTGCAGCACAACTTTTAGGATTTTCAACAAGCTCAAGTGCTGCAACACTTCCAGTAACTATGGATTGTGCTGAAAATAAACTTGGAGTAGATAAAGAGATTTCAAGCTTTGTTCTTCCAATTGGTGCTACCGTCAACATGGATGGAACAAGTGTATATCAAGCTGTTGCAGCAGTTTTTATTGCTCAGGCATTTGGTTTAGACTTAAGCATTGGGGCTCAACTAGGTATAATAGTTACAGCTACTCTTGCTTCAATTGGAGCTGCAGCTGTTCCTAGTGCAGGAATAATTATGCTTGTAATCGTTCTTGGTCAGGCTGGTATTCCTGAAGCTGGACTTGCACTAATAATAGCTGTAGACAGACCTCTTGATATGTGTAGAACTATAGTAAATGTTACAGGAGATGCAGCTGTTGCAATGATCGTTGCTAAATCAGTAGGAAAATTAAAGGATCCTAAGGATGTCAGTAAAAATTAATGAATCTTGGAAAAAACTACTTGATTCAGAGTTTAATTCAGAATACTTTAAAAATCTACTAGCTTTTGTAAAAGAGGATTACTCTAAGACAACTTGTTATCCTAAAGGATCTCAAATTTTTAGTGCATTTGATTTTTGTCCAATTAATGATTTAAAGGTTGTAATTATAGGTCAAGACCCATATCATGGAGTAGATCAAGCAAATGGACTTTGTTTTTCAGTCAATAAAGGTATTCCGCATCCACCATCACTTATTAATATTTTCAAGGAGATTGAATTTGATTTAGGATATAAATTTAAGGATAACAAAGGAGATCTTAGTAAATGGGCAAAACAAGGCGTAATGCTACTGAATGCAACACTAACTGTTAGAAATAATTCAGCCGGAAGTCATCAAAATAAAGGTTGGGAAATATTTACTGATAAGGTTATAGAAGTTATATCTATTGAAACAAATAATACTGTATTTTTATTATGGGGATCATTTGCTAAACAAAAAAAGAAATTGATAGATATACATAAACACAAAGTATTAGAATCAGGCCATCCCTCACCATTAAGTGCAAATAGGGGTTACTGGTTTGCTAATAAGCATTTTAGCAAATCTAATGATTATCTTGATTCAGTTGGTAAAAGTAAAATTGATTGGTCATTATGAAATTTGATATTACAGATATAAATAAATCAGTATTGGTTGATCTTTATCAGAAGATGCTTAAATCAAGAATGATTGAAGAAAAGATGATTACTTTATTAAGGCAAGGTAAAATTTCCAAATGGTTTAGCGGGATCGGACAAGAAGCAATATCTACAGGTATAACCTCAGTATTAAATAAAGATGAGTTTATTCTTCCTATGCATAGAAACTTAAGTGTTTTTACTTCAAGGGATATTCCGCTGAAAAGACTATTTGCTCAATGGCAGGGAAAAGAAGATGGTTTTACTAAAGGTAGAGATCGAAGTTTTCACTTTGGTACTATTGAATATAATATTGTTGGGATGATATCTCATTTAGGGCCGCAGATGGGAGTAGCATGTGGTATTGCCTTATCGGAGAAATTAAATAAAACTGGAAAAATTTGTGCTGTATTTACAGGTGATGGGGGAACTAGTCAAGGTGATTTTCATGAAGCTCTTAATTTAGCATCTGTATGGAAATTACCTGTAATTTTTGCTATAGAGAATAATGGGTATGGTTTATCAACTCCTACAAATGAACAATATGCTATTGAAGATCTTGCAGATAAGGGAGCATCTTATGGAATAGAATCACATATTATTGATGGTAATAATATAATTGATGTATATAAAATAATTTCTAAAGTATCTAAATCGATTAGAAAAGATCCTAAACCTATATTGTTGGAATTTAAAACATTTAGAATGAAAGGTCATGAAGAAGCTAGTGGTCAAGGATATATTGAGAATAGTTTAATTGAGAAATGGGCAAAAAAAGATCCAATCAAGAACTATGAGAAATTCTTATTAAAAGAAAAAATAATTTCTAATGATTCAATAAAAAAAATAACTCAAAAAATAGCAAAGGAAATAGATACAAATTGGAAGAAGGCTAATTCACTTCCAGAAGTTAAGTTTAACCAACAAAAGGAGCTCTC
>CEVM01126364.1_pt1 | contig 23849 bp, 20 predicted proteins | sample 531481 | NCBI WGS metagenome assembly CEVM01 (sample SAMEA2623649, study PRJEB7988) | marine metagenome | biome: marine biome (ENVO:00000447); feature: mesopelagic zone (ENVO:00000213) & marine oxygen minimum zone (ENVO:01000065); material: "saline water (ENVO:00002010), including plankton...
TTAGGAGATGAGGTCTATGTAAAAGTGAAACAAGCCGATCTGGTTCGAAAACATCTTGACTTTTTAATGCTGGGACATCGAAAAGACCTCGAAGACTAAGCTAGATATTTGTACTTTTACATTTCATGTTTGATGGTATTGGATATGCGGCCTTTTACGGATTCCTGCTGGCATTTGCAGTAGGCCCTGTCTTTTTTACCCTGATTGAAACCAGTATTACCAAAGGCTTTAAAGCCGGACTCTTCTTTGATCTTGGCGCTATTTTCGCAGATATTCTGTTCATTTTAGTAGCGTATTACAGTACCAGTCAGATTCTTACGAAAGTAAAAGACGATCCCGGGTTGCTCATTTTTGGAGGTGTGGTGCTCATTGCTTACGGTGTGATTTCCTACATTCGTACCAATCGATCGTTCTTTAAAATTGTACGAGAACACTATTCGTTAAAGGTGAAAAAGAAGTTAGGGAATCTTTTTCTGAAAGGATTTCTGCTGAATTTCGTGAATTTTGGAGTGCTTGCCGGTTGGATCGGGACCATCATCATGGCGAATGCCTTAACCACTTCTGAAAATGGGGTGCTGTTGTTTCTAGCTACCGTTCTTATTGTATTTTTTTGTACTGATCTTCTGAAAATTGCGTTGGCCAAACGACTTAAGAGTCGGATGACACCTCGCTTTGTCATAAAAACGAAGAAGTGGGTGAGTATTATCATCGCCGGATTTGGCGTTCTGTTGTTACTTGAAGGGATCTTTCCGAAGCAAATACAGGCCGGACTAGAGCGCATTCCTGGAAAAACACATCCGTTAGAGAAACCCATACCTCCTGTGGAAGAACCTATTGAATAAAAAAACCTCCAGAATGTTCTGAAGGTTTTGGTGAGGCATCGAGCGGATTCGAACCGCTGTACAAGCTTTTGCAGAGCTCTGCCTAGCCACTCGGCCACGATGCCAATTGCGACCGCAAATATAAAAATAATACCAATAAAAACGCTATTATTTGGCGATTTCCCGTTGGCCATGCATGGTGACACTCACCGAAGCAACATCTCCTCCAATAGGCGGATTTACTTTCGCCACCGAAACGCGTACTTCGGTGACAATAGCAAGTTCTTTAAAAATACGATCGATGATGCGTTGTCCCACATGCTCTAGGAGTTTCGATCTCTTTGCCATTTCGGTTTTTACAATATGATTCAGCTGTACATAATCTACCGTATCAGAAAGGGCATCTGTTTGTGCCGCTTTCGAAAGATCGGCGCTTACCTTCAGATTGACTAAATAATCACTTCCAATTTTTTCTTCTTCTGTCAAACAGCCGTGATGGGCGAAAATTCGAATATTTTTTAATCGAATGGAACTCATAGAGAATGCTTTCCGCAAAGATACTTTTTTTACCTTTGTCCTTTGCTAGCAACCCTAATACAATCGCATGGCCAAAGAAGAACCGCTTAATTTTATTGAGCACATTATAGAAGATGATCTAAAAGGAAATTATAGCCCCTCAGACCTACGGTTTCGATTTCCACCGGAACCGAATGGATATCTGCACATTGGGCACGCTTCTTCCATTTGTTTGAACTTTGGTTTGGGAGAAACTTACAACGCCCCGGTAAACCTTCGTTTTGATGATACCAATCCTGCTAAAGAAGAGCAAGAATTTGTAGACGCCATCAAACGTGATATTTCTTGGTTGGGTTTTGAATGGGCGGAAGAACGTTACGCTTCAGATTATTTTCAACAACTCTATGACTGGGCGGTGCAACTTATCAAAGATGGTAAAGCCTATGTAGATTCACAAACCTCTATTTTAATTGCGGAACAGAAAGGAACCCCAAATGAACCCGGAGTTGAGAGTCCGTTTCGAAATAGACCCGTAGTAGAGTCGTTAGCCCTTTTCGAACAAATGAAAAATGGAGAAGAAGGCGAGGGAAGTCATGTGTTGCGCGCCAAGATTGATATGGCCTCCGGGAACATGCTCATGCGTGATCCAGTAATGTATAGAGTGTTGCATAAGCACCATCACCGAACCGGTACCGATTGGAAGATCTTTCCGATGTACGATTGGACGCATGGGGAAAGCGACTATATCGAGCAGGTATCTCATTCCCTTTGTACCTTAGAATTTTTACCGCATCGGGAGTTGTACGATTGGTTCTTAGATCAAGTCTATGATGCTTCCAAACTAAGACCGAAACAGCGCGAATTCGCCCGTCGCAACTTAAGCCATACGGTGGTTAGCAAACGAAAATTATTGAAATTAGTAGAAGAAGGAGTTGTCTCTGGTTGGGATGACCCACGAATGCCAACGATTTCTGGCTTGCGCCGAAGAGGATACACCCCTCAATCCATTCGCAATTTTGCTGAAAGTATTGGAGTGGGAAAACGTGAGAACATAATTGATGTATCACATTTGGAATTCAATGTGCGTGAAGACCTCAACAAGCGTGCACCTCGGGTGATGACTGTTCTAGATCCTTTGAAAGTGGTTATTACCAATTATCCGGAAGACAAAGAAGAATGGTTGGTTGCCGAAAACAACCCTGAAGATGTTAGTGCAGGCGACAGAGAAGTGCCTTTTTCTCGAGAACTATATATTGAAAAAGAAGATTTTAGAGAAGAAGCCAATCGAAAATTCTTCCGCTTGAAGTTAGGAAAGGAAGTCCGTTTGAAAAACGCGTATATCATTCAGGCTGATTCTGTAGAAAAAGATGCTGATGGAAATGTGACGACCGTGTATTGTACCTACGATGAAGAAAGTAAAAGCGGTAGTGGTACAGAAGCGTCACAGCGAAAAGTAAAAGGAACCCTGCATTGGGTTTCTGCCAAACACGCGCTTCCGGTGGAAGTTCGGTTGTACGATCGATTGTTCACAGAACCCGCGCCGGACGGCCATAAGGAGAAAGATTTTATGGAGTTTATTAATCCCAATTCATTAGAAGTGATTACCGCCTATGCAGAACCAAGTCTGGCTTCTTTGAACGTGGAAGACACGGTACAATTTCAACGATTAGGATACTTTACGGTCGATAAGGATTCTTCCGAAGCGAAAAAAGTCTTTAACCGTACGGTACCCCTACGAGACTCGTGGGCCAAACTTGACAAAACCAACTGATTTTAAGAGATTTTGGCAAAAAAAATAGCGCTTTAAGAAATCTTTACAAGTTCTATTTTTACTATTAACCGGTTATTAACAGCGATGCCTTGCCCTGCGGCGTATCTTTGTGTAAGATAACTTAAACAAAAACTACTATTATGGCATCGAATACAGGACAAACCCTATTAGCATTATTGACCGGAGCCGCCATTGGTGCCGGAATTGGAATTTTATATGCGCCCGATAAAGGTGAGAAAACCAGAAAGAAAATAAGTAAAGAAGCGAAAAAGGCGCAAAAAAGAATCAACCAACAAGCACAAGAAACAGCATCGACGATCAGTGAAAAAGCACGCGTTGCCAAGCTTAATTTTGAACAAAAATTAGAAGACACCCTTTCTTCGGCAAGTTATAAAGCTGATGATATTCTTGTAGCGATGGAAGAAAAACTAGAAGCACTGCGCAAACAGAACGCAAAACTTCAAAAAGAAGCTACGGAAGCAAAAGCGAAAACAACAGCTAAGAAAGCAACTACTTCAGCATAATATATGCCCTTAGAATCCATCACAAAGAAGCTGGAGCTAAACGCAACCAAGACTCAGGAATACATTAACAATACAGCGGAGTATTATAAACTCCGCTTGTTTAAATCTTCCATGCAGTTTACAACGCGTTTGGTCAATTTTTTAGTGTTGGGAAGTGTTGGTCTTTTCGTCTTGTTTTTTCTATCCATAGGCATCGCATTGTGGATGGGAAGTTTTTTTGAAGAGCGATACACAGGGTATTTTATATTGGCTGGGTTCTACACATTAGTTTTCATATTACTGTTGATATTTGCCAGAAAACCGCTGGAACGTGTCTTGATCCGTAAATTCTCTGATCTGGTGGTGGACGACGATGGATTTACACCCAAAGAGCGTGTAGAAAACAAAGAAATTAAAGAATCACAAACTCATACTCCTTACGAAGATGAAGCAGTATAACTCTTTCGAAGAAATAGACAAAGACCTACATTGGCTTCGTTTGCAATCGGAGATCGATAAAGAGGAGTTAAAACTCTCGATGCACGAAACCAAGGAAAGTTTTTCGCTTCCTAGTATGGCAACGACCATCATTGGTAGTGCCGCAACAGCAGGACTTTTAATGCGTGTTTTAGCGCCTGTGTTAGGTTTTGGAATAAAGAAAATTCTGAAAAAGTATAGCTAATCTCCCCAACCAACCATTAGTATAAGCAAAAAGGGCCGGAAACTTCCGGCCTTTTTTTAATCATCGTATCCGCTACTTGAAGGCGGTCTGCGCTTTGTTTTTTGCGGAGTTATTCCCCGAGCTTCGTTTTGTTTTTTCATCTCTTCCCCAATCTTATTACTTGCTACAAAAGAAGCGATCATGTCGTTAAGCATGTTGCTTCCTGCTTGTGGTGAGTTCGGTAAAAGGATAAGATTTGTATTGGTTTCTTCCCCAATAGACTGCAACGTATCATAATGTTGTGTAACAACAATCAGGGCCGAAGCCTCTTGAGAATTAATTCCCACATTGTTCAATACATCCACACTTTCTTCGAGTCCGCGTGCGATCTCACGCCGTTGATCGGCAATTCCTTGTCCTTGTAAGCGCTTGCTTTCTGCTTCTGCGCGTGCCTTGGCTACGATCTTGATACGCTCTGCTTCGGCTTCATATTCGGCAGCTACTTTTTCACGTTCAGCAGCATTGATACGGTTCATCGCAGCTTTCACTTGCACGTCGGGATCAATATCGGTTACAAGTGTCTTGATGATGTCATATCCGTAGTCGATCATAGCATCGTTCAGTTCTGTCTTTACAGCAATAGCAATGTCATCTTTTCGCTCAAAGACATCATCTAATTTCATCTTCGGAACTTCCGCACGCACCACATCGAATACATAAGAGGTAATCTGATCATGCGGATTTTGAAGCTTGTAGAAAGCGTCATATACTTTGTCGCGAATTACCTGAAATTGGACCGAGATCTTCAGTCGGACAAACACATCATCCTTGGTTTTGGTTTCTACGATGACATCTAATTGCTGAATTTTTAGATTGATGCGGCCCGCGATACGGTCGAATACAGGGATCTTGAATTGTAGGCCCGAGTTTCGGATACTTTGAAATCTTCCGAAGCGTTCAATAACTGCAGCCGTTTGCTGCTTCACAATAAAAATTCCGGAAAGAAGAATTAGAAACCCAATGACAATCACTGGAATAAGAAAGACAAAACCACCCATAATACTGAATTTAGTGTTTAAACGTTTGAATATACGAAATTAAGGGTAGCTTTGCCCTTATAATTTTTCATCTATGAGTCTTTCAAGAGTAATTTTTGTTACGGTCTTGCTTGTAACGACAACTTCAGTGTTTGGCCAACGGCGTTTTGAAGAATACAATCGCTTAGGTCTTACAGGAGGAGTCAATTTATTTGACATTCAAACCGATCAACTTACGACTTCTCAAGGAACAGGAGTGACCGCTGAGTTTATTACTCGAGGATCTTTTTACAATAATTTTGATCTGATCTACGGAATAGGATTCTATCAACAAAACGTGGACATTTCTACCTACGTGTTCTTTAGCGAACCCGAAATGACGCCTTATACCATCTCCGGAGTACAAGTAAAATTATTGGGAAGCTACAACATTATACAACATCATCTCAGTTTGGAGTTTGGACCCATTCTTCATATAAATGGCAAAATGAAACTTAAGAATAGTGACGATGAAGAGCGATTGGTTACGGGCTACAACGGAGTTCTTTCACAAGACATCCAAGATATTACAAAAGTGAATTTTCGAGTTATGGGAGGGATTACCGCAGGTTTAAAAAGCTTCCGACTCAGCGCACGCTACCAATATGGTGTTACCAACATGCTTAATAAATTAAATGAGCAGAATTTTGCCGAAGAAAGCGATTTCAAAGGAAACAGTAGCACTATCGTGTTAAGCGGAACCTTTTATTTTTAAGATTGAGAATCAATAAAGCGCTGAATTCTTTGGATACTTTCTTCCTTCCCTAATAAAGAAAGGATCTCAAACACATCCGGACCTTTCATAGCGCCTACTAGCGACAATCGTAAGGGCATCATTACCTTTCCGAAACCAATCTCGTTGGCCACGATCCATCCTTTGATCGCATCAGAAAGCGCGGCTGCCGTGAATGGATTGGCACTCATTATTGTACCAATGACATTTTTCAATATGCCGGCAGTGTCCTCTTTCCATGCTTTTTTCAGGGCTTTTTCATCATACGCTGTGGGCGCTTCAAAGAAAAAATGACCTTGCTCCCAAAGGTCTTCCACAAAGGTCGCGCGTTCTTTTAGTAAAGAAACGATGGTGTGCAATTCTTTTTCGTAGGTGATTCCTTTTTCTTTCTGAAGAAAAGCTTGGAATTGTGCCGTAAGAAGCCCTTCGTCCATTTGCTGTAAATAGTGATGCTGAAACCACTTCGTTTTTTCAGGATCAAACTTCGCACCCGACTTGTTCACGCGTTGTAGGTCAAACGCTTCCACCAATTCTTCAAGGGTAAATAATTCTTGTTCAGAACCCGGATTCCAACCCAACAAAGCCAACATGTTCACAACAGCCTCGGGCAAATACCCATCCTCCCGGTATCCTGAAGCGATGGTTCCGTCAGCACCTTTCCATTCCAACGGAAATACCGGAAACCCTAATTTCTCACCATCACGCTTGCTCAATTTTCCTTTTCCAACGGGCTTCATGATAAGAGGCAAGTGGGCAAAATGAGGTGCTTCCCACTGAAAGGCACGATACAGAAGCATATGCAATGGGAGGGAGGGCAACCACTCTTCCCCGCGGATCACGTGGGTGATTTCCATTAAATGATCATCCACAATATTTGCCATGTGATAGGTAGGCATTCCATCGCTCTTAAATAACACCTTATCATCTAGCGTAGCTGTATCCACTTCCATAGCGCCACGAATAATGTCTGAAAACGATAAAAGTTCATTCGCAGGCGTTTTAAAACGCACCACATAAGGAGCTCCGGATGCAATTCTTTGTTGTGTTTCTTCTTCGGAAAGACGTAATGAATTATCTAGCGCATCCCGTGTTTTGGCGTCATAGCTAAAAGCACCGCCATTAGATGCTGCTTCATTCCGAAGGGATTCCAAAGATTCAGCAGAGTCAAAGGCGTAATATGCATGCTTTGCGTCGATAAGTTGTTGCACGTATTTTTGGTAAAGCTCCTTTCGATCACTCTGCCGGTAAGGTCCGAAGCCACCATCTTTCGTTGGTCCTTCGTCTGGGGTAATATGCAACCAATCCAAAGCCTCTTGAATATAGTCTTCCGCGCCGGGAACATAGCGTGTTTGATCGGTATCTTCAATCCGCAATACAAATGATCCTTGATGCTTTTTGGCAAACAAATAATTGAACAATGCGGTTCGAACCCCACCAATGTGCAAGGGTCCGGTCGGACTAGGAGCGAAACGTACGCGAACTTTTTCAGACATGCTTTTTTATTTGGACACAAAGGTAGCTATTCAAGGGCATTCTCACTACCCAAGCGAAGTGTTTTCACAATTATAAGCGGCAGGATCAGGTTCCGAAATATGATTTTTAATTTTTCTGCGTTGGTAGTCTATGGGAATTCATGTGTTGGGTATAATTTTTGTTACATTTAGAACCTATAGGAACAACATTTCGTGAGCACATTTTCGATCATTCAGAAAAAACTAGAAACTTTTATCAGGAAGTATTATACCAACGAACTGATTAAAGGGATCTTGCTATTTGTGGCCATTGGCCTCTTATATGTACTACTTACATTATTGGTTGAGTATTTTTTATGGCTGAATCCGGCCGGCCGACGTATCATGTTTTGGCTGGTGGTTGCGGTAGAAGTGTTGTTGTTTGTTCGTTTTATTGCTTTTCCGCTACTGAAATTGTTCAAATTACAACACGGTATTGGCCATGACGAGGCATCACAGATCATTGGTAGTCATTTTCCGGAAGTCAGTGATCGGTTGCTGAATGTAATTCAGTTAAACCGAAACCAGAAGCAAAGTGAGCTCTTGGCAGCAAGTATCGATCAAAAGGCTGCTGAACTCCAACCGATACCTTTTCAGCGCGCAGTCAATTTTCGAGCCAACACCAAATATTTGAAGTATGTGGCGGTTCCGGTACTGCTATTTATATTGATGAGCCTTTGGGGAGATGGCGACATGTTCCGCAGCAGCTACGAACGGGTTGTCAACTATGACACCGCCTACGAACCCCCTGCTCCGTTTTCCTTTGTGTTAGCCAATGACACCCTTACGGCCATTGAGAACAAACCTTATACGCTACAGGTCCAAACGCAAGGGGAGGTAATTCCGGAACAGGTGAGTATTCAATTTAGCGATGAGCGCTATTATCTTCAGCCCATCGCTCCGGGGGTTTTTGAATATACATTTTCACAACCCAGCGAATCACTTGCTTTTACGCTGTCTGCGAATAAAGTAACCTCTTCTCCGTATGCCTTGGAAGTCATAAAAACACCCTCTTTGTCCGGTTTTGAACTATGGTTGGATTACCCCACACATACCGGCATCAAGGACGAACCTCTCGAAAATACCGGAAACGCCACGATTCCGGAGGGCACGCGAGTGACATGGAACATTACAGCAAACAACACAGATGCCGTGCACATAAAATCGCAAGACACGGCTTATGTCTTGACGAAAGAAGACAAAAAGTTTCAACACCAACAACGGATTTTTCGAACCTTCGAGTATGCCATTACCACCTCGAACGCGAATCTTCAGGAGTACGAAAATCTTTCATTTCGTTTAGGCGTCATCAAAGATCAATATCCCGACATTGATGTTTCTTCAAAAAAGGACAGCACCGACCTGTCGACAACATATTTCTTAGGAGAAGTTAGCGATGATTACGGCCTTACCAAGCTCCAGTTGGTGTATTACCCAATAGCCAACCCGGAGGCAAGAGAAACCCTTGCCTTACCCGTTAACACTACAACCGTTGACCAGTTTGTGTATGCGTTTCCGTCAGAGATCAATTTGACGGAAGGCACTTCCTACGAATACTATTTTGAAGTATTTGATAATGATGCCTTGCACGGAAACAAGTCGAGTAAATCCGGTGTTTTTTCCTATCGGAAATTAACGAAAGAAGAAGAAGAAAACCAGCAATTGGATGCTCAGGAAAAATCCATAGACGGGATGGATGAGACCCTTCAAAAAATGAAGGACCAAGAGAAAGCCCTCAAAGAGCTTTCAAACCTTCAGAAGGAAAAGAAAGAATTGAACTGGAATGACAAGAAGAAATTAGAAAACTTCATGAAGCGCCAGCAGCAGCAGGAGAATATGATGAAACAGTTTTCTAAAGAACTTCAGAAGAACCTAGAACAATTCCAGCCAGAGGAAGAAAAGGATCCTTTTAAAGAGCAATTGGAAGAACGCCTGGATGAAAATGAGCAGCAGCTGGAAGAGAACGAAAAACTGCTAGAAGAGTTGCAACGGCTTCAGGATAAAATTCAGAAAGAAGAGCTAACAGAAAAGCTAGAAAAATTAGCCAAACAAAATAAAAACCAGGAACGCAACTTAGAGCAGCTTTTAGAATTAACGAAACGATATTACGTAACCAAGAAAGCTGAAAAGCTTGCCGAGGAAATGTTTCAATTAGGGGAAGAACAGGAAGAACTTTCCGAAAAGAATTCAGACGAAAACACCCAAGAAGCTCAAGAAAAGTTGAATGAAAAGTTTGAGCAATTAAAGGAAGAAATGGAATCCTTGAAGAAAGAAAACGAAGCGCTCAAAGAGCCCATGAAACTTCCGGACGATTCCGAAAAGCAGCAAGAAGTTACCGAAGAACAGCAACAAGCCACTCAAAAGCTTCAACAAAAAAATTCAGAAGGCGCCAAAAAGAACCAAAAGAAAGCGGGTCAAAAAATGAAGCAAATGGGGCAGCAAATGCAATCGAGCATGTCGGCTGGTCAAATGGAAACGATTCAAGAAGACGTAGAAATGCTTCGTCAGATACTAGATAATTTAGTGGTGTTCTCCCTAGAACAGGAGAACTTGATGGAGACTTTTAAAACCACTGATTACGGAAGCGCAACTTTTGGGAACAAATTAAATATTCAAAACGACCTGAAATTGAACTTCCAGCATATTGATGATAGTCTGTTTGCACTGTCGTTGCGACAACCCATGATCAGCACCGTTATCAATGAGTCGTTGACAGAAACTCAGTATAATTTGGACAAGTCTCTGGAACGCCTTGCTGAAAATCAGCTGCGCCAAGGATTGGCCAACCAACAGTATGTTGTCACGGGAGCGAATGAACTTGCAATTTTGCTGAGTGATCTGTTAGGGAATATGCAAAATCAAATGATGCAAGCTGCCGGAATGGGTTCTGGTCAGGGACAGGGACAGGGACAAGGCCAAGGACAGGGGCAAGGGTTTCAACTCCCCGATATTATTCAGAAACAACAAAGCCTTTCCGAAAAGATGCAAGAAGGCATGGGTCAAAATAGCGGAAGTTCAGGAGAAGGAAATGAAGGAAAAGGTCAGGGCGAAGGGGAAGGTCAAGGACAGGGTCAGGGAAATGGAGAAGGAGGTGACGGTAATGGCTCACAAGGAAGTAACGGAAATAGCAATAGGGAAGGAGAAGGTAATGAAGGCAAGCAGGGAAGCAACGAGGACCTTAACGGAAAGCTCTATGAAATTTATAAGGAACAACAACAACTTCGTCAACAGCTAGAAGATAAATTAAGCAAAGAGGGATTAAAGGGTTCCGGAGGAGATATCTTAAGGAAAATGGAACAAATTGAGGATCAGTTGTTAGACAAAGGTTTTAATCAAAGAACGTTAGAGCAAATGCTAAACCTCCAATACGAATTGTTGAAGTTAGACACCGCCGATTTTCAACAAGGACAAGAGAACAGGCGCGAGTCGAATACCAATAGAAAGGATTATTCGAATACGCTTCGGTTACGCCCTGAGGAAATTAAGAAGTATTTTAATGCTACGGAAATACTGAATCGAGAAGCACTGCCGCTTCGGCCTCTTTACAAGAAAAAGGTGCAAACCTATTTTAGAAATAGCAATGATTGAGTATACCAGCGAAACCAACTTTACGCTGTCGAAGGAAAACAGTCTCACGCAATGGATTGAATCTGTCATTGCTTCGGAAGGCTACGAATTGGGAGACATTCATTTCGTTTTTTGCGATGATGAAGCGTTACACAAGATAAATGTGGAGTTCTTACATCACGATACGTATACTGATATTATTAGCTTCGATTATTCTCTTGGAAAGCAAATTCACGGGGAGATTTTTATTTCTATTGATCGAGTAACAGAAAACGCCGAAGCTTATAAGGTGTCTTTTACGGAGGAATTACATCGCGTTATGATTCATGGAATACTTCACTATTGTGGTTTTAAAGATGGTTCTTCTGAAGAAAAAACGCTGATGCGTTCTAAAGAAAATGAGGCGCTAGGCACACGCGACTTCGTTTAATCCTTGATATACAGACAAATAGCTTTTTAACTTGCTGACAATGAGATATTTAGTATCTTTGCGGGCTAATAATCACAAAACAATGTTCCACGTGGAACAAATGCTTTAGTTATGTTTGAAAAGGAGTATGATGTTATTGTAGTTGGAGCCGGTCACGCAGGGTCTGAAGCGGCAGCGGCAGCGTCAAATCTTGGTTCGAAGACACTGTTGATTACTATGAACCTTCAAAATATTGCCCAAATGTCATGTAATCCCGCTATGGGCGGCATCGCAAAAGGGCAAATTGTGCGTGAGATCGATGCCCTGGGAGGATATAGCGGCATTGTTTCAGACAAGTCGGCTATCCAATTTAAAATGCTGAACAAATCCAAAGGACCCGCGATGTGGAGTCCGCGTGTGCAAAGTGATCGAATGCGTTTTGCTGAGACATGGCGGGAAATGCTAGAGCAAACTCCAAATTTGGATTTCTATCAGGAAATGGTTTCCGGGCTATTGGTTGAGAACGATAAGGTGGTTGGTGTAAAAACCTCTTTGGGGTTGTCAGTATATTCCAAAGCAGTGATACTGACCAATGGAACATTTTTAAACGGACTCATTCACATTGGAGAAAAACAATTTGGCGGAGGACGTGCAGGAGAACGAGCGGCCACCGGAATAACTAAAGAACTCGAGGCGTTAGGTTTTGATTCCGGTCGTATGAAAACCGGAACACCACCAAGAGTAGACGGTCGTTCATTAGACTTTTCTAAAATGACGATTCAACCTGGGGATGAAGATCCACAAAAGTTTTCCTATTTAGAGCTCACAAAACCTCTGGAGAAGCAACGGCCGTGTCATATGTCGTACACCAGTGAACATGTTCATGAATTGTTGCGAGAAGGTTTTGACCGCTCTCCAATGTTTAATGGTTCCATTCAAAGTGTGGGCCCTAGGTATTGTCCTTCTATCGAGGATAAAATTCATCGATTTGCCGACAAAAATAGACATCAATTGTTTGTAGAGCCAGAGGGTTGGAATACGGTTGAATATTACATTAATGGGTTTTCTACTTCCTTGCCGGAAGATGTTCAGTTTAAAGCATTGAAAGAATGTGATGGATTTCAAAATGTAAAATTTTTCCGCCCTGGATATGCTATTGAATATGATTATTTCCCTCCCACACAATTGGCACACACGCTAGAGACCAAATTGGTATCCGGGCTATATTTTGCCGGCCAGATTAATGGTACAACAGGTTATGAAGAAGCAGCATCTCAAGGGTTGATGGCCGGAATAAACGCACACTTAAAAATAAATGAGCAGGAACCCTTTACGCTACAACGTAACGAGGCATATATCGGGGTACTGATAGACGATTTAATCACGAAGGGAACGGAAGAGCCGTATCGTATGTTTACCTCTAGAGCGGAATATAGAACCTTGTTACGACAAGATAACGCTGATTTTAGATTGACACCTAAATCATTTGAACTTGGGCTGGCTTCGGAAGAGCGCTTGAAGCAAATGGAACGAAAGCAAAAGCAATCTGAAAAACTGGTGTCATTTTTCAAAGAAACCAGTTACCAAGTAGAAGAGGCCAATGTTGTGTTGCAGGCGAATAATTCAGCTGCCGTTTCCCAAAACGACAAAATGGTTAAGATGTTTTCCCGACCGGAAATAGCCATGGAGGACATGTTAAAATTGAATGAAGTCGCCGCCTTTATTTCTGAGGAATCTTTTACTGTCGAAGAATTACAACAGGCGGAAATTCAGATTAAATATGCGGGATATATAGAAAAAGAAAAGAGCAATGCAGATAAATTAAATCGTTTGGAGGGAATTAAAATCCCAAAAGATTTTGACTATACAAAGCTGAAGTCGCTCTCATTCGAAGCCCGTGAAAAATTAAAAGAAATCCGACCTAAAACCATTTCACAAGCGAGTCGTATTAGTGGGGTATCTCCAAACGACATTTCGGTGATGCTTGTCTATATGGGGCGTTAGAAAGCTGTTTCACGTGGAACATAAAAATCATTCAGTTACCAATCCGTCCGATCTTCCAATATATCTTAAGACGAAAGATTATATGGTGAGTGGCGAAACTTTCGAGTTGCGACACCATCAAACGTTGGATATTCTTATCACACATCCCAAACCCGAGAATTTAGCTATGTATTATGAGTCGGATGCTTATTTATCCCACACCGACTCGAATAAAGGGTGGTTTGCAACGTTGTACCAATGGGTAAAGCGATACTCTTTAAAACAAAAAGTAAGACTGATTCAAAGATTTCATAAAGGAAAAGGCAGCTTATTGGACGTAGGAGCGGGTACTGGCGATTTTCTTCAGAGCGCAAAAGAATCTGGGTGGCACGTTCAAGGAGTAGAAGTTTCAGAAAAAGCTAGAGACAAGGCGCGGGAAAAAGATCTTTTGTTAGATCGAAGCTTAGATGAAATTGGCAATGTTAAATTTGATGTTATTACGCTATGGCATGTTTTAGAGCATATAGAAACGCTTGAAGCGACTATCGAACAGCTGCACGATCTACTGTCAACCAATGGAGTCTTAATTATCGCCGTTCCTAATTTCAAGTCTTATGATGCACAATATTATAAACAATTTTGGGCTGCATTTGATGTTCCAAGGCATTTATGGCACTTTTCCAAATTTGGGTTATGCACTCTGTTATCTACAAAATTTTCATTAGTAAAAACCCGCCCAATGTGGTTTGATGCTTTTTATGTGAGTTTGCTTTCTGAAAAATATAAATCGGGTCATTCATTCTCCCTCAAGGCGATTGCAATAGCATTTTGGTCAAATGTAAGGGCCGTATTTACAAAACAACCCTCCTCACGTATTTATTGCTTTAAAAAGGCAAAATAAAGCCATTAGAAGCGCTCAGTTCGGACATAAGTCCTGTGGCGAGGAAAACCCTCGCAAAGAATCAAAACCCCGTTAAAACCCCGCTATGGCAACCGAAAACAATAAGCATGGGTTATTGTTGAGGATTTTTTAATAGCAAAAAACTATATTACGCTTTTCGGTGTATAAGTCTTGTTAATTGAATGGACAGATCACTGAAGATAATTTTACCATTTCCATTTCTACTCACGTGATATGCGGCTTCTTCTAGGGCCTTTGAAATTTCATAAATATTGTTCTGATGCACAAAGGGAGCAAACTTCGACAGTGCAAAATCAGCTTCAACAGGCTCAAAGTAGACCAGCTCTTTCACGGAATAGTTTTCTAGTAGCGCCTGTCGGAATAGTTCTAAACAATACGAGAGAAATTTCTTTTGCGTTTCTCTTCCTTGACCGGCCAATTGGGAACTCCAATTTAAAAGTTCATTGATCGCTTTTTTGTTTCCCTTTGCTTTAAAAGCAGAACGCACCCAAGCGATGAACCACGCTTCAAATTGAGCGTCTTCGCCGGTTTCATCCAGCAATGTTAAAGCAATATGATAATTTCCTTGAGATCGGTGAGCAATCTTTTTCGCCAAGCTCGGCTCAATCTCTAAACGTTCTTGAAGCGCGCGTTGTATGTCTGCCTCAGCCAATAATGGAAAATTGATCTTCTGACAACGAGAATAGATGGTTGGCAGTATTTGCGCTTCATTTTCTGTAATTAAAATCAACACCGTTTTTTCGGGCGGCTCTTCAATAAGTTTTAATGTTTTATTCGCACTTTGTGTGTTCATTTTATCGGCCATCCATACGATCATTACTTTCAGCCCTCCTTCATAGGATTTTAATGAAAGCCTTTTCATCATATCGGCTGCTTCTTCAGAATTGATGATGCCTTGTTTATTCTCTATTCCCAGTCGCTGAAGCCATTCAAATAAGGTTCCATAAGGTCGTTCTTGAAGAAAATCTCGCCACTCCTCCATATAATGAGTGGAAAGCCAGTGCTTCTTGACCTTGTCGGTTTTGTTGATTGGATAGACAAAATGTAAATCAGGATGATGCAGCTTTAATGCTTTCTCTTCGCATTTTCTAAATGCTTCGCTCCCTTTCTCGTGGTGAAGGCAAAGCAATTGTGTGGCATATGCCAAGGCTGTAGCTAAGACCCCCGACCCTGCGTCACCCACGAAAAGTTGTGCATGTGGAATACGCCCATGAGCCATACTGGTCTGAAGGTGACTTTTTATATGCTGTTGCCCGATGACATGCGAATAATCCATACACAAAACTACACTTTTTTTACCCTATAAAAGTAACGGCAGAATACTATATATTTGTGAACATAACCTAGGGATATGAAAACAGTCAATGATATTAATTTCAAAGGAAAAAAAGCCTTAATTCGAGTCGATTTTAACGTTCCTCTGAACGACGATTTGGAAGTGACAGATACTACCAGAATCGAAGCTGCCAAGCCAACGATCATTAAGATTTTGGAAGACGGAGGCAGCTGTATTCTGATGTCTCACCTTGGGCGTCCAAAAGCACAAGAAAATGAATTTTCATTACGCCATATTTTATCGAAGACTGCGGAAATCCTCGGGGTTACCGTAAAATTTTCCGAAGATTGTGTCGGCACTGCTGCAGAAGATGCTGCAGGCGCTTTGCAGCCGGGAGAGATTTTATTATTAGAGAATTTGAGGTACCATTCCGAAGAACAAAAAGGCGACAAAGATTTTGCGGAACAATTGTCTGCCTTAGGCGATGTTTATGTTAACGATGCCTTCGGAACGGCCCACAGAGCACATGCTTCCACAGCAGTCATTGCACAGTTCTTCCCTGAAGATAAATGCTTTGGACTCTTATTAGCTTCTGAAATTATCAACGTAAAAAAAGTATTAAACCAGGGCGAGTCACCGGTAACAGCAGTTATTGGAGGTGCCAAAGTATCTTCCAAAATTACCGTCATTGAAAACATTCTGCCTAAAATCGATCATCTTATCATTGGCGGGGGTATGGCGTTTACCTTTATCAAAGCAAAGGGAGGCAAGATAGGCGGCTCGTTAGTAGAGGAGGATAAACAAGAACTAGCCTTGGAAATCTTAGAAAAGGCAAAGAATGCCACTGTTCAGGTGCATTTACCTGTAGATGTAGTCACCGCCGATAGCTTTTCTGAATTTGCAACTACAGACAGTGAACCTGCTGACGATATCCCAGCCGGCTGGATGGGGTTGGATGCAGGAGAAAAAACACGCGCCCTATTTGCTGACATCATTGCACAATCTAAGACCATTCTTTGGAACGGTCCCGTTGGAGTCTTCGAAATGGAACCCTTTGCGCAGGGTACCATCGCTCTTGGAAATGCTATTGCGCAAGCGACACAAAACGGCGCATTTTCCTTAGTAGGTGGCGGCGATTCGGTGGCTGCCGTTAAACAATTTGGTTTTGAGAACAAAGTGAGTTATGTTTCTACAGGCGGGGGCGCGATGTTAGAAATGTTAGAAGGAAAAACCTTACCGGGAATTCAAGCCATCCAAGAATAGTTTGGTTTTGTTACCAACACGCTGGACCCCGTAATAAGAACAATAAAATTCATGATTCGAAGTTAGATGAAGTTAGTTATGCACAAAAAAAGGATATACATTGTTTTTAGTATGCTCTTAAGCTGTGTAGCGCTTACAGCGCACGCGCAAAAGAGTACAGACAGTCTAGCCAAGAAAAAAATTCAAGTGGTCGACTCTATTGTGGGTGCCCAAATTTCAGGAGACTTTCCTAAAGTGGTGGTTGCCACCAATGTTAAAGATACGGTCATTTATTCACTTGAAGACATTGCGAAAGCTCGTCGCATAGATAGTTTGTGGCTGAATGAATTAAAGCGCACCGGACGTTTTGAGGAAATGTACGGCACCATGCTTTCTGAAACCTATGAACCTATTGATTATGAGGAGCTTCCAACCGAAATTTTAAAAGAAAGATTGGAAGCGTTAAATGCGAGAACACCATTTAACGTTGAATACAATCCTGCCCTGGAAAGTGTCATCAAAGGCTATTTGAAGAATCGACGCCGAACCATGGCGCGTCTTATGGCGTTGAGTGATTATTATTTTCCACTTTTTGAAGAAACCCTGGATAAGCACAACCTACCGTTGGAGCTGAAATATTTAGCTATCGTAGAATCTGCTTTAGATCCAAGAGCGCAGTCCCCAGTAGGCGCCAAAGGATTATGGCAATTTATGTTTGCCACTGGTAAAATTTTTGGTCTCGATGTGAATTCTTACGTAGATGAACGAAATGACCCGATTATGGCGACGGAGGCAGCGAGTGCTTACTTAAAAAGCCTATATAAAAGTCTACAAGACTGGGATCTCGCGCTAGCAGCCTACAATTCGGGTCCCGGAAATGTGGCGAAAGCCCTTCGTAGAGCAGGGGGCTATACCAACTATTGGAACATACGCCATCATCTCCCGCGAGAAACTGCAGGCTACCTTCCGGCCTTTTTAGCCACCATGTACATCTTTGAATATGCCGAGGAGCATGGCTTCAAAAGTGAAGGCCCCATGTACCCATACATCGCAACCGACACCGTCCATGTTAAGAAGATGATCACCCTAGAACAAGTTTCTAAAGTGACACAGGTGGATCTAGGGGAACTTGAGTTTTTGAATCCATCCTATAAGCTTGGGATCATTCCTGTAATTAAAGATGAAATATATGTGCTTCGCCTTCCTGTAGAAGCAATGGGAAAGTTTGTAGCGAACGAGGATGCTATTTATTCTTTTGCGGAAGAAGAACTCAATGAACGGGAAAAACCGCTTCCTAAATTCTTTGAAAACTCAGACCGTATTCGCTATCGTGTGCGTAGTGGAGACTTCCTGGGTAAAATTGCTAATAGATATGGCGTTTCCGTGAGCAAGATAAAACGCTGGAACAATCTTAGAAGCGACCGATTGCGAGTGGGACAGCGCTTAACGATCTATCCGAGGAAACCCGGGGGAGGTGCTAACAACACCGGAAATAGCGTCGTCAAGCAAGGAGGTGAAAAGACCTATACGGTTAAAAATGGCGACTCTCTCTGGAGCATTGCACAGAAATTTCCGGGCGTGAGTGTCGATAAAATAAAAAAATGGAACGATATTAGTGGGAACAAACTAAAACCAGGGATGAAGCTTAAGATTCACAAAGGCTAACCCTAAAAACTCACTAGCATGCGACTTTTTTTAACGCTTTTTATCGGACTCTCACTACTTTCCTGTAATAATTCTGATGGCAAAAGAGATACCCGATATTTACCCAGTTCCGTAGGGAACATTAATTCCATACAAATTATTATGGAAAATGACCTATGGAATGGCAGTGTTGGAGAAACCCTGCGGAAGTACTTTGCGGCCCCAACAGACGGCCTTCCCCAGCAGGAACCATTATTCTCTATGAACCAAATGGCCCCGGCAAATTTTTCTGATTTTGCACGGTCATATCGCGGATTTGTCTATGTGAAAATAGGCGATAAGGATACCGTAAGCCTCAAAGAGAATTCCTACGCCCGACCACAAACCGGCGCCTTTGTTACCGGTACTTCTCGCGAAAGTTTGGTGCAACTCATCGAAAATAATCACGAACGTATCATCGCCACACTGAAACAAGCAGAACTCAAAGAAAAGCAACGACGTATCAAGGTGTCTACCCTAAAACTAGACTCTTTGGAAGAGCGTTTAGGTGTTTCATTAACCATCTCTTCCGCATATCGTGTTGCCTTAGCTAAAGACGATTTTTATTGGCTTCGGAAAGATCTAAAATCGGGAAGTACCAACGTAATTATTTATGAAGTTCCCTTAAACACGATCGGGCAGGACAGCACTGTTATTGGGGACATCATAACGATGCGCGATAGTATTTCTGGGGATAAATTACCGGTAGAAGAGGGCGGACGCTTTATTACCGAAGAAGCCTTTGCTCCGTTGCTATTTACGACTGAAATTGACGGCAAGTTTGCCTATGAGACCAAAGGAACTTGGGAGGTAAAAGATCAATGGATGGCCGGACCGTTCGTCAATTATGCAATTCGTGATGAAGCCAATGATCGATATTTGATCCTGGAGGGCTTCACTTATGCCCCTTCGGTAGAAAAGAGAAACCATCAATTTGAACTGGAGGCCATCTTAAAATCAGCTAAATTCAAAAAATAAGCATAAAAAAAAGCGCTGTTAATGTACAGCGCTTTTTTTTATAGAGTCATCGCCCTATATTATTTTTTATCTTCGATCTTACCGTTTTCGGTTGCGGGCTCATCATCTTTAGAAGCGTCTTTAAATTCTTTGATGCCGCTTCCTAAACCTCGCATCAATTCAGGGATCTTTCTTCCACCAAATAGCAATAATACGATGAGTACAATTAATACAATTTGCCAGGGGCCAATGGCTAGTGGGATCATTAATGCTTCCATAATCACAATTTTTAGGAATAACAAATGTAATAAGAAAACTTCAGAAACAACGTTTGTTAATCAATAATAAAAGAAGCCGAAGGGTTTGTTTTATATTTGTAACGCAAGATTAGGAGGTATGGCGAAAACCGAAAAAAGATCTAGAAAAATCAAAAAAAAGTTGCTGCATAAGTACCGACTCGTGGTCCTTAATGAAGACACCTTTGAAGAGCGTTTTTCATTTAAGTTGAACCGCTTGAATGTCTTTGTATTCAGCACCATCTTTGCAGTGATCTTAATTGCCGGGACCACTGTATTGATCGCCTTTACTCCTTTGCGAGAATACATTCCGGGATATTCCTCTACAAGTCTTAAGAAACGAGCCACAGACCTTACCTACAAAACCGATTCGCTACAACAAGCACTCTCAGTAAATGAGCAATATATCGCGTCGATACGCAAAGTTCTTACAGGAGACGTCTCTTCTGTTGATTTTAATAAAGACTCGATTATCGAAGCAGCACAACTAGACGCCTCACAAGTAGATTTGAGCACTTCTACAGAAGACTCTCTGTTACGAGAAAAAGTGGCACAAGAAGACAAATATAACCCGCTTACGGCCTCTTCTGAGGTGCGCTTAACACTATTTCCGCCAGTGAAGGGAACTATTTCTTCAGGATATGATTTAAAGGCGAAGCACTATGCCGTGGATGTGGTCACAGTGAAGGACGCCCCTGTAAAAGCAGTTGCAGACGGCACCGTGATCTTTGCTGAATGGACGGCAGAAACGGGATATGTCATCATTTTAGAACACCCAAACAACCTGCTTTCTGTGTATAAGCACAATGCCTCTCTCAATAAAGAGCAGGGAGAGTTTGTCAAAGCCGGAGAGGTCATAAGTACTGCTGGAAACACCGGAGAGTTGTCTACAGGGCCGCATCTTCATTTTGAGTTATGGAGTGACGGATACCCAATTAACCCAACTAATTTTATCGATTTCGAATAACATGATGTCTGTTAAATCGATTGCTGCTAAGATCTATGCCAAATTCGTCGTCAACCGGATGCGTCGGTGGGCGTCACAACCCGAAAAAACCCAACGAAAAGTGTTCCGCCGGCTGATTCAGGAAGCAAAGAACACCGCATTTGGGAGCGATCATTCCTTTAAAAATATCACCAATTATGCTGATTTTGCAGCGCACGTGCCTATTCGAGATTACGAAGCGTTAAAACCCTATGTGGAACGCGTGGTTGCCGGTGAGCAAAATGTGCTTTGGCCGGGAAAACCGTTGTATTTTGCTAAAACCTCAGGAACCACTTCCGGAGCCAAATACATCCCGCTTACGAAAGCATCCATGCCGGCTCATGTAGCAGCTGCTCGAAATGCCATCTTATGCTACATTGCTGAGACCGGGAGAGCGTCTTTTGTCAATGGAAAAATGATCTTTTTACAAGGAAGTCCCGAAATGGCTGAAAAAAACGGAATCAAACTCGGCCGGCTGTCAGGAATTGTTGCGCATTACGTTCCAAAGTATTTGCAGAAAAACCGCCTTCCCAGCTGGGAAACCAATTCTATTGCCGATTGGGAAACCAAAGTGGACGCTATTGTGGAGGAGACCAAAGATGCGAACATGACTGTGATTAGCGGCATACCTTCTTGGGTACAGATGTATTTTGAACGGCTGAAGACGAAAACGGGACAAGACATAGGGACATTGTTCCCAAACTTCGAATTGTTTATCTACGGAGGGGTAAATTATGAACCCTATCGCGCAAAATTTGAACAACTTATTGGAAAAAAAATAGCGAGTATTGAATTGTATCCGGCTTCTGAAGGGTTTTTTGCCTTTCAAGACAAACAACATCAGGAAGGGATGCTTTTGCAGCTCAACTCAGGGATTTTCTATGAGTTTATTGAAGCATCACAATTTTTTGAAGAGAACCCGAAACGGCTAACCATTGGTGATGTCAAAACAAATGTTAATTATGTGATGATTGTTTCCACAAACGCCGGACTTTGGGGATATAATGTGGGAGATACGATTCAGTTCACCTCACTCAAACCACCCCGGGTAATTGTTTCCGGGCGCATCAAGCACTTTATCTCTGCTTTTGGGGAGCATGTTATTGGTAAAGAGGTAGAACAGGCGATGAAAGAAGCCGTTGCAGAACACGGATTTACGATTTCTGAATTTACCGTGGCCCCACAAACCAACCCGGAAGAAGGGGCACTCCCATATCACGAATGGCTTGTGGAGTTTGACACCCCGCCCGCCGCTATAGAGGCCGTAGCCGAAACCTTAGACCAAGCCATGCAACGGCAGAATTCGTATTATTTTGATCTGATTGATGGCGTGATCCTTCAACCGTTAAAGATCACGGCACTTCCAAAGGATAGCTTTTCGAAATACATGAAATCTCAAGGGAAATTAGGCGGCCAGAATAAAATTCCGAGGTTATCGAACGATCGGAGTATTGCCGATGCCCTAAGCGCTTTTAAAGCGTAAATTAAATACTATCTTTGCGCCAAGATGCAACCATTTCAAACCCATAAAAGAACACGTGCTCAAGAGAGTTCAGGAGCTATTGAACGACTGTACATTACCATGCGGCATTTGTTTAACCGTGGGTTCTACAAGCCTATGGGGATTTCAGGAGAAACGCTTCGGGAGTCCCTGCTCATCCTGAGGCCGGAGATCTATGGAAGTATTACCGAAGAAAAGATAGAGCTGCAAGGCTTATTGTATGTGATCGATCGATTGCCTACCGGAATCGAGGCCTGTCGGTATATCAACCTGACGAGTGACGAAGGCTATAAAAATTCACACTTCACACCTATCATTCCGAAGAAAAGACGCCGAAACTGCTATCGTATCGATAGTGAGCAAATGAATATTGAAATCACTAGAGGGCGTAGCGAGATCTACGATATACTCACGCATTTGACGTTTTTATACATCGAATCGCACAAGATCATGAAGCAGGTGATGATCAATGAAGAAGGTTCCTTGATACGCGATTGGATAAAATTAGAGGAAATGGTTCTGAAGAACGGGAAACTCAGTCAGGAAGATAAAGAGATCGCGCTCACCCATACGGCTAGTTTCTTAGGACGCACCTTCGAGGAGGTTTCTGCCATTTATCCTGCATTTGCCGAACCCGACAACGAACATCGGTTTCTTCAAATTATCTATTTCCTCGGAAAGTTAGCGATCGATGAGGTGGTGAACGACAATAAACGTTTGATTACGTTTAGCCCGGTCTTACGAGAACGTTTAGGCCATCACATTCACGGTGAACGTTGGGCATTGCACATCAAAAAGACGTTGAGCGATCAAAAACTATTAGGCCGCCCGCTGCATATTATCAGCTCTAATATGCACAGTGTTATGAACACGCTGTACGCACCTACCGCCCTGGCTTCGGAGTTTAAGAAGAAGTCGGCATTACAGGTATTTGAGATGTTAAGTAATTCCGCGAATGCGAAACTTCGGCAAAAAGTGCAGAAAACCGCCTTAGAACACGGCATGATCTCACTGCCCGACACCAGCGGAACGAATATCGATGTTCAAATTATCGATACGTCAAAATTACCGGGATATGCGCCTGTTTCCGACATTGGAGAGGCGCCCGTGATCATCGTGATGGACTATGCTTTTGGGGAACAGGCTTACGAAACGATGGATGAGTTATTGAAGCCTTACAAGGATGGAGAGCACAGACACTTTTTAAATGTAGTGTCTATTTCAGTGATGGGAAAAGCGGGGATTCTTTCCGGCGGAAAAGGGGATATTATGATCCCTTCAGCACACGTCTTTGAAGGGACTGCAGATAATTACCCCTTCAAAAATCGCTTAAAAAAGTCATTATTCTCTGAAAGCGATCTCAATGTTTGCAGCGGTACCATGATCACAGTATTGGGCACCTCTCTTCAAAATAGAGACATTCTAAAATTCTTTCA
>CEVM01039192.1_pt1 | contig 23202 bp, 19 predicted proteins | sample 531481 | NCBI WGS metagenome assembly CEVM01 (sample SAMEA2623649, study PRJEB7988) | marine metagenome | biome: marine biome (ENVO:00000447); feature: mesopelagic zone (ENVO:00000213) & marine oxygen minimum zone (ENVO:01000065); material: "saline water (ENVO:00002010), including plankton...
CCCCTTCATCGAAGATCAACGTATGTACGACGATCGGAAACGTTACGTCTTCCATGTCTGGATGATGGCACGGACCGGATAAATTTTGTTTGGCGTCGGCATACTTCTCAAAAAAACAGCGCCGATCGAATACGCGGTGTCTAATCATTCCGATGACCAACGCCGTTACGCCAAAATGAGCCGGCCCGTGTACTGTACAGGCGCCTCGGTTTTCAGTCGTTTTATTGAGCCTGGTACCAAATCCGCGACAAATTGGGACGGGGTCGACCCGATTCCGCTTAACACTTGATAACACTAGTTATTTTTGAGAACGTCCATAGTCCCCCCGCGACCCTGTGGCAGCCCGAGGATGGGGATGGAAGGACTCTCAGGCAAGATTTACGGGCGAGCGCAATAACCGTGTAAGTCGGCCAGGTGCTGCTCGCCTTACTGGAGGCAAAAAAGCGGCGCATGAATGAGTTCTCGCGACAGCTTACTCTCGGTATGCCTCCTCGGCGTGGTCTCTACGATCCCGCGCTCGAGAAAGATGCCTGCGGCGTTGGATTCATTTGCGACATCAAGGGCCGAGCGAGCCGCGCAATCATGGATGATGCCAACAACATGAATTGCTGCATGGTCCACCGCGGCGGCTTGGGTTACGAGAAAAACACAGGGGATGGTGCGGGCATCCTTACTGGCTTGCCCATTCACTTTCTGCGTCGTGTCGTCCGTGATGTGTTGGGCACCGAGTTACCCCAGGACGGTGCATTTGGCGCAGGTGTCGTATTCCTGCCACGTGATCCAAAGGAGCGAGCGCACTGCAAGCAAGTTTTTGAATCTACAATCATAGAAGCCGGTCAGCGCCTTATCGGTTGGAGAGAACTCCCCATACAGCCAGATAAGGCCGATATCGGCGCCGCAGCTCGAGCAGCGATGCCAGCAATGGAACAGGTCTTTATCGCATCGGACGAAGGGCTTGAAGGAGACGCGCTCGAGCGCAAACTATACTTGATCCGAAAGCATGCAACGCAACAATTACGTTCTAACGAAGAGCTTGTCGAACGATCGTTGTTTTACGTTTGTAGTCTTTCGACCAAGGTCATTATTTACAAAGGCATGCTAACGCCACACCAACTGTATAACTTCTTCCCTGATCTCGCTGATAACGACTACCAAACACATCTAGCCATGGTCCATTCTCGTTTTTCTACCAACACCTTTCCCTCCTGGGATCGAGCTCAGCCGAACCGATTTATGAGCCATAACGGCGAAATCAATACGTTGCTCGGTAACAAGAATTGGATGAATGCTCGTGAAGGGACGATGCAATCCGACCTCTTTGGTAGCGATCTACAGAAGCTCTTCCCAGTGGTTGAACCCGACTGTTCGGACTCCGGCACGTTCGACAATGTTCTTGAATTCTTGCGTCTAACGGGACGGACCCTGCAAGAGTCCGTCCTCATGATGATCCCTGAGGCATGGCAGCAACACACCACCATGTCTCCTGAGAAAAGAGCGTTCTATGAGTACAACTCGTGTGTATTGGAACCATGGGACGGACCCGCATCAATTGCTTTTACGGATGGAACCTATATTGGAGCTGTCCTCGACCGAAACGGCCTGCGACCTTCTCGTTACTACATTACAGACGATGACAAATGCATCATGGCATCGGAGGTCGGCGTGGTCGATATACCGCCCGAGCGAGTGGTCGAAAAAGGTCGGCTGCAGCCCGGTCGCATTTTCCTCATCGATTTCGAGGCGGGCCGCATGATTCCGGATGAAGAAATCAAATCGGATTGGGCTCAACGACAGCCATACGGCGAATGGCTTGCGAATGAGCGCATTGAATTGACTGATCTCGCCTCAGAGAAACCGGTACCGGGTCTCGATGTCGATTCGGTTCTAGCCCGCTGCCAGGCATTCGGCTATACGGTCGAAACACTCCAATTTATGCTGCTTCCGATGGTCAGAGAATTAAGGGACCCTCTCGGTTCGATGGGCAATGACGCGGCCTTAGCCGTCATGTCGGATAAGCCACGTATGCTTTACGACTACTTCAAACAGCTGTTTGCGCAAGTCACCAATCCGGCCGTTGATTCAATCCGGGAAGAAGTGATCATGGCTTTGGAATGTTATATCGGGCCTGAAGCAAACTTGCTCAGTACAACGCCTCAACACGCTCATCGCCTTCGTATTCCGCAACCTGTCCTATCCAATGAAGAACTCTCGTTACTGAAACACATCGACCACCGCGGTTGGAAATCCAAAACCATCGATATCACGTTTCCAACGGGATCTGGGCGGGATGGCTTACTGGCATCGTTGGACCGTATCGCGTCCGAAGCAATCGACGCCATTGCCGGCGGATTCAAACTCATCGTGCTATCTGATCGGGGAGTCGATGAAGGCCACGTCGCCATCAGCGCCCTCCTTGCGGTCGGGACCGTACACCATCATCTCGTCCATCATCACGCACGTACACGTATTGGTATCGTTCTCGAGACAGGTGAAGCGCGAGAAGTCCATCACCATTGTCTGTTAGTTGGTTTCGGTGTGGACGCCGTCAACCCGTACTTGGCGTTCGAGGCGCTATGGCAGGCACGTCGCGATGGGTATCTTGAAGATGCAGCTCACATCCGCGATGACGACGATGTTGTCGAGGCATACAAGAAGGCATCCGGCAAAGGCATGCTCAAAGTCATGGCAAAGATGGGGATATCAACCCTGCAGTCATATAAAGGAGCACAAATCTTTGAGGCCGTCGGCCTTGCCGAGGAAGTCATCGACCGAGCCTTTGCCGGGACGGCGAGTCGCGTCGAAGGTGCAGGATTTGAGGTACTTGCAGAGGAAATGCAACGACGTCACGCAATCGGCTTCCCTGGTCGGAATGCGGTTGCCGAGCCTGTCCTGCCTAACCCGGGCGACTTTCATTGGCGGCCCGGAGGCGACCGCCACATGTGGGATCCGAAGGCGGTAGCCGACCTTCAATCAGCTGCGCGAACGAACAATGAAGAGGCTTACTGGCGATTTGCCGACCACGTCAACAAAACCAATACTCGAGAGGCGAATCTTCGAGGTTTGTTGTCGTTCAAAAAGACGGCGACCGTCGCTATCCCCCTTGAACAAGTCGAGCCGGCGACCAAAATCATCCCGCGCTTTGCCACGGGTGCAATGAGTTTTGGCTCAATCTCCGCCGAAGCGCACGAATCGCTCGCCATCGCAATGAATCGAGTCGGGGGCAAGTCCAATACCGGTGAGGGAGGTGAGGATCCTGATCGTTTTCAACCGATGGAGAATGGCGATTCTAAGAGGTCCGCAATCAAGCAAGTCGCCAGCGGTCGCTTTGGCGTGACGGCAAACTATCTAGCCAATTCAGACGAACTGCAAATCAAGATCATTCAGGGCGCGAAACCCGGTGAGGGGGGCGAATTACCAGGCAGTAAGGTCGACGACTACATAGCCAGCATCCGGCACTCAACTCCAGGCGTTGGGTTAATCAGCCCACCACCACACCATGATATTTATTCGATCGAGGACATCGCACAGCTTATCCACGACCTTAAGAATGCGAACCCTTCGGCGCGTATCAGTGTCAAATTGGGAGCGGCAATCGGCGTCGGAGCAGTCGCGGCCGGGGTCACTAAAGCGCGGAGTGATCACCTCGTCATTGCGGGTGATACCGGTGGTACGGGCGCGTCACCTTTAACATCTATCAAGCACGCAGGCGTGCCTTGGGAACTTGGTGTTGCTGAAGCTCATCAAACACTGGTGATGAACAATTTGCGTTCACGTGTGGTGCTGCAGACCGATGGGCAGTTGAAAACTGGACGAGACGTAGCCATTGCCATCTGCCTTGGGGCCGAGGAGTTTGGTTTCGCGACCGCCCCTTTAGTGGCGCTCGGCTGCATCATGATGCGCAAATGCCATTTAAATACCTGTCCCGTTGGCATCGCAACGCAGGATCCCGGGCTGCGCAAGAAATTTGCAGGGGCACCCGAGCATGTCGTGAACTACTTTTTCATGGTCGCAAAGGAACTGCGCTTGCTCATGGCCGAACTTGGCTTCCGTACCGTCAACGAGATGATTGGGAGAGTTGATGTGTTGGACGTTGACCCCGCGGTCAGCCACTGGAAAGCAAAAGGCCTCGATCTGTCGCGGGTACTCAGCAAAGCAGAAGAACCCGAAAATTGTCTCGGTGTTTTTTGCATCCACGAACAAGATCACGGTTTGGAACACGCGCTTGATAATAGGCTCATCGAACTCGCCGAACCCGCGCTCGCTAGCGGTACAAGGGTTCGTGCTGAACTCGATATCAGGAACACAAATCGAGTCGTCGGCGGGATGCTGTCCAACAAGATCATTTGTCGGCGAGGAGCGGAGATGCTGCCCGACGACAGCATCCACTTTAAATTCAAGGGCAGTGCCGGACAAAGCTTTGGTGCTTGGCTTGTTAAGGGCGTCACACTCGAAGTCGAGGGCGATGCCAACGATTATGTCGGCAAAGGGCTTTCAGGCGGAAGACTGATCATTTATCCACCTAAAGCAAGCCGTTTTGTCGCAGAAGAGCAAGTATTAATCGGCAACGTTGCCTTATACGGAGCAACCGCGGGCGAATGTTTCTTTCGAGGTCTAGCGGCCGAACGTTTCTGCGTTCGTAATAGTGGAGCTCATACCGTCATTGAGGGTGTCGGAGACCATGGTTGCGAGTACATGACCGGGGGAATGGTCGTCATCCTTGGTCCGACAGGTAGAAACTTTGCCGCCGGCATGAGCGGTGGTACCGCGTACGTATACGATCCAGCCGGATCGTTCTCCAGTAACTGCAATACAGATATGGTTGAACTCGAAAGGGTAGAGGAACGAGGTGACGTCGACGCATTAAAGGCATTGATCGATAAACACGCAATCTATACAGGTTCGACTAAAGCAAATGCATTGCTCGACGACTGGGCTGCATCCGTTAGCGCATTCATTAAGGTGATGCCCACTGACTTCAAGCGGGTGCTTGAAGAACAGAAAATGGCCGCAGAGATTGCAGAGAACGAGGGTGGTTGGGCTAATTAACCATGGCCATACAACAGACAGCTAATCATGGGTAAGACTACCGGTTTTATCGAATTTCAACGCGAAGCTGCTCCGTACCGAGACACGAACACACGTCTTCTCGACTTCGACGAGATCTATACGCAACCGGGCACAGCCCACCTTGAGAAACAGGGGGCCCGCTGCATGGATTGCGGCGTCCCATTTTGCCAATCCAACGCGCCTCGCGAACATCGTCTTGGTAGAGCCGGCTGTCCCATACACAACCTCATTCCAGAATGGAACGATCTCGTATACAGAGGCCAATGGCGTGACGCCCTCGATCGATTACACGCAACCAACAACTTTCCGGAATTTACTGGGCGAGTATGCCCTGCGCCATGCGAGGGAAGTTGTGTACTTGGGATTACCGATCCACCCGTCACCATCAAGAACATCGAGATGGCAATCATCGACCGAGGCTTCGAAGAAGGGTGGGTAACCCCGCAACCTCCACTTTCTCGAACGGGAAAATCTATAGCCATAGTCGGATCCGGACCCGCGGGCTTAGCCGCGGCAGCGCAACTAAATCGCGTTGGCCATTCGGTAATCGTCTACGAACGAGCCGATCGAATCGGTGGCTTGCTGATGTACGGGATACCCAACATGAAGCTCGAAAAAAGAGCGGTCGTCGAACGACGTATCCACCTTCTCCGACATGAAGGTATTGAGTTCAAGACCGGAATCGACGTTGGAGACGGTTCGGGTAAAACGTCTGACGTATCGAAGCTCATCGCAGAAAACGACGCGCTTCTTTTAACCACCGGGGCAACCACGCCTCGAGACCTACCGATACCCGGTCGGAATTTGAATGGCATCCACTTTGCGATGGATTTTCTGACGAAAAATACGCGCAGCCTTTTAAACTCGAATCTAGAGGATGGCCAATACATTGACGCGCACGATAAAGACGTCATCGTCATTGGTGGGGGCGATACGGGCACCGATTGTCTAGGAACATCTCTCCGACACGGCTGTCGTTCGCTGACCAATTTCGAAGTATTTCCTTCGCCCCCCAAGGAAAGATCGCCAACTAACCCCTGGCCCGAGGACCCCGTGGTTTTTAAGGTGGACTACGGCCACGCAGAGGCGGCTGCGAGATTTGGTGGTGACCCGAGAACATGGGCGATCGATTCGCTTGAATTTATCGACGATGGTCACGGTAATGTGGTGGGCATTAAGACGGTCGATCTTGATTACACGGGAGGGCAACGCACAGCCTTACCCAATTCGGAACGGACTTGGGACACTAATTTGATTATTTTGGCGATGGGCTTTTTAGGGCCGGAACATTATTTATCCACAGCCCTCGGCGTAGATCTCGATCAGAGATCTAACTACGCCGCGGACAAAGGCACGTATCAAACAAGTATTCCCAAGGTCTTCGCGGCAGGTGACTGTCGGAGTGGTCAGAACATTGTCGTTAGAGCTATCAACGAAGGGCGAGAGGCTGCTCAGTCCATCGATCGACACCTGATGGGATCTTCAGTATTACCGGGGTAAGGCATCGTCACGGAGCTTTAGCCCCGAGACGAGTTCGTCCCTGCAGCGAGCGTTTGCTCTAGTTTTCCCTGAGGAACATCACTTTCGATAGATACTTCTCCGATTCGTTTTACCAACACAAACCGCATTCGCCCTCCAATCACTTTTTTGTCCATTGCCATGGCCTCTAGTATCAATGGGGCGGGGCACTTGGGGGCCACCACGGGCAGTCCATACACCTCGATCAACTGCCTAACTCGGTCTGCGGTGTCGGACTGACAGAGATTCATTCGCACCGACAAATCCGCCGCCATGACCATGCCAATCGCGACAGCTTCTCCATGTAAATAGGACCTAAATTCTGTCACCGTTTCTATCGCGTGGGCAAACGTATGGCCGAAGTTCAACTTCGCCCTGACGCCTATTTCGCGCTCATCCTCAACAACGATTGCCGCTTTTAGTTGACAAGATCGGCAGATCGCATATTCCATGGCACTCGGCTCCCGGGCACACAGGGCTTCCACATTCGCTTCCAACCAGCCAAGAAACGCCGGGTCGCCTATTACGCCGTATTTAATAACTTCAGCAATTCCCGCTAAATATTCTCGATCCGGGAGCGAATTAAGCGTATCGGTATCCGCTACAACCCGATTCGGTTGATAAAAGGCACCGATTAAATTTTTCCCTGACGAATGGTTGACGGCCGTCTTTCCACCCACCGACGAATCTACTTGGGCGAGCAACGTGGTTGGTACTTGCACATACCCGATGCCTCGTTGGTAGCTCGCCGCCACATACCCTGCGACATCCCCGACAACACCGCCGCCCATAGCAATGATCGTGCTATCGCGGTTGTGACCGCCATCGACGAGACGATCGATCACTTGGGAAAATGTCTTGAGACTCTTGAATTCTTCACCATCACCGATTTCGATCACGTCAAGATCTCGGTCTATCGCGGAAGTCAAAGTATCCAGATACAAGTCCGCGACGGTTGCATTCGTTATCACCGCCACCTTGGAACCAAGCGCGTCGAGCCAAGATGCCTTGCTGCTTATCGCCCCCGACCCGATTAGGACTCGATATCCGCGATCCTCGTTTAAAACGATGTCAACGCGCGCAACCATCTTACGAGTCTGCCTTTTCAAGGGCGTCCCGATGCCACTGAGCAACCTCTCGTGCGACTTTTCGGATGCTTGATCCGTCCGTCATGAACGTACGATCCGCAACGCTCTCGTACAAAGGTCCCCGTTCGCGCGCGAACGTCTCCAGTGTTGCCGCGGGGTCCACATCCCTTAACAACGGCCTTCTACGGTCCTTTCGAGTACGCTCCGCCAAAAGACTTATTGGGCTTGTAAGGTAAGCAACGTACCCTCGATTGGAAAGTACACGCCGATTCTCTTCACGTAAGACCACACCACCTCCCGTCGCGAGGACGATCCGATCAATAGGTGTTAACTCGTTGATGACCTGCGTTTCCCTCTCCCGAAACCCATTCTCACCTTCGACATCGAATATCCAAGCGATCTCTGCACCCGCGCGGATTTCGACTTCATGGTCAGAATCGTAGAACGAATATCCGAGCTCGTCCGCGAGTTGTCTTCCGACGCTCGACTTCCCGACGGCCATAAGACCGACTAGAAAGACGCTTGTATGTTTCATGACAACCTCGTCAAAGATGCCAGGTCGATTTTACCCTGTGCGTTCCACGCACACAGCATACGTTTAGTCCAATTCGGGACCACGCATTTGCCACGATCTATACCCGTCTGGCGAAACGTTTCGTTAACGACCAAGGCATCAACAAGTGCGGTAAAAGGCCGTTTTCGGGACATCAAGTACGAATATTGAAGGCGTTCTAGCGCAGCGTAACGCTCAAGAGTACATTCGTCCCCACTCAACGTATTCGATCGCGCGCCATCAAATGAATTGTCTGAGTCGATCATGGGATGAGACAAATATGCAGGGGCCTCGTGTATAGAGCCATGATGCGGCACACCAAAACCATCAAATATTTGTTGTGGCTTGTCGGCATTGGCTCGTGCGGCGGCGTGACGATCTTCGCAGCTGTCTTTTTATATTTGGACCCGCAAATCCCTGACGCCGAAACCTACCGCCACTACCAACTCGAAACACCGCTACGAATTTACGCCGACGAAGGCGAATTGCTCGCGGAATTCGGTAACCGCCGACTCATTCCAATCGAATTGCAAGATATTCCTCAATATTTCAAGGATGCGCTGGTATACACCGAAGACAAACGCTTTTACGAACACGGTGGCGTGGATTGGATCTCGCTCGCCAACGACGTCGTAAAGCTGCTGGTTAACTCTACGGTTCTCACGGGTGCCTCAACGATAACGATGCAACTGCCACGTAACGTCGCCGATCTATCCCGCGAACAGACCTTCGTACGAAAGTTCAAAGAAATGCTATTGGCACTCAAAATTGAACAAGAGCTGTCGAAAGAGGAAATTCTGGAGCTCTATATCAACGTCGTTCCATTTGGTAAACGTGCCTATGGGCTTCAGGCTGCCGCATACACCTACTACGGCAAACCCGCCCAACAACTGAACCTTCCACAACTCGCTATGTTGGCAGGTATTCCCAAACGTCCGGAGGCCGGGAATCCTATCAATGGCCCGGTATGGGCGTTAAAACGTCGTAATTTAGTACTCCGCCGGATGCTCGAAAACCGAATCATTAGCAAGCGACAGTACACAGCCGCCGTCATCGCACCGATCACAGCGAACGTTCACCATCGCGATGTCGATCTTGACGCTCCCTACCCCGCCGAATGGATACGACGCGACCTAATCGAACGCTATGGACGTGACATCTATAGCGGTTTTGTCGTGTACACGACCATTGACGCCGCGCAGCAAGCCGCCGCGCAGACTGCCGTCAGAACTCACCTACAAGCCTATGATCGCCGGCACGGATATAGAGGCCCCTTCGGGCGCGTACGCATTTCCGCCAACGAACAATCCTTGGATCCTTATTTAAAGAGCTTTGAAACACGTCGTCCGATCGGTGAACTTGAACCCGCCGTAGTGGTTTCAACCAGCGACAACGCCGTCCAGGTCTTACGTGCTAATGGCAAGACCGTTGTCATTTCCCGTGAAGGCTATCGGTGGGCGCGCCCGTATATCGATACAGACAGTCGTGGTAGAACGCCGCGCACCGCGGGAGAAATCCTCGCCCCAGGCGATCTAATTCATGTAACAGCAATAGGCGAGCAGTGGCACCTGGCCCAGATACCCAATATCCAGGGTGCTTTGGTTGCCCTTAATCCACGCTCCGGTGCGATAACAGCGTTGGTTGGGGGATTTGATTTCTCGCGAAATCAATACAACCACGCGGTCCAAGCCGCTCGTCAACCTGGATCGAGTTTCAAACCTTTTGTTTATTCTGCCGCTCTTGATCACGGAGTAACTCCAGCCAGCGTATACCTAGATGCTCCTTTGGTCTTTGAGGATAAGAATCTCGAGCAACTCTATCGGCCCAGAAATGACAGCGGCGAATACAATGGGCCTACCCGACTACGTGAAGCTCTGTTCCGTTCCATCAACTTGGTATCCATGCGTGTTCTGCTTGAGGTTGGTGCCGGCAAGGTGATGCGATACGTAAGCCGTTTCGGGTTCGAAACCGATACCTTTCCACGTAACACGCAGCTCGCAATCGGGGGAGGGACGATGGCGTTAACGCCTCTCGAAATGGCGAGTGGTTACGCGATCTTCGCCAACGGCGGTTACAAAATCACACCACACATCGTCAAGCGCATCGAGGCCCTCGATGGCTCTGTCATCTTTGAACCCAAACATCCAACAGTATGTCGCGCTTGCAAATCCGACACCGATCCGACGCAGCACAGTGCGCCACGTGTTGTTGAAGAACGAAACGTCTTCATCATCAACTCGATGCTCCGCGACGTGATTAAGCGTGGAACGGGACGCGGTGCACTCCAGCTTCAAAGAGCAGATCTATCGGGCAAAACGGGTACAACAAATGAAGCAGCTGATACCTGGTTCAACGGGTTCCATGCAAATCTCGTGACTTCTGTGTGGGTTGGATTTAGCAATCACAGACCCATCGGTTCAGCGGAATACGGTTCAACGACACCGCTACCTATTTGGATCGACTTTATGCGAGAAGCATTAAAAAACACTCCCGAAACATTGTTTGCGCAACCCGCAGGAGTGGTCAGTGCGAAGATTGATCCACGAACTGGACGCCTCGTCCCTCCTGATCAGGAAGATGCCATCTTCGAGTACTTTTTTGCCGAAGACGCCCCAACTTCGGACGTAAGGCCGCAAAGTAGCTCGATACCCAGTGTTTTGCAGCCCGAGGACGTTTTTTAGCTAGTTATCCAAGCTATCCCGAAGCTGCAATGACAATTAACCAAATCCACGCTCCTAACGCACCGAAAAAGCTCAACGAGCGCAGCGTCGCAGCACCGCGAATGTAGAAAAATGCGTGCAGGATTCGGGCAATCACAAAAACCATCGAAGCAGTCCCAGCTTGATCCGCAGTTCCAGTGAAATGCACCAGCGCCAGCCCAACCAGCAAGAGCGCTAATGCTTCCCATGCGTTCGCCTGTGCCGCATACGCACGAGCGCCAGCCCCTTCCAATAACGCTGCCTGGGTTCGCGGATTATCGTTATCCACAGCGCCAAGATTGGTTTGTCGAAAATAACCACCAACTCCTGCCAGAACATACGGCAGCAGTGCAACAATCACGAGACACCATAGAGACAAAGTCACTTTTCTCGCTCCTTCTCATTACCGTTCGATCCGGGAACGAACTTAACTTGACGAACCAAAGGGCTTCAAGTCTAAACCGAAACGCCGCCTCGATTTCACTCGACGATTTTCACGAAATCTCCGGCGCGAGGTTCGCCGTGCGGGTGACCCCCGTTTAATAGACGCAAGGACTCCTCTGGGTACCGCCTAATCGCGGTTCTTTGTGCCAATTTGGCATACGTGTCATGAGGGTCCGCGACTAAAACTTTTACGCGTCGCGTGTTCGCCATTTGAACGTCTGCAGCAGTCATCCCTCGAAGCGTCTTTATCGTCTCAATGAAAACAGTACGGAATGCGTCGGCATCGATGTTAGGACCGGCCTCCCCCCGAAACAAAAACACGTGCTTGCCTCGATATATGACGCCAATCAGCTCTACCGGAGTTTCGGAATCTTCGGCTTCAAGCTCGCCAACGTAGTTTTTGAGACCGTTGAGTTCGAGTTCTGATCCATCAACAACGTCATCCCGTTTCAGGACATCGACAACGTATTCTTCCGGACTTTTACGTTTTACCGGTTCATGCCGAGCAACGCTTATTTGGGCCTCTTTCTTTCCTCCCGGTGCTTTGCCCAAAACTTGGGATGGGGTATTCGTCACAATCCAATTTTCCGGGAAGTCGACCGCAATCCTCAATCCCCCGTGATAGAAAGTTTGGCCTCTAACTATCCCAGCCGCGGCTTCGTCTCCATACGCTAATCCATCAATTAACGACCAAAAATCTCCAATTTGCTCAGTAACTAGGTCCGGTAACTGGCTTTGGGCGTATGCAACCACCTCGTGCAGTCGCTTATCATTTTTTGGATGCGACGAGAATAGCCCATGGTAAGTGGATGGCTGATTCGCGACCTGCTTAGAGAACAATTCTTGGTCCTTCAAGACTTGCACGACTTCAATCATGGCAAGTGGGTTATAACCCGACCGAGCAAGAAATTCCGCGCCGTAGCGGTCCGCTTCTAGTTCCATCTCCCGACCGTATCCAGATAATAGGGTGGTTGTGGCAGCGTTTGAAACGTCATATAACTCGCCTCGTCCCGTTATCAACGCCGCAGCAATTCCGGCGGTTTTTCCTAGGAGATTGGCGACCTTACGCCGGCGCGCATGCTCGCCTACAACATGACCAATTTCATGCCCGATTACAGCCGCAAGTTGTTCCTCCGAACTCAGAAATGCAAGCAATCCGCGGTTTACAAATATGAATGCGTCGGGTGTAGCAAATGCGTTGATCTGTGCGTTATCTAGAACGGTAAATTTATATTTCTCGGGGGTACCCGAGGCATATTGCAATAACTTGTGTCCAAGGTTCGTTACGTAGTCTTGCCAACCGTCATGCGGATATATCTGTCCGTTCTCGACGAACTCGTCGTACATTTTCTTGCCGGCGCCGGCGCCCACGGCACCAGTTGCTGTGAACAAAATCGTTAGGAGTAAAAGAGTGCGCTTCACGGCGTAGACTTTCTTGTTCCGACAATCTAAGGCTAACACCAGCGGCGTCAGAAGTTCGTGAACTTCTGAGAGTAATCAGGTCGACGTTTTACTCGACCGGTCACCAAAACGTTGACGGAAGCGTTCTACCCTACCACCGGAATCAACAATCTTTTGCTTACCGGTATAGAACGGGTGACACTCTGAACAAACTTCAAGGTGGATATCACGACCTATGGTGGATCGCGTTTTGATCACATTGCCGCAACTGCAGGTGGCCTTGATGTCCGAGTACTCGGGGTGAACCTCATTTTTCACAGCGCTACCGTCCAGCCGTTTGCGATCGGGCGGCGCAGTGTAGGCAATAGGTAATTTGGACGCAACCTTAGGTTCCGTCGTACACGTGGCCGTACCCAGGCCCCTCAGGACGACTTTTGAGTATTCATTGCCAAGTGATTTACCGGCTCCATTACCGGGAACACGGGTCCGAGTGCCTCTCGGAAAATCCCACGTTATAGGTATCGTGACGGCCCTGTCGGATCATCCAACGCGATCAATGAAACCCATCGAAGATATCCTCGATGCTGCTCCCATACTCACAAAGGACTTGCTAAAACTTGCATCGTGGCTTGCTGATTATTATCACCATCCGATCGGGTCCGTATATGCGGCGTTGATTCCAACCCTTGCGCGGCGTGGCAATCCCACTGAATTCGAGCCAACTTTAATCTGGATCGCCGTCGGGAAGTCAACGCCGACGTCGCTCGATAGAGCGCCTCGACAACGCCTATTGTGGGAATCTCTTTCAAATACAGGTCCAGTCACCACCGACGAAGCTCGAAAGTTTGGGGCCACGCTCCCATTACTCAGGAAACTCGAGGAAAAAGGCGCGATCATTTCGCAAGTCGAACAAGCGGACTACAGAATCAGCCCTTCCGATATCAAACCTACTTCGGAACAAACCGCGGCCATTCGAGCCATCACGGCTAATCTCGACCAATTCGGCGTACATACGGTTTACGGTGTGACGGGTAGCGGCAAGACTGAGGTCTATCTGCGCGTCATTGAAAACGCGCTGAAGAAGGCGAAACAAGCCGTCGTGCTCGTTCCCGAAATCGCTCTGACCCCGCAAACAACTGCTCGCTTTGTCGAACGTTTTGGCGCAGCCGGGGTTATTCATTCCGCGGAGTCAGACCGGGATCGTTTTAGAACTTGGGCTCGCGTCGCCAGCGGAGAGCATCAAATCCTCATCGGAACACGCTCGGCTATATTCTCGAATTTTCGAGATCTAGGCGTAATCGTGGTAGACGAAGAACATGACCCGTCGTTTAAGCAAACTGAAGGATTGCGCTATTCGGCCAGAGACGTCGCCGTCATCCGCGCCCAAATGCTGGGCATTCCGTGCGTTCTAGGAAGTGCAACGCCGTCGCTCGAGACCATCGCCAACGTCGACCGAAAAAGGTACTCGATGGCAAGGATTTCTGAGCGACCCGGTAGCCGAAAAATGCCCACGTTTCGCGTCGTGGACATCCGGGGTGAACGCCTCAATGGAGGGTTAAGCCAACCGTTGCTGACAGTTATGCGACGGCATTTGAATAACAACGCGCAAGTCCTGGTTTTCATCAATCGACGCGGGTACGCGCCGACCCTATGTTGTTCACGTTGTGGTTGGCGGGCCGAGTGCGACGCCTGTGATGTTCGGCTTACTCTCCATCAATCACCGAAACTACTTCAATGTCATCATTGTCTGCGTCGCTACCCAGCTCCAACCGCATGTCCGGAATGCGCGAGCGAGGAAATCGTTGCGCTCGGTGTAGGGACCCAACGCGTCGAACAAACTCTTAAGACAGAATTTCCTGATGTCCCCACGTTACGGGTGGACAGGGATACCACCCGATCTCAAACCCAACTACAACGCCTATTCTCCACCTTAACCAACCCGTCCAGGCGTATTCTTGTTGGGACTCAAATGCTTGCAAAGGGTCATCACCTCCCTAACGTCACACTCGTGGCCGTTGTGAACGCCGACAACGGTTTCCTTTCTCCAGACTTCCGAGGTCCTGAACGCACCGCCCAGCTCATTACTCAGGTGGCTGGGCGTGCTGGGCGTGCTGAAAGACCTGGCGAGGTTTGGATACAGTCCTATGACCCGGCCAATCCCAATCTTGTGGCGCTAACAGAGTACGGGTACGACGGTTTTACAAAGACCGAAATGCAGCACAGGCGAATTGCCCAATTGCCGCCGTTCACCGTCATGGCGATGCTTCGCGCCGACGCATCGAACCCCAACGAATCCGAGACCTTTCTCCTTCAGCTCCTTGCGATCGTCGCAACATTTGACGTTGAAGCGTTGGGGCCCGTCACAGCACCTCTCGCAAGAAAAAGCGGTCGTTTTCGTCATCAGGCCTTGTTGGTATCGCGCCGCAGGTCGGAGATTCAGCGCGCACTCGAAGCTGTCGAGAACAAAGTACCAAACCAGAATTCGGTCCGTTGGTCCATCGATGTCGATCCTATCGACACATTCTAATTTTGTTCAACCACGATCTCCGATCGATAGTATGGTTGCCACATGACCGTCAATGCTCAGAAACGTAACAGTCGCGTACGACGATCAGCTCGAACAGGTCGTCGAACTAAACTCACCGGCTTTAGCACCAAGTCCTTTTTCGCCGGTATCGCGGTTGGGATCTTGGGTACGATCGGCGTTTCGCTAGTTCCATCGCTCATCCCCGGCTCTGCCACTAGTTCACAGCGTACCGACAAACCGCCCGGACCAGACTCGTCATCCACGCGTTACGAATTCTGGGAAACACTTCCCACGAACGACGTCGCAGTGGATACCAACCCTTATGAAATGAGTACTACTAAAAGTGCGGCCGCAAAAGAATATTTGCTTCAGGCAGGATCATTTCGTAAACAAGACGAAGCCGACGCGCTGCGCGCAGAGCTGATCTTGGCGGGATTGGCGGCAACCACCTCTGAGGTCAGGCTGGTCGGCGAGGATAAATGGTTTCGCGTCTTGGTGGGACCGTATACATCCCCGCGCGAAACCCGCAAGGCCATGTCGGAGCTCAGAACCAAGAAAATATCAGCGCTGGTACTCCAGCGTCCTGCTCGCGACGGTTGAATTTCGCGGGTTCGCTCCCCACTATGGTTGGACCCCATCAGTTAATAGGTTCTCATGGAACAATTTCGCGGTACGACCATTGTATCTGTTCGTCGACCAGGCAAAGTGGCCCTAGGGGGTGATGGTCAAGTCTCATTAGGCGACACAATCATGAAAAGTAATGCCCGGAAAGTCCGGCGCTTATCTGAGGACCGTGTGATCGCAGGTTTTGCCGGCGGTACGGCCGATGCGTTTACCCTATTCGAGCGGTTCGAGGCTAACTTGGATAAATATCAGGGTAATCTCACTCGAGCTGCTGTCGAATTAGCAAAAGACTGGCGTGCGGACCGGGCGCTCCGTCGACTCGAAGCCTTGCTGGCCGTTGCTGATGAAGAATCCTCGCTCATCGTCAGCGGCAACGGCGATGTGATAGAACCCGAAGACGGACTCATCGCCATTGGTTCGGGTGGACCTTATGCTCAAGCTGCCGCCAAGGCTTTGCTCGATAACACCGAACTGAATGCTGAAGAAATCGTCTCCAGAGCTCTGGCGATCGCTGCCGAGATCTGCGTTTACACCAATCACTCAACCACCATCGAGACTCTCGACGCTAAATCATGATGACTCCTCGAGAAATCGTCCACGAACTCGACCACCACATCGTTGGCCAGGACGACGCTAAGCGAGCGGTCGCAATCGCCTTGCGCAATCGTTGGCGCCGGATGCAACTCGACGAGGATTTACGGGAGGAGGTCACTCCAAAGAACATATTAATGATCGGTCCCACGGGGGTGGGTAAAACCGAAATCGCCCGACGACTATCACGACTTGCCAATGCTCCTTTCATGAAAGTTGAAGCAACAAAATTCACTGAAGTCGGCTATGTCGGCAGAGATGTCGAGTCGATCGTCCGCGATCTTGCAGACGTGGCGGTAAAAATGTTGCGTGAAACCGAGCTGGAAAAGGTCCAGCATCGAGCCGACGACGCAGCTGAGGAGCGGATTCTCGACGCGCTTTTACCGGAAGCTAGAACAACGCCGAGTGATGACAACGGAGAGAAAAAAGGCTCAGACACCCGGCAGAAATTTCGAAAAAAACTTCGCGAAGGAGAACTCGATGATCGCGAAATCGAAATTGATGTTGAGACCGCACAAATTGGTGTGGAGATTATGGCGCCTCCTGGAATGGAGGAAATGACCAGCCAGCTACAAAATATGTTCTCGAGTCTGCCCACAGGTAAAACAAAGAGTGCCCGGCTAAAAATACGCGACGCCTATCGTCGTCTCCGTGAAGAAGAAGCAATAAAACTGGTGAACGAAGACGAGATCAAGGCCCAGGCCGTTGAAGCCGTGGAACAAACAGGCATTGTCTTCTTAGATGAAATTGACAAAGTCACCCGGAGGTCTGATCACGTCGGTGCTGACGTTTCGCGGGAGGGCGTCCAGCGAGACCTATTACCGCTTATTGAAGGCTGCACGGTTTCGACGAAGTACGGGATGATCCGTACCGATCACATTCTCTTCATCGCCTCAGGTGCGTTCCATCTAGCCAAACCATCCGACCTTATACCCGAGCTTCAAGGACGCTTACCAATTCGCGTGGAGCTGCACCCACTAACGCCCTCGGATTTCAATCGAATCCTTACGGAGCCAGCCGCGTCTCTCATCGAACAGTACGTTGCATTGCTTGGCACCGAAGGAATCGAGGTTACCTTCACTGAGGAAGCGCTAACGCGAATTGCTGAGCTCGCCTGGCAGGTAAACGAAAATACAGAGAACATTGGTGCGCGCCGGTTGCACACAGTCATGGAGCGCTTGATGGACGAGGTTTCGTTCAGCGCCGGGGATACAACCAATTCACTCCACGTTGACGTGGCCTACGTTAACGACCACTTGGAGAACTTGGTTACCGATCAAGATCTGTCGCGGTATATCTTGTAGGTTAGCCCGTGAACCCAGAATCGATCACGTACCACGCTGCGTCCCGAACGCTCGAACTTTGTTATGCCGATGGCTTCGACTCGCTTTTACCGGCAGAACTTCTACGGGTTTACTCGCCGTCAGCCGAGGTCCGCGGCCATTCCGAGTCAGAACGGAAGCTACAAACGGGTAAGAAACACATCGCCATCGATTCGATGGAATCGATTGGGAATTATGCGCTACGAATTGTTTTCAGTGATGGACACGACACCGGCATCTATTCTTGGGACTACCTCGCAGACCTATCCCGTCACAAAGAAGAATACTGGCAAAAATACATTGTTGAATTGCGGTCAGCTAATGCATCCCGATTACCCACGATTCCCGTCGGACAGTGGAAACCAGGGGTCGAGTCGTGAATGAGGATCGAGTGAATTTCGGCTACGATTTCGTCGAGCCTGAAGAAAAAACCCGACGCGTGGGAAATGTTTTTCGAACCGTCGCCGATCGTTACGACGTCATGAACGACGTGATGTCGTTTGGACTCCACCGAATTTTTAAGCGTATCGCCATCGAGACCACATCGTTAAGACCGGGATCAAAGGTACTCGATGTCGCTGGTGGTACAGGGGATCTTTGCGGTCTTCTAGCCGATGTGGTCGGTCACGAAGGCCAAGTAATTCTCGCGGACATCAACGAATCAATGACCAATGTTGGTCGCGATAAGCTCATCGATTCAGGTTATGCATGGATTCAAATGACGGTCGCGGATGCTGAAAAGTTACCTTTTCCGGACTGCTATTTCGATGCAATTACTATCGCATTTGGTTTACGCAATATGACGAATAAGGACTGCGCACTGACCGAATGTCACCGTATCTTGAAACCTGGTGGAATCCTCGTCATTCTCGAGTTCTCCAAGACAAACCACCCTTTGCTAAAAAGAGCCTACAGGTTTTATCAGCAGTCTTGGCCCATTGCAGGTCAACTGATCGCAGGGGATTCCGCGCCCTATCGCTACCTAATAGAGTCGATAGACGTACATCCGAATCAATCGGAACTAAACTGCATAATCACGGACGCCGGTTTCCGCGAAGTTCGTTACGAAAATTTATTGGGCGGCTTAGTCGCCATCCATCGAGCTGAAAAATGACCCTCATCGAATCCACCACTGCCGCCGCGATTGAAGCCGTACTGCGCGCAAAAAACAGCCTCGACGACGGCGCCAGAGAAGCCATCGAGAGGCTCGACGAAAAGTGCATAGTGATTGACGCCACCGGGTTGAATTTGTCATTTCGATTCGCCCGGGGTAAGGCGAGAGTCCTCGGGAATATTGATCCTACCCCAGACCTAAAGATAAGCGGTTCGATTTCGGGAATCTTTGAAGTCATGTTGGGAAAACAGACGGATGTGGTCTCGCTTGACGGTGATTTGGCGTTACTGGAAGACTTTCGGCGCGTCTTGAAGCCGGCGCTGGAGGCACAACAATTAAGCGATCAGATGCGTTCTGCCGCAGAAGTAGGCGTGGGCGCGATGCGATCGGCAGTCGAGGGCGTGGTAAACGAGGTCGCCCGGCGTACTACCGGTGCCGCAAACCGAGCCGAGATCGACCAACTCAAATCTTCCATCGAAGAATTATCATCGGCCGTTGAAGCGTTACAAAAACGTCTCAAAGAGGCAGAAGAACGTTGATTCCGCTACGTCGAGGAGTCCAGATTCTCACAACCGCTCTGCGGTTTCGGCTGGATACGATTCCAAAAACATTACAAATAGACCATTGGACACGGTATCTGTTTCCCACGTCATTGCTTCCTACTCCCCAGACCTCAGAAGCAAAACGATGCAGGCTCGCTATCGAACGCCTTGGACCCGTGTTCATCAAGTTTGGACAACTCCTCTCGACGCGACGCGATCTGTTGCCCGAAGAATATGCCAACGAGCTTGCGCACCTCCAAGACCGAGTCCCGCCATTCCCAAGTGCGATGGCCATTTCCACGATTGAAACGGAGATCGGGCGACCTCTTGCAGCCTCTTTCGCGACTTTTGGGGAGCGACCCCTCGCCTCCGCGTCACTTGCACAAGTGCATGAAGCCACCCTGACCAGCGGCGAAGAAGTTGTCGTCAAAGTCATACGTCCCGGTATCGCAGGAGTCATTAGAAAAGACTTGGCTCTCATGCTCGCATTGGCAAAGTTGCTCGAACGTTTTTTTTCCGATGCCCGCCGATTGCACTTGATTCGCATCGTTGAGGATTACGAAAAAACAATCCTTGCGGAACTCGATTTATTGCGGGAATCGGCAAACACAGTCCGGTTACAACGAAACTTTGAAACGTCGCCGTTGTTGTATGTACCGAAAGTCTACGACGATTTGTCTTCTGTGAACGTACTTGTCATGGAGCGGGTTAAGGGAGTACCGATATCGGACCTCGAAACTTTACGCAGGTGTGGGACAGATCTAAAAAAATTAGCTGAGCGCGGTGTCGAAACTTTTTTCTTACAGGTATTCAACGACAACTTTTTTCATGCCGACATGCATCCTGGAAACATTTTCGTCGACGTTTCCGATCCGGCCAACCCCAGCTACATCGCTGTCGATTGCGCCATCATCGGACAACTGACCAAAGAGGACCAGGCGTACCTCGCGCGGAATATCGTCGCTTTCTTCAACGAAGACTACGCTGAGATCGCAAAACTCCACACCGAGTCCGGTTGGATCTCCGCTAAGACCGATGCGCGCGAATTCGAATCGACGATTCGGCAGTTGTGCCAACCCTTTTTTCAGCGCCCCCTGGCAGAGATATCGTTTGGTTCCTTTTTAATCGCCCTCTTCTCGGCTGCTCGTCGGTTCGACATGGAAGTCCAACCGCAATTGGTGTTATTACAGAAAACTCTATTGAACATCGAAGGCCTGGGACGACAGCTATATCCAGATCTCAATTTATGGGCAACGGCGAAACCCTTCATGGAAAAATGGATGCGTGAACACTACGGTCCTGGAGCCATACTCAAAACGGTAGTAGATCAAGGACCCGGGCTTATAGAGCTCCTTCCACGCATTCCCGAGCTGCTCATAACGGGCTCGCGGCAATTGCCCGAGCTGGGACGTCTCGCAGTCGAACAGAAACAAGCCATGGAAAATCTCACCTCGGCGCTACTTTCGGAACGACGACGACGACGTCGCGCCCGCGTCGCTGGCGCGGTGTTAGTGGTTGCGGGTTTGGGATTACTTTGGGAATCGTTCATGGAGGTGATCGCTATAGGCGGAGACAACATGACCGCAACCGCGGGTATTGCCGCAACGTTGGTCGGTTCAGTTCTGGTGGGTCGCGGTTAATTTACCGCTCCCATCGTTCTTTCCACGACACAATAACGTTTGCGCCAGGGGTCTATAATGATTGATCACTCGTAGAACGAGAGGGAGATTGTTATGTCTTTCGGTATCACAGAATTACTGATCGTACTTGCGATCGTCATTGTTCTTTTCGGTGCCAAACGAATTAAGAACTTAGGACCCGACCTTGGTAGCGCTATCAAAGGCTTTCGATCCGCACTGTCCGACAACAACGACGAGGAGAAAGCCAGCACTGATTCGTCAGCTACGGGCGACGTGGAAAATGTTTCCAGCGAAACCGACTCCGACGATGCGCCCAAACAGGATACGAATGTTTGACATTGCGTTCCCGGAACTCGTGCTTGTGTGCGCCGTCGCGTTGGTGGTGCTTGGGCCGGAGCGTTTACCCACCGCAATTCGAACGCTAGGACTTTGGTTCGGTCGATTACGACGGAGCTATTACAGTGTAAAAACTGAAATAGAACACGAAGTCGGCATGGACGATATTCGTCGTCAATTGCACGACGAACAGATCAAAGAAGAAATCAACCGCTTGGAACAGGACGTAAAGACCGAAATGGATGGGGTTACAGACTCTATCGATCCGATCGCCCGGCAGTTAACCTCTGACGGCACCACAGACGATAAAGAAGGGGCAACCGCCGGTGGCTGACGAGGCCACCAATCCTGAGACCGAAAAATCCGCAGCCGATCACGATCAGGCTGTCGACAACGATGAACGACCCTTTCTCTCACACCTGCTCGAGCTTCGTAGCCGTATTCTCAAGTCACTAATAGTCGTTGTCCTGCTTTTTATACCGACTTTCTACTTTAATACGGTCATCTTTGAATTCATCGCCACGCCGTTGCTGGCGCATCTTCCCGAAGGTGGCACGATGATCGCAACCGACGTCGCGTCGCCCTTTCTAACACCGTTCAAGCTGGCGATCCTGGCGGCTGTGTTTCTTGCGATGCCCGTGATTCTCCACCAGGCTTGGGGGTTCATCACCCCCGGTCTCTACTTACGTGAGAAACACTTTGCAATTCCGTTGCTTGTTTCCAGTATCGCTCTTTTTTACTTAGGCACCGCATTCGCCTATTACCTCGTCTTCCCGTTGGTGTTCGGTTTTTTTGCGAGCGTCAATATGGATTTCGTAACGTGGATGACGGACATCAGTCCCTACCTGGATTTCATCGTTAAGATGTTCCTTGCGTTCGGGCTGGCATTCGAAATCCCCATCGCTACGGTTCTGTTGGTCATGACAGGTTTCGCTTCGCCTGAATCCATGGCAAAGAAACGAGCTTATGTGTTGGTAGGATGCTTCTTTCTCGGCATGCTTTTAACGCCTCCTGATGTGATCTCGCAAGTTCTGTTGGCCATCCCGATGTGGGCGCTATTCGAACTTGGAATCTTCCTGTCGCGTTTCGTTACTCGTGGTCGAGAAGAATCGTAACCGGCCCGTCATTTTCGAGCGCAACCCGCATATCAGAACCAAACGATCCCGTTTCGACCTGATTCGTTTCGCGCCGCAACGTCTCGACGTAGTGCTCGTATAACCGTTCAGCATCAGCAGACTCCGCGGCGGAGCTATAGCTAGGACGGTTTCCGCGTCTAGTTTCTGCGGCTAGCGTAAATTGAGAGACCACCAACAGACTTCCAGCGACATCGACAACAGATAGGTTCATAGCGTGTTTCTCGTCAGCAAAAATACGGATCGAAAGAGTCTTGCGTGCCATCCATTCAGCCGTTTCTTTCGTATCGCCTCTGACGACGCCTAAGAAAATCAATAGTCCCGGACCGATTTTGGCAACGACATCGTCCCCCACCGATACCTGAGCCATGGTTACCCGTTGCAGTAATGCTTTCAATCGACCGACCAACTGAGAATTTAGCTTAAAATACCATTCATGCGCTCTATCCCTCGACCTCAACGCCGAGCTGTCGCACTCATTTCGGGTGGACTCGACTCCATGCTCGCCGCACGCGTCGTACAGGAACAAGGCATTCATGTAGAAGGGGTCAACTTTTTTACCGGTTTTTGCGTCGAAGGGCATACCCACGCGATTCGCGATCG
>CEVM01042662.1_pt1 | contig 23067 bp, 17 predicted proteins | sample 531481 | NCBI WGS metagenome assembly CEVM01 (sample SAMEA2623649, study PRJEB7988) | marine metagenome | biome: marine biome (ENVO:00000447); feature: mesopelagic zone (ENVO:00000213) & marine oxygen minimum zone (ENVO:01000065); material: "saline water (ENVO:00002010), including plankton...
ATAATTAAGGAATCTTCAGGACTTTCTATAAAAATATTTGAGATTTATGATTGTAATATTTTAGATATTAAATCTATGATTGAGGATATGATTAAAAGTTCAGGCGGAACACTAACATTAGGCCATTTGCCTTTTACAAGAAGATCTGAAAGGATATTACGAAATTCATATAATGAGGCTACTGCTCTAGGTTCATCATTAGCTGATGATGAACATTTATTATTATCAATGCTTAAAGAGACTGATGGCATCGCCTATGAAGTTCTAAATTCATATAGTATAGATTATGATAGTGTTTTAAGTCTGATGGAAAATGAAGAGATTGAAGATAATGAAGAATATGGATCAACAAAAATTTCAAAAAAGTCTAATATTTCAAAAACTCCAGCATTAGATCATTTTTCTAGAGATATTACTAATTTTGCTGAAAATGGGGATCTTGACCCTGTAATTGGTCGAGAGGAAGAGATAGAACGTGTTGCCCAGATATTAACTCGCAGAAAAAAAAATAATCCTGTATTAATAGGTGAACCTGGTGTCGGAAAAACAGCAATTATAGAAGGATTGGCTCAAAGAATTATTTGTAAAGAAGTTCCAAGATTATTACATAATAAACGTATTTTATCATTGGATTTGCCTTCCATAGTTGCGGGAACAAAATATAGAGGGCAATTTGAAGAGCGTTTGAAAACAATTATGCTTGAATTAGAGTCATCAGAAAATATAATTATTTTTATTGATGAACTTCATACTATTGTTGGAGCAGGTGGGGCTTCAGGGTCCTTAGATGCATCTAATATGTTTAAACCGTCTTTAGCTCGAGGAGATATCCACTGTATTGGCGCTACTACATTAGATGAATTTCGTAAATATGTTGAGAAGGATGGCGCGTTGGAACGTAGGTTTCAAAAAATAACGGTTAATCCGCCAAGTATTGAAGAATCTATAGAGATTTTAAAAGGGTTGCAGTCTTCATATGAAAATCATCATAATGTTTCCTATGATGATAAAGCTATTGAAGCTTGTGTATATTTATCACACAGATATATATCAGATAAATTTTTACCTGATAAAGCAATTGATATTTTAGATGAATCTGGAAGTCGAGCACATATGTTAAATATGGAAGTGCCTCAAGAGCTAATTGATATTGAGTTGAAAATAGAAAAGTTGCGTCGTCAAAAAGAAGATGTCATTGTTGCACAGAAATATGAAGATGCTGCAGCTATTCGAGATAAAGAACAAAATCTTCTATCTAAGCTTGAAACGCTTCAAAATAAATGGTATCAAGATGACTCTAAAAATCGGTTTGTGGTTACTGAAGAGAATGTTGCTGATGTAGTTAGTTTAGTATCGGGAATACCAGTTAATAAAGTTGCACAGTCCGAGTCTCAAAAATTGCTTAAGATGAAAGATGAGCTACACAAATTAATTATTGGGCAGAATGAAGCAATTGATAGTGTTACTAGGTCAATCCAAAGAGCAAGAACAGGTTTAAAAATCCATAGAAGACCAATAGGTGTATTTATGTTTCTTGGCCCCACAGGCGTAGGAAAGACTGAACTTGCAAAGGTTCTTGCTAATTATTTATTTAGCCATACTGAATCTTTAATTAAAATTGATATGTCTGAATATGGAGAGAGATTTTCTGTATCTCGTCTAATTGGTGCACCTCCTGGTTATGTTGGATATGAAGAAGGCGGAGAATTAACTGAAAAAGTTAGACGTAATCCCTACTCAGTCATTTTATTTGATGAGTTTGAAAAAGCACATTTAGATATTACAAATATATTACTACAGGTATTTGATGAGGGAGTTTTAACTGATGGCATTGGTCGTAAAGTAGATTTTCGAAATACAATAATAATTATGACTTCTAATCTTGGCACTAAAGATATAATGAACGATAGCAGATATGGTTTTATTAAAAAATCTGACGCTTTTGATTATGAAAACATCAAGAATTTAATAATTGATAATGTAAAAAACGTTTTTAGTCCAGAATTGTTAAATCGTATAGATGAAAAAATTGTATTCCATACATTAGATAAAAATGATGTGTTAAGTATTGTGGATTTGCAATTAAAAGAGCTTGTTTTTAATCTGGAAAAATTAAATTTTGATATTAATGTAACTAAGCGCGCAAGAAAGTTGCTAGTAAAACTTGGTTTTCATAATGAATATGGCGCAAGAAATTTAAGAAGAACAATTCAGAATTATATCGAAGATTCAATATCTGAGTTACTTTTGCAAAATAAATTTGTTCAAGGCGATAAAATCACTGTTGATGTTAAACAGAATGAATTTACTTTTTCCTCAAATAAAAAAAATATCGTCAAAAACCGTAAAAAAAGTAAAAACGAAAACCCTCAAAAAGTATAGCTATATCTGTCATATAGTTATATAATTATTTATATATATGCCATAAAGTCATATTTATTGCTTTGGCATAGATATTGTCCTAATATTTATAATACATTAAGAAACAAAAAAATATATGCAAAATATTAGAAATTTTATGATTAAGTATCCTTTATTATCTATAGCAATGCTTTTTCCTGTTTGCTTAATAATAATAACTGGAGTTATGTCAATCCTTATAAAAGTTGTTTTACCTATTATGCTAGCATTTTGGTTATCTAGTATTATTTATACTTCAATTATAGGTAAAAACCCTATTCAATATTATTCTAAACCATTTTGGTTTATAAGGTATAGATAAATTTTCTAATTAGTATAGTAAGGAGATATATATTATGAGTAAAATTATTGGAATTGATCTTGGAACAACAAATTCATGTGTAGCTGTTCTTGAAGGTGGGGAGCCATCAGTTATCACAAGTCCTGAAGGAGGACGTACTACGCCATCAGTTATTGCATTTACAAATAATGATGAAAGACTTGTAGGCCAGCCTGCTAAACGTCAAGCTGTTACTAATCCATTAAATACAATTTTTTCCATTAAAAGATTTATGGGAAGAAAATTTGGCGAGGTATCAAATGAAATAGATGAAGTTCCTTACAAGATCGAAAAAGGTGCAAATGATGGAGTAGTGGTCAATATAAGAGATAAAAAATATAATCCTCCTGAAATCAGTGCTATGGTCCTGCAAAAATTAAAACAAATGGCTGAAGAGCATCTTGGATCAACTGTTACTGATGCAGTAATTACTGTTCCAGCATATTTTAATGATTCTCAACGGCAAGCAACTAAAGATGCTGGCAAAATAGCCGGATTAAATGTACGTAGAATAATTAATGAACCAACAGCTGCTGCACTTGCATATGGACTTGAAAAGAAAAAAGATGAAAAAATTGCTGTATTTGATTTAGGTGGTGGAACATTTGATATATCCATCCTTGAATTGGGAGATGGAGTTTTTGAAGTAAAGTCTACTAATGGTGATACGCATTTAGGTGGAGATGATTTTGATCAAAAAGTTCTCAATTGGATATCAGATGAATTTAAATCAAGTGATGGTATTAATCTTAAAGAAGACCCTATGGCCCTTCAACGATTGAAGGAGGCTGCTGAAGCTGCTAAAAAAGAATTATCTAGTTCTAAACAAACTGAAATTAATTTACCCTTTATTACTGCAGATGCTTCAGGTCCAAAGCATTTAAACCTAACTCTCACCAGGGCAAAGTTCGAAGAATTAGTAGCTGATTTAGTCCAAAGAATTATCGATCCATGTAAAACAGCATTAAGGGATGCTGGTTTAAAACCTGATGAAATCGATGAGGTGATTCTAGTTGGAGGTTCGTCCAGGATGCCTAAGATACAAGAGAAAGTGAAAGAAATCTTTGGAAAAGAATCAAACAAAAGTGTAAATCCGGATGAAGTTGTTGCTTTAGGGGCATCAATTCAAGGTGGAGTTCTTGCTGGTGAAGTAGATGATGTACTGTTGCTTGATGTTACACCCTTATCTCTTGGTATTGAGACTCTGGGCTCTGTATCAACTAAATTAATTGAAAGAAATACAACTATTCCAACAAAGAAATCCCAAATATTCAGCACTGCTGCAGATAGCCAGACTACTGTAGAAATACACGTATTGCAAGGTGAGAGAGAAATGGCAGTTGATAATAAAACTATAGGAAGATTTCATCTTGATGGTATACCTGCATCTCCACGTGGAGTGCCTCAAATTGAGGTTACTTTTGATATTGATGCAAATGGAATACTAAATGTAGGTGCAAAGGATAAAGCAACAGGAAAAGAACAGAGTATTAGGATCGAAGCTTCAAGTGGTCTAAGTGACTCAGAAGTAGATAAAATGGTAAATGAAGCAAAACAAAACGAAGAAGAGGATAAACAGAAAAGAGAGTTTATAGATTTACATAATCAAGCTGAACAGTTAGTTTATCAAACTGAGAGTAATATTAAAGAGTTCGATAAAAAACTGAGTGACGAGGATAAGAAAAGTTTAAATGATGCACTTGAAAATTTGAAAAAGGCAAATGCAAACTCTACTAAAAGCGATATTCAATCAGCTATAGATTCATTGAACAATGTATGGAGTGGTTTAGCAAATAAACTATATGATGAAACTAATCCCCCTAATGAAAATAGTGATAAGGATGTAAATAAAGATAAGACAAAAAAAGGTGTAAAAGAAGAGAGTGAAATAGAAGATGCGGATTTTGAAGTTGTTGATTAGTTAGTTTGCATTAATTATCAATTATATAAAAACAAAAGAGCGTCTATGTAGACGCTCTTTTTGTTTTTGGAACATGATGCTTGTATATTCGTTAGCTTAGTATAACGTATACAATATGAAAATTTTGAAAAGTACACTTTCTATTATATCTATTATTATTATAACAATAATATTTGTGATATTAACTCCCTCTTTTTGGAAAAACCAAATACAAGATCAGTTGAACAAGCAGTTATCTCAAAGAGGAGATTGGGAAGTTAAATTTCATAAGTTAAATGGACACCTGCTATTCAATGTCTCTATTGATTCTTTATATCTAAGCAATCGCAATAGTTCTAATGTTTCAATATCTAAGGTTGATATGAAACTTAATTTTTTTAAGTCATTATTCGCTTATCCAAGTCTCAAATATTTAAAATTGACAGATCTTACTACAAATCTTTATAGATCTTCAAAATCTATTGATTCAAAATCGGACCCTTTTGAATTAAAATCTATTTTAGAGAAAAAAATGTCTATAGATCGATTATATATTAATGGTATGATCTCAATTCCTGAAATTAAGATTATTAACGATTTTATTTTTGATTTTGATGGAAAATTTCATATTGATAAGAATTCAATTGATCTAGATGTAAATAGATTATTTGTTTCATTAGATAGCACAGAATTTGATATGCAATTAAAAGACTCTAAAATTTCATTATTACCAGCTAAGATTGTTTGTAATGATTTAAATGGAAATATCGATTCTTTGGGTATTACAGGGCAATTTATTTATAGTTGGATTGATGAAGAAGAAATGAAAATGGATCTTTTCATTGATAAATACGAAATACCTAAAACATTTTTTGAGAAATTACCGCTTCAGCCAAAGTTTTCAGCATTAGAGACTGAAATTCATATTCAATCTGATTTAAAAACATTTGAAGGAAATATTACATTATCTAATGATTTAGGTCTAAATACATCTGGGAATATCTCACTTACTAACTTTGAAAATTTTATTTCTATTGATGAAGTAAAGTTAGAAGGTGAAAATGCAAGTCTATCGATGAATGGTATTTACCAAAAGAACGGACAGTTTAATTCCTCAATAAAATTGACAGATTTTGATATTAATCAATGGATTGTTGATGATATACCGACTGATCTGAATGGGCAGTTAGATTTAGAAGCAAATATAATTGAAAGTAGACTTCAGGAAATAATTCTAACGATGGAGCTTATTGAAAATAAATTATATAAAGATCGTCAAATTTCTATTATTGGTACCGTAGACTATGTTAATAATTATCTAAATATTGAAGAACCTCTTGAATTATCCATTGGTAAAAGTAAAATTATTGTTACAGGTGCTAGCAATTTTAAAGATGAGATATATAATTTAGATTTTGATTTAGATAATGCAGATGTTTTTATAATAAATAATTTCTGGTCAGATAGCTTAGAAAGTGGTAAAGCTACAGGAAATCTTTCTGTTTCAGGAACTTTTGAGGATCCAGATTTAAATGCTGAATTAGTATTAGATGATATAAAGTACAAAAATTTTATTTTAGAGAGTTTTGAGTTTTTTGGAAATTTGAATAAAAAAGGTGATTATACTATTGGTAATTGTCAATTAAGAATTGGTAATGGTAAATGGAATGATGAAAGTTTTGAAAGTGGAGTAGTTGATTTATCATACTCAAAAGAAGGAATAGAGATTCAGAGTGCTGAGTTTAAAAACAATATGGACTTTTTCCAGTTATCAGGTTTTTTGCACAGTGATGGTAATGGCATTTTTAATCGATTGCAAATAGCAACTGGTCAAAGATATATAATTAACACTAAACCAGTAGAATTTACACTTGGAGAAGGGGTTGACCTTCTCCAAGTAGATCTTGGTGAAAATGAATTAATCTTAAAGCCTTTTGAATTTCATGTAAATGATGGAATCATTACAGGGCAATTATCACTTACTGATGAGGTTGATGGTCTATTAAAAGTATCAAATGTTGGAACAGATATAATTGACTTTTTAATACCTGAAGATTTAATAATTAATGGACAGGTTTTCGGTGAGTTTTATGTTTCAACTGTTGATTATTCTTTGGATTATTCCATAGATGTTTCGATAAAGAATGGTGAAATTGGCTCACAAAAATTTGATGAATTGATTATTTCGACATTTTATAGTGATTCAACTGTTCATATAGAAGATATTACCCTGATTCATGGCGATGAAACTGGTATTCAGATTTCTGGTATAGTCCCTCAATATTATGAATTAGATAATCCTAAGGAAATTGACGCTAGTATAAATTTGAAAGATATTGATATCTCAGTATTTACACAGTTTGTTCCTAATTGGTTTGAACTTGATGGATTAATTTCTGGAGATATACAATTAGGAGGGTTTCCCAATAAGACAAAATTTGATTTTGACATAAATATTGCTGATGCAGTATTTGAAGATCTACATTTAGGATCTGTAAATGCTTTTGGCCTTTATGATTCTTACAAACTTTATTTTAACAAATTTTCAGCAATTAGAAATTTTGACCACTCAATTTCTGGCGTTGCTTATTTGCCTTTAGATTTAAACTTTAGTTCGGAAAATATTGGTCAATACTTTTTTTCTGACTCTATGATAGTTGATGTATCTGGTGAGTTCAATCATCTTGAATTTTTAAGTCATTATTTATCTGATATTGATTCTATAAAGGGAGATCATGATATCTCATTAACTATATATGGAACACCTAATAAATTGTATCGAGATGGAAAAATTTTAATAGATGATGCAACAATTTATACTATTTTACTAGATAACCCAATTGAAGGCATAAAAGGATCAGGGATGCTAGTAAAAAATTTGCTTACTATTAATAATTTATCTGGTCATTTAAAAAATAATAATGAAAATGAAACTGATAATCTTTTAGTTAGTGGCGATTTTAAAATGAATAAATTTTTTGATCCTTATTATAACTTAAATATTATTGGTGATAATGTTTTTTTTAAAACTTTATTAGGAGATATTGAAGGCATAGTAAACCTAGATCTTGATATTTATGGTAGAGATACCATAACAATTGCTGGTCAGATTGAAGCACTAGATGCAATTATGTATCAAGAATTCCAAATAAATGATTTACCGTCATCTGAATTAGATCAAGATGAATTAATAATTAATTACAAGTTAAATTTTCCTATATCTGGCAAATTTGTTTTAAGGAATAGTCAAATTGATGCTCAATTAGGTGGAGAATTAAGTATATCAATGTTTGGAGATCAAAATGCTGATTATTCTGGAGAATTATTTGTTCGAGAGGGTAAATTTTATTACTATGGTGATATATTTACTATTACGAGTGGGTACTTGGCTTTTGATACAAAAGGATTTAATCCATATCTTGATTTATCTGCTTTTACTAAAATACAAGATGAAAATATAACTATTAACTTAGTTGGTCCTTTAGATAACCCAAATTTAAGATTAGAATCATCAAGTGGATTCACTGAAAGTGATATCCTTGAATTATTAACTATAAGAAGTCGATTTGAAGATCAAGAAATTAGTTCTTCGGGTATAGGAAGTCAGGCACAATCAATATTTGTTGCATATTTAGAAAAAGAGTTAGAAAGAAATTTTATGCAAATTAGTGGCCTTGGGAAATGGGGTCTCATTGAAGATGTAAGCATATCAGGTACATCTGCATTAATAGATCCCTCAAGGTCCCAGGAAGACTTAGTAATCAAGGCACAAGTATCTAAAAATTTGTCACTAAATTATTCTTATAAACGGTCATTTTCCTTTTCTAATGCACCATATAACCAAGTAGGAGTTGAGTTGAAGGTTAACCCATATTTTTCACTAATTGGTAATGTTGATGAATTAGGTAATATGCATGTAAAATACCGTTTGCGCTATTCATATTAAGTTTTTAAATATAACATAATGAAAACTTATCAATGGATAGTTATAGGCTTAATTAGTCTTAATATAATATTTGCCATCCCTGATGAATCTACACATATAAAAAGTGTAACATTTATTGGTAATAAAAATATTAAATCTAAATTTCTTCTAAATATAATTAATATTCAGAATAAAACATTTTTCACTGATCAATCATTTGATCGTAGGGTAATAAAATTAGATGCTATAAGTATAAAAAATTATTATCTCACAAATGGATATTTAGATGTAGCGGTTGTTGATTCATTTCGGATCAGTGAAAATTCAGCTGACATTTATTTTCGCATTATAGAAGGGAAACAGTATTTTTTAAAGTCTATTAATATTTCTGGTAATTATTCACTTAGAGATGAAGAAATTTTTTCAATACTTAATTTAAAAAAAAATAAACCATTTAACCCCGTAGCCATTCAAATTAATAGAAATAGATTAAACGATAGATATTTTGAGCATAGTAAGTTATTTATGATTATTAATATTGAACCTTTAGTTTCTGATTCTGTAATCATAAATATATCTATTGAAGAAGGTCCAGATATTATTATTAATAAAATATATATTGAAGGAATGAATGAAAATCTAGATTCAAATCTAGTTTACAGAGAACTATTATTTTCAAAAAAAGAAAAATATGTAAAGAGTAAAATAGATTTGAGCCAAAGAAAATTAATGGAAATTGGTATCTTCTCTATGGCTGCAATATCCCCCATAAAAAATACTGCTAATGATTCTACAGTCAATCTTGTAATTGAATTAAGAGAAATGAACCGAAGAGAAATTTTATCTTCTGGCGGATACTATCCAATAACTGTTAATGAAGGCGTCGATCAGGTAATTGCTCTTGCGGGAGATATAGCATGGAAAGATAGAAGGGTACTTAATTCACTTTCTAGTTTCCAAGTTAAATCCTCACTTGCTATTCCTTTTGAAGCTGGTTATCAATATCCTCGATTTACTTTTGATATGCTTTTATCTAATCAATGGATATTTGGGTTTCGGATTCCTTCTGAGTTAAAAGGTTTTTTTCAATCATTTAGAAATTATAATCAAGATGATGGTATTTACCGGTATGGTTTTCAAATAGCAAATATATTGCGATTAAACGACAGATCGTACATTAGAGCAATTTTACGATGGGAATTATTTGATGATAATAAGAGAGATAATAAAAATGATATTGAGAATCGTTCATTTAGATTAGTTGCGAGGTTTGATAAATCAAATAACCCTTTATATCCATCTAAAGGATATGTACTAAATACGGAAATAATTAGTGTCGGTGGTGTATTAGGTGGTAATAGAACATATCAAAAAGTAGATGCAGGTATTCAAAGTTATTTTACAATACGAAAAAGATCGGTTTTAGCTTCTAGGATAAAATATGGTATGATATTTAATTGGAAGAATAATTATGATATTTATGAAACATTATTATATGATAAATTTTATCTGGGTGGAAGCTCAAGTTTAAGAGCATGGGATCCGCTTAAATTTTTAACAGAAATAGATCCAGGAACTGATTTAGTCGGTATTGCTGATGATAGAGTTATACCAAAAGGTATGCTAACAAGGCTATTAGTAAATATTGAAATTCGTTTTCCTATTTATGGGATATTTGGTGGGGAAGTTTTTATAGATGGTGGACAATTAACAGATAAGAAAAGTAATATTTCTTTTAATGATATCGAATGGGGAAAAGGGTTTGGAGTCACCATTTCTTCACCTTTTGGACCCATTCGACTTGATTATTCAAACCCTTTAAATAATAAAAATCTTAATAATGGAAAACTAAACCTAGGTTTATTATATATTTTTTAGGAAAATTTTTTGTTATTAATAGTACTTCTTTCTTGTTGATAGATATACTTCCATATAAATTCGGCAGTTTTTGAATAAAGGAAAATTATTAATAATGAATAGAATCTTAATATATATAATAATTATTTTTATTTCTAGTTGTGTAAAAAATCAGACTGCAGATGAACTATATAGTAATGCTGAGGTTGCTAGAAATGAAAAAAATATAAAAAGTGCATTATCAAATCTTGATTTATTATTGAAAAAATACCCTGATCATAATCTTGCAGCAAAAACGCAATATTTGATTGGAGATATTTATATGAATGATTTGCGCGATTTTAATAATGCAATAAATGCATATGGGAATGTAGTGGATAGATTTCCCGGTACGGATCAAGAGGCTCAAGCACAATTTATGATAGGTTATATTTATGCAAATATTTTAGGTGATAAATTAAAAGCAGAAGAAAATTATAAGACTTTTTTAGATAAATATCCTGATCATGAATTAACCCCATCTGTAAAATTTGAATTAGATTATTTAGGAAAAGATATTAACGAGATCGATGTGCTTAAGCATATCACTTCTTAACATCTTATAAACAATATGTCAGATTTCAATCTTTCAGAAATAAATGAACGGATTTCAAGAGAATCTGTATTTATAGATAAACTTAGAGATGAAATTAGCACAGTAGTTTTTGGTCAGTCAGATCTAATCAATAGATTGCTTATAGGAATACTGGCTAATGGTCATATTCTAATTGAAGGAGTTCCAGGATTAGCAAAGACACTTTTAGTAAAAACTATTGCTCAACTTATTGAAGCTAAATTTCAAAGGATACAGTTTACCCCTGATATGCTACCTGCAGATTTAATTGGAACTCTTATTTATAATCAAAAAACAGGCAGTTTTGAAACTAGAAAGGGCCCAATATTTTCAAATATTATTTTAGCGGATGAAATCAATCGTTCACCGGCCAAAGTTCAGAGTGCTTTGTTAGAAAGCATGCAAGAGAGACAGGTTACTATTGGAGAAGATACATTTACCATGGACAGCCCATTTCTTGTACTTGCTACTCAAAACCCAATTGAACAAGAAGGTACTTATCCACTGCCAGAAGCTCAAGTTGATCGTTTTATGTTAAAGTTAAAAGTATCATATCCTTCAATAGATGAAGAAAAATTAATCTTAAGAAAGATGGCAAAAACTACCATCGATGATTCTTTAAAACCAGTTGTGGATCCAAAGCAAATATTAAATGCTCAAAAAACAATTAATGATATCTATGTAGATGAAAAAGTTGAGGAATATATTTTGAATTTAATTTTTGCAACAAGAGACCCAAAGTCTTTTGGTTTGAATGATATAATAGGATTAATCGATTATGGTGCCTCACCACGGGCTTCGATAAATATTGTGTTAGCATCAAAAGCTAGAGCATTTATGGAGCACCGTGGTTATATCACACCGGAAGATGTTCGTTTTGTAGGTATGGATGTATTAAGACATAGAGTGATTCTAACATATGAGGCAGAAGCCGAAGAACTATCATCTGAAGATATTATTCAAAGACTTTTTGAAACTATAGAAGTTCCCTGATTATTATTAGTCATGATCCCAACTGAGATCATAGAAAAAGTTCGCCATATTGAGATAAGAACCAGAGGTTTGGTCAATGATCTTTTTGGTGGAGAATATCATTCTGTTTTTAAAGGAAGAGGAATGTCATTCTCAGAGGTTAGAGAATATTTTCCAGGTGATGATATTAAATTGATTGATTGGAATGTTACTGCTCGGTCAAATCTTCCCCATATAAAAATTTTTGAAGAAGAAAGAGAATTAACTGTATATCTTATTGTTGATATTAGTAAATCAGGAGATTTTGGTACATTAGAAAAATATAAAAATGAAATTGCTACTGAAATTGCTGCAGTATTAGGATTTTCTGCTATAAAGAATAATGATAAAGTAGGATTAATTATGTTTAGTGATAAAATAGAGAAATATGTTCCTCCAAAAAAAGGAAAGTCACATGTACTTCGAGTTGTAAGGGAGCTACTTTATCATAAGTCTGAAGGTCAAAATACTTCTATTCATAATGCTGTAGATTTTTTATTAAAAGTTGCTAAGAGAAAAAGTGTAGTTTTTCTTATTTCAGATTATATAGATAATGGTTACTGGAAGTCGCTTAAGATTGCAAATCGTAAACATGATTTGATTGGGATTAAAGTTTCTGATATTGCTGAGTCTTTAATACCAAACTTAGGTCTATTAAAAATCCATGATCCTGAAACGAATAAGGAATTTTGGATCGATACAAGTTCTGAATCTGATAGATTAAAATTTAGCAATGATCAAGAAGATGCTTCTAATAATTTTAAAAAGAAGTGTGATAAAATTAATTTTGATCTGATCCAAATAAATACTAATGAAGATTATGTTGATCCCTTAATGAATTATTTTAAACGGAGGGAAAAAAGGATTTAGTATAAGATGATCTTAAATAGACTATTACTTATTTGTTCTTTAATAGTTTTAACAAACTCTTGTAACAATAATGATCATTTCGGTGGGTCATTTCAATTATCTGTAACTACAGATACAACTAGAGCTTCAATTGGAGATCTTATTTCTTATAAGATTATTACTCAAAATATTGGAAATAAGTATTTTATGATTGAAAATTCTCAATTTTCAGAACCATTAGAATTGCGAAGCACAAAATTATTATATGATAAAAGAGAAAAAGTAACAGGCGCAGAGTTTATTTTTTCTGTATGGGATACCGGTATGGTAACTATCCCCCCTATTACTGTTAATTTATTTAATCCTGATAGTCTTTTTGATTTTGCGATGGAGACTGATTCAATCACTATTGAAGTTATATCTCTAGTTAATATTGCTGGTGATCAACAAATGAAACCTATTAAGGGTCCAATTCCTGTTGAATATGTATTCCCAATAAGAATACTTCTTCTGATAATATTATTATCAATTATTTTATTTGGATTATATTTTATTTATGGAAAAAGAATTAGAAACAAATATGATAAGGGTAAAGTAGAAACTAATATAGATCCTGCCGATAAAATCGCACTTAATAAATTAGAGTTATTAAGCAAAGAGTCTTATGATACAAAGATAAAGATCAAAGAATTTTATATAAAAATATCACACATTTTAAGAGAATATGTTGAAAATAGTGTTTATATAAAATCATTAGAAATGACTACTGAGGAAATAAGTAGAAATAGAGCTTCTTTTCCATTTAATATGGAAGAAATTGATAGTCTGTTAGACATTTTGAATCGTGCAGATCTTAGCAAATACGCAAAGTCTAATCCTGAGATAGATATATGTGATTATGATTTAAAAGCAGGAAAAGATTTTATTATTAATACTACTTCATCTTGGAAAGTATTAAAAAATTAATAATTTTAAATAACTAAAATTTGAGATAGTATAGGAATAAGTTAAATTCAAAATGAAATAAGGAATACAAATGGCGACGACAAGCGATATTAAAAATGGTGTTGTTTTACTTGAGAATGGTAAAAGAATGAAAGTTCTAGAGTTTTTACATGTGAAACCTGGAAAGGGTAATGCGTTTGTACGTACTAAGCTTCGTGATTTACAATCTGGTAAAATTATTGAAAAAAGATTTAATGCTGGAGCTAAAATTGCATTGGTTAGAATTGATGCAAAAGAAATGCAGTATCTTTATAATGATGGTGATAATCATGTTTTTATGGATAATCAAACCTATGATCAGATAAATATTATCAACGATGTAATTGGTGACAAAATAAATTATATAAAGGCAGGACAAAATGTCGATATTTTATTCGATGATGAGTTAATAATTGATATCAGATTACCTGCACATGTACAGTTGGAAGTTGTCAGCACAGAACCAGGAGAAAAAGGCAATACAGCAACTGGAGCTACAAAGCCCGCTACTTTAGAAACACATTATACGGTAAATGTTCCTTTATTTATCGATAATGGTGATATATTAAAAGTTGATACAAGAAGTGGGGAATATATTGAAAGAACTAAATCTTAATGTTATACTATTATTTAAACTATGTGGAAAAATAGATTAAAAGAATTATTGTATATACTGGAGAATAGTAATGTCAATGAAATTGATGTTACATTTTTTGGTGTTCGTTATAGGGTAGTAAAAGAACCAAGCGTTCATGATGAGTCATTGCCAGCTGCAGAAAATGAAGTCAGTAATGATTCAAAACAAACTATTGATTCAGATCAAAGCGTAGATCAAAATGCTGAGGAAACAAAAGAAATTGATGGTGTTAAAGTCTTATCTCCCATGCCTGGAACATTTTATATATCACCCTCACCTGATGAAGCCTCTTTTGTAAATGAAGGAGATTCTATTAATAAAGGCGATACTTTATGTATTATAGAAGCAATGAAAATAATGAATGAAATTGAAGCTGAAGAAAATGGGATAATTCATAAGATTCTTGTAGAAAATGGTCATGCTGTTGAATTCAATCAGCCATTATTTCTAATTAATCCTAAATAATTCAATTATGTATAAAAAGATTTTGATAGCTAATCGGGGCGAAATTGCTCTCCGTATAATAAGAGCTTGCCATGAGCTTGGGATTAAAACCGTTGCAGTTTATTCTACAGCAGATGAATTTTCTCTTCATGTTAAATTCTCTGATGAAGCAGTTTGTATTGGCCCACCTCCAAGTAATGAAAGTTACTTAAATATTCCTCGAATTATTGCAGCTGCTGAAATAACTCATGCTGACGCAATACACCCTGGCTATGGATTTTTAGCTGAAAATGCAGAATTTTCGAATATCTGTGAAGAAAATGGATTTTCTTTTATTGGTCCAACAGCAAAAATTATCAATTCAATGGGAAATAAGTCAGAAGCAAGGAATACTATGAAAAATTCCGGTGTTCCTGTTATTCTTGGAAGTGATGGAGTTCTAAAAGATGTTACTGAAGCTGAAAAATTTGCAGAAAAAGTTGGATACCCAGTGATGGTTAAAGCTTCTGCTGGAGGAGGAGGGCGAGGTATGAGGCTTGTTAAATCACAAAAAGAATTGGAATCAGCGTTTAGTTCTGCTCAGGCAGAATCAAAGAGCGCATTTAACAATGATGATTTATATTTAGAAAAGTTTGTTGAAAATCCCCGGCATATTGAAGTTCAAATATTGGCAGATAGTCAAGGTAATACTATTCATCTAGGTGAGAGGGAGTGCACAATTCAAAGACGTCACCAAAAATTGATTGAGGAGAGTCCATCTGTTATTATTGATAAAAAACTTAGAAATAAATTGGGATCAGCTGCTATTAATGCTGCAAAAGCAGTTAGCTATGTTGGAGTAGGCACCGTTGAGTTTCTAGTAGACAAAAATCTAGATTATTATTTCATGGAAATGAATACCAGAATTCAGGTTGAACACCCTGTTACTGAAATGGTGACAGGTGTTGATCTAATTAAACAACAAATAAGGATGCATGTAGGTAAAAAGTTTCCAAAATTTTTAGAAAATTTTCAATTAAGAGGACATTCAATCGAATGTCGGATTAACGCTGAAGATCCTGCGAATGATTTTATTCCATCTCCAATGAAAATAACAAGTTTTCATATGCCGGGAGGAAAAGGTGTTAGAATAGATAGCCATGCCTATGCAGGATATAAAATTCCAACAAATTATGATTCTATGATAGGTAAATTAATTGTTTTTTCTAGTTCAAGAGAAAGAGCGATTAATCGTATGGCAAGAGCTCTTGAGGAATGTATTATTGAAGGGCCAAAAACAACTATACCTTTTCATCAAGCAATAATGAACGATGAGTTATTTAAAAAGGGAGAATTTGATACAGGATTTTTAGATAATTTTGAATTTACTGATAGAGGAGAATGATTATGAATGTTCCGGAAAATTTATTGTTTACTGATGAACATGAATGGGTAAATATAGATGATAATATAGCAATTATTGGAATAACAGATTATGCACAAGGGGAGCTTGGTGATATTGTTTTTATTGAATTTCCTGATGTGAATTCGATATTTAAAAAAGGTGAATCAATGGGAACAATAGAAGCTGTAAAAACAGTAGCTGATATTTATATGCCAATAACTGGTAAAATAGTAGAATTAAATGATGCACTTAATGATCATCCTGAAACAGTAAATAATTATCCGTTCAATGATGGATGGATACTTAAGTTGCAAATAACGGATATGGATGAAGTGTCAGACCTTATGGATTTGGAAAAATATAAAACTTTTATTTCTTAACATTTTATGAAAGAAACAATTTTTAATTACTTACTATCAGTTAAAGAAGAAAAAGGTGCTGGATATATAGTACTCATTGATCCAGATAAAAATAGTGAAAAAAAGTTAGAAGAAAAAATTTCTAAAATAAATAGTTCTGGTGTCGATGCAATTTTTATAGGGGGAAGTTTAATACTTGATAATAATTGCGAGAGTAGAGTTGCAATTATTAAATCGTTATCAGAATTGCCGGTAATTTTTTTCCCAGGAGGGATTAATCAGTTAAATAAACATTACGATGCGATGTTATTTATGTCAATTTTATCAGGAAGAAACCCTCACTATCTTATTGGTGAGCAAGTTGTTGCTGCGCCAATAGTAAAAGATTTAGGTATTGAAGTGATTCCAACAGGTTATTTAATTGTTGATGGTGGGAGTAATTCATCAGTACAGTTTATGAGTGGTTCAAATCCTATTCCTATTGAAAAACCAGATATTCTTATTGCACATGCATTAGCAGCTCAATATTTAGGTAAAAAACTTGTGTATTTAGAATCAGGAAGTGGGGCAAAAAATCCTATTCCTAATCAGTTGGTAGAAGCTGTTAATAATTATATAGATATTCCCATAATTGTTGGTGGCGGTGTTCGAACACCTGAATCTGCATATGAGAAAGTCCAATCTGGTGCTAGTTTTATTGTCACTGGTACTGTTATTGAAGATGATAATACAAATATAATTAAAGAGTTTGCAGATGCTATTCATAGGAGTTAAATAATGAGCGATAAATTGGACCCTAAACAAATAATTATTTCAAACAATGAAGTAACTAACGCTATGTTAACTACTTGTATTGATGATATTTTAATTGCATCAGAAATTTTGATTGATGCGATAAAGAATGGCAATAAAGTTCTATGGTGTGGTAATGGTGGTAGTGCTGCAGATTCTCAGCATATGTCAACAGAGTTAATGGGGGGATTAAGAAATCATGACAGACCTCCAATTCCATCGATAGCATTAACAACAGATTCATCTTTTTTGACTGCATGGTCAAATGATACTGATTTTAATACATTATTTTCACGACAAATTGAAGCAATTGGAAATTCAGGTGATGTTCTAATTGCTATCTCAACCAGCGGAAATTCTGAGAATATAGTTGAAGCAGTAAATATGGCAAAGAAAATGAATATTAAAATAATTATTTTGACTGGAAAAAATGGAGGAAAGTTGAATGGAAGAGGTGATATTGTTATAAACATACCTAGTAATGATACTCAACGAATCCAAGAAGGGCATTTGCTAACAGAACATATTTTATGTGAAATGTTAGAAGCTTCCTTATAAATTTCTTTAATTACTGATTTGGATACCTATCTAGAAGATTATCTTATAATGTTGCGTGTTGAGAAAAATCTTTCGACTAATTCAATTACATCTTATAAGACTGATTTAAAACGTTATATAAATTTTCTTTTTAATAAAGAATCAATTCAAGATCTTAATTCTATACGCCAGATTCATATACGAAATTTTATTCGTTATTTAAATGATCAAAATTTATCATCTGCAAGTATCAATCGATCATTTTCTTCTATTCGCTCTTACCATAAATATTTATCTGGTGAAGAAAAAATATCGCATAATCCTACTCAGTTACTTGATCCTCCTAAAATATCTAAAAAATTACCGAAGGTTTTATCTATTCAGGATGTCGATGTGATAATTAATTCTGTTAAACTTGAAGAATCTATGGGGTATAGGGATAAGGCCATTTTAGAAACTTTATATTCAGCAGGATTAAGAGTATCAGAATTGTGTGCTTTGGAAATGAACAATATATTATTCGATTCCGCAATGTTAAGAGTAGTGGGAAAAGGGAATAAAGAAAGATATGTTCCTTTAGGAAGTAAAGCGATAAAATTAATTAATGATTATTGTAAATATATTCGATCTTTACTTATTAATAAGAAAAAGACTGATGGAAATGTGTTTTTAAGTAAGAATGGTAAAAAATTGACTAGAATGACAATTTTCAACATCATGAAGAAATGGACCCAAATTTCTGGAATAAATAAGGATATTAGCCCTCATACTTTTAGACATTCTTTTGCAACACATTTATTAGAGGGAGGGGCAGATTTAAGAGCAATTCAAGAGATGTTAGGCCATTCAGATATTTCAACTACGCAGATCTACACGCATCTTGATAATGAATATTTAAAAGAAGTTCACCGGACATTTCATCCTAGGGCATAGCATATGCTTTTTCGTTTACCGGCTGAAGTTTTAGTTCTTTTAATTCCTGTTTTATTATTTGCTTTAGTATTTCATGAATTTTCACATGCATGGGTTGCTAATAAACTAGGAGATCCCACAGCTCGTTATGCAGGTCGTCTTACTCTAAATCCTATAGTCCACCTTGATCCAATTGGTGGATTAATGATTCTATTTGTTGGATTTGGTTGGGCGAAACCAGTGCCTGTAGATACAAGGTATTTAAAAAACCCTAGACAAGATATGATGAAGATTGCTTTTGCAGGGCCAGCATCTAATCTACTATTAGCTTTCATTGCAGGAACAATTCTTCGATCTGGTTATGTTCAGGGAAGTATGGCGATGATGATAATTTTATTCACACAAATTAATATAATGTTAGCAGTATTTAATATGATTCCTGTTTCACCATTAGATGGCTCACAGATTTTTTCAGGGTTATTAATAAGAACTAATCCTGATCTTGTAAGAAATTTACAAATTTATGGACCTCAAATATTATTAGGCGCAATCCTAATTGGTTATTTCACACCTATTTCTCCTATTAGTTGGATAATGCGACCATTTGTAAATTTCTTTCTTTTTCTATTTGCAGGTATTTAAAAGATCTTGAAGCAAATTTTTAAAAGAAAAAGAATTAGATATAAACAATATAGATCTATTATAAGGACAGGATTTATTTTAGCTATTGTGGTCTTGATAATTCACTATTTAAATCAGATAAATTAATAATTCTAGTTATGCAGCAATTAGTTGAATGTGTTCCAAATTTTAGTGAAGGACAGGACTCTAATAAAATAGGAATTATTATTTCAGAAATTAAAAAAATTACTGGTGTATCATTGTTAGATATCTCATCTGGAATTGATACCAATAGAACTGTAGTAACTTTTGTAGGATCAATTTCTTCTGTGGAAGAAGCTGCTTTTCAAGCAATTAGAGTTGCATCAGAAATTATTGATATGCGAAAACATAAGGGAACACATGCTCGTCTCGGCGCTACTGATGTTTTCCCTTTTATACCAGTAAGCAATGTTACCGTGGATGATTGTATATCTCTTTCACATCGTGTTGCAAAACGAGTGGGTGATGATTTATCTATTCCAGTCTATCTTTATGAATATTCAGCACAAACGCCTGAAAGAAAAAATTTAGCAAATATTCGATATGGGGAATACGAAGGGTTGAGTAAAAAACTTTCTGATAAATCATGGGCTCCTGATTATGGACCATTGGAATTAAATGAAATATCTGGCGCTACTGTAATGGGTGCACGAGAATTTCTTGTAGCATACAATATAAACCTTAACACGATGGATAAACGAATGGCAACAGATATAGCTTTTGAAATAAGAGAAAAGGGCCGCGCAAAAAGAAGAGATAATACATATTCGCCTATTTCATTGGATGGTGAAATTATTCGTTATAAAAAAGATGAATATCCATGTGGAATATGTGAATATGTATCTAATAATTATGAAACAATTATTAATCATAATAACAAAGATCATAGTTATGATCTTAAATCTTTATTTTTAGAAAAGGCTTATAATAAAAGTAATATATTTGGCAAACCTGTTATTCAACCAGGTATGTTTAATTATATAAAAGCGGTAGGTTGGATAGTAGATGAATATCATAGGGCACAAATTTCTATTAATTTTACAAATTTTAATAAAACACCTATTCATGAAGTATTTGATACTGTATGTGAGCTAGCAGAAAAAAGGGGTATTAGAGTTACTGGGAGTGAATTAGTTGGTTTAGTTCCACTAAACGCAATGCTTATGGCTGGGAAATACTATCTAAACAAACAGTATTCTACAATTGGAGTCCCAGAATCAAGAGTAGTTGAAGTTGCAGTTCAAACTTTGGGCCTTTCTGATGTATCTTCTTTTAACCCGAAAGATAAAATTATTGATTATGCTGTGAACAATTCTGATAAAAAACTAGTAGAGATGTCTTTAAATGAATTTGGCGATGAATTATCTACAAATTCGGTTGCACCTGGAGGCGGAAGCGTTTCGGCTTTAGTTGGCAACCTTGGTTCAGCTCTTATATCAATGGTGGCAGCGTTAACCTTTGAAAAAAAAGGATTTGAAGATAGTAGAAAAAAGATGGAGTTAGCCGGAACTAAAGCGCAATTAATAAAACAAAAACTTGCAAATCTTATCGATGATGATACAAATGCGTTTAACAAAGTAATTGAAGCATCAAGATTACCTGATTCCAATAAGAATGAAAAGGATACGAAAGATTTGGTATTACTAAAAGCAAATAAGAACGCGATAAATATTCCTCTTGAAGTTTCAAGATTATCTCTTGATATACTTGAACTATCTTATGATTTAATTAATGATATTAATCCTAATTCAATTAGTGATTTGGCAGTTGCAAGTGAAGTGTCTTTTGCAGCAATTAGAGGAGGGATACTAAATATTTACATTAACATGAATGAAGTTAAATCAGATAGAGAATTTGCTGACAATGTGATGAAAGAAGTAGATGCTATGCTTAGTAAAGCATCTGAACTAAAGGATAAAATATTTAAAGAATCTATTCAATTAATAAATTCATAATGAATCCGATAATATCTTTACCGGAAGATCTCCGTAATAAAATTTCTGCAGGAGAAGTTGTTGAAAGACCTGCTTCAGTAGTTAAAGAGCTTTTAGAAAACAGTCTAGATGCCGGTGCATCAGAAATTACTATCGTTATTGAAAAAGGAGGGCATCAACTTATTCAAGTTAGAGATAATGGACATGGCATTAGCCCAGATGGTCTTTCACAAGCTTTTCAAAGATATACTACAAATAAAATATCTAATATAGATGATTTATTTAATATAAATACTCTTGGATTTCGTGGAGAGGCACTGGCAAGCATTGCTTCAGTTTCAGAAATTAGTGCGGCTTCTTCCATAGATGAAACATCTGGGCACCAAATGAGTCTAGTAAATGGGGTTACTAGTGATATAAAAGCGGCTCCACCAATAGGCGGAACAGAAATAACTGTTAGAAATCTATTCTACAATACTCCTGCTAGAAAAAAATTTCTTAAATCAATCAATTCTGAGTTCAGACAAATTGTCAAAATGGTTAGAAGATTTGGTCTGGATTTTCCAGATGTATCTTTTATTCTTGAACACAATAATAAAAATATTTTAAACCTTACACCTGAAAGTTTGGAAAATCGTATTGTTTCTCTAAATGATCCTACCTTCCGTGATCAGTTGTTAAAAGTAGAATTAACAAAAGGAGATTATACTATATCTGGTTTCGTTGGAACATTAAACCTTATTCGGAAAAGACCTGGACAACAATATCTCTTTGTCAATCATAGATATATTCAAAATAGATTATTGAATTCTGCAGTCTATTCTGCTTATGAGTCTCTTGTAAAAAGAGGTGAGTATCCTTTCTCATTATTAAATATTACAATACCGTTTGATCAATTAGATGTTAATGTGCATCCTATGAAGATTGAAGTAAAGTTTATTGATGAGTGGAGAGTATATCATGTTGTTAAGTCTGCAGTAAAAGATTCTATATCAAATATTTTATCCACAATCCCATTATTTCAACATAACCAGCAATTTCATGGATTCAATAATAGTTTCGGATCAAATCAAAATCAGGAACCAATAAATTTTAATATTTTTTCTGAATCAAAGACTGAAAATGATATTCAGCGTGCAAAAGATTATATAAGTAGTTTTCAAATTCAAACAAAAGAATCTTCAGTTTATGACGGAAGTACTTTATGGCAAGTTCATAATAAATATATTATTAGTCAGATTAATAGTGGGTTAGTAATAATAGATCAACATGTTGCACATGAAAGAGTATTATATGAGGAAGCATTAAATGCTTTTGACAATACACCTTTATCTGCACAAACACTTTTATTCTCAGAAGAGCTAGAATTTTCTCCAGATGAATTCACTGTACTTCTTGAAATATCTACTTATTTGAAAAAATTAGGATTTCGTATAAAAGAGAATGGTCAAAATAAAATTTTACTTGAAGCTATTCCCTCCAATATGGGATGGGGAAATGAAAATACAGTAATTAAGGATATAATA
>CEVM01016232.1_pt1 | contig 22922 bp, 13 predicted proteins | sample 531481 | NCBI WGS metagenome assembly CEVM01 (sample SAMEA2623649, study PRJEB7988) | marine metagenome | biome: marine biome (ENVO:00000447); feature: mesopelagic zone (ENVO:00000213) & marine oxygen minimum zone (ENVO:01000065); material: "saline water (ENVO:00002010), including plankton...
TGAACTTTAAGCTTTGAACTTTGAACTTCTAATTCACTCGGGGTCGATTTGGTTTTGACAGCGGGTCTAATTGAATAGTAAGCACGTCGAGCGCTGGGACACAGCTCGTAAATCTCAGGTTTCACACTTTTTTAAACGGCGAGTCTAACTACGCCTTGGCTGCGTAATCCGAATCATAGTAGGATATGCTTAATGCCGTACGAGGTACGGCACCAAGATACCCCTGAAAAGCCCTGGTTTGCGGCGTTTCGTAAAGGGGTACCGAAAAAGTAGACCTAGTTTTGGCAGGATCCTGATGCCACTACGAAATTTAATTGGGAATAAGGTAGCAGTTGGTAGTTGCCGACCGGCTGTTGCACGAAAATCAATTGGCAAATAAACGTGTAGAAAGCTATTGAGTTGCCCGTTTGGACGGCGGTTCGAACCCGCCCGACTCCACGATCACCCATAACTGCGTTATGGATTAAAAAAAGAAAAGCCCATCAAATGTATTTGAATGGGCTTTTTGTTTTTAAGACATCTGGACTGTAAGGACAGGCGGTTATGCTTGCAGGACGGGAGTCACTGCGGTGAAGCGATGCTAGCCCGCCCTTTATGTGTAGAAGATAAAAAGTTAATCGATGCGCATTGCTCTATAAAATGTAAAAACATACATCCCCAGCCCTTTCTTAGAAGGAAGGGAGCTTTATGAAAGATTATGCCATTTCTTGCGAAAGGGATTTTGCATTTGCAGGACTGGAGTCATTGCGATGAAGCGAAGCTAGCCCGCCATTTATGAATTAAAACGAAAAGCTGAGAAGTTCAGTCACTTTGAGTGGAAATTGGCTCTCCACAATTATCAACCTCCTAAAAATCGTTGAATTAAAAGGCAAATTTTAACGTGACCAATACTTGTGATGGTCGCAATCGATAACTGCTTTGCACATAATAATATTGATTATTGTACGCATTTATAAATGCATCGGTATTCAAGATATTTTGCCAACTGAGGTTTAAATCCATTTTAGGCTTTGAGAATGTAAACTGATAGCCCAGATTCACAAAATAATTATCCCCGTTTTCAGATAACGAATTTCCATAATATTCACCACTCACACTTAAATACTGATTTTCCTTTGGATAAAAATAAAGATCTATAATGTGTTGCTGTGTTTCTATTTGCTGAAAATCCCGCACTCCAAACCCAGAACTGTAAGTTGTACGCGTACCTGAATAGTTAGCGATTAACCAGCTCGAAATCTCAGCATACACGCTTCCTCGTAGCGTAAAACTTCGGGTATTCACCTCAGCCAGGGTATTATTTAAAAGCTGCTGCCGCTTGGATAAATTGTAGGAAGTATTCAGTTTAAATGTGGTCTTTAGTTTTCTAAAATACTTGCTCCCACCTGCACTTATACTATGATTATCAAAGCTATTATCGCGCGCCACTGCTTCTAAAATTGTTGTTCCATTTTCTCCTATATTAGAACTATATAGCAAATTATTTTCAGTAAAACTATACGAGTAAGATGCATTTAAAAACAATTGCTTTAACGGATTTCGATAATTCAGTCCTCCTCTATAATTTTGTCGTGCTTCTTCGGAAATTGGCGCGTTGTAACGATTTAAATTTCGATAGCCATTCAGTAAAAAACCATAATACAGTTGCTGAAGTTCTCCAAAATTATAACTTAGTCCTACTGATGTTTTTACCTCCCAGAAGGCGGAAAGTTTTTTATCTAAAGAGAATCTGGGCTCAAAAACCAATCGATCTAAATCTCTTTGCTCTTCAAAATTAGCATCTTCAAGCTGAAAACTTTTAAATGCAAACGGCGTACTTAAACTTAAATTCCAGGTTTCATCCTTACTTTTAAAACGGAACGAATTTTTAAAATAAATCGAAGTTTCTACAAATTCGGTTCTATTTTTAAAATCTGCATCTATAACTTCTTCCCCGTTTTCAAGAAAAATATCGGTATCCAATTGCTGATTCTCGATTGAAAATCCAAATTTTGGTGATAGCGTAAACCTGCCGAGTGCTTTGGTAAATCCGGCAGAATTATCAGTATACAGTTTGCGAGCTGAAACCAACTGGCGAATTTCCCTATAAGGATCGCCATCATTAAAAATGGCTTCAAATTGGCCTGGCTGCACTAAAAGATCCTGATTACTTTGTGTAAAACCAGTGTTCGAATTAAAAGTTATCAATTGTTTTCCCAGAGTCCTGAGCAACTGAAGATCGTTTTTGATTCCGAAAAAAGGAGTATGCAACTCTTGTTTAATTTGCGCATCGGGACGATTGATGAGACCACGATTAGCATTCCAAAACCCATTGAACGATAGATGATTCTTTAGGTATTTTTTATCTGCATTGTTTTCAAAAGTGAGTTGCCCTTCCAGTTTGTTTTTGAAAATAGCATTAGTGGTGTTTTCGATTACATCAATTGTGTCAGTAGGCGTAAAATAGCGTGTTTGTGTGTTCCCATCCTGCTGTTGATAATCATTGAGGTAAGAGATATTGAGTTTTAGGTCTGTATCTTGTTTGATACGCTGTAAAATGTTTGCTGAACCTAAATGTACATTGTTATCCAGCCAGCGTTCCGCTCGAAATGGCGGCAGTGCTACATTCTGGATCGAAAGCCAATCGGTTTTATCAATATTAAAATTATCCCCGGCATACTTAATCGAAAAATTGCGGATTTCACCTGAAGGGTCGTTGCCTGTATTATTGGTCTGGTAGGAAACGATTGCCTGTCGCTTTTTAGTAAAGATCATTGGAGTAACCTTTGATTGCCACAACAAAGGTGCAGCGCCCATCCCGGCAGTGGCCGTGCCGCTTATAGTTACATCTTTCTTAAGCTTGATATTTATCGAAGCGCGCTCTGAAAATTCTAAAGTATCCAAGACTTTTACCGGCTGATGATTTTCTAGAATCTCGACTTTAGAAACCGCCTCTACAGAAAGGTTATTATTTGCTAAACTGTATCTTCCCTCCAATAAGTTTAAACCTTCGATGTAATAGTTCTGGATGGGCTCATTATTATAATAAATCTGCCCGTTTGGTTGAATAGCTATTCCGGGTAATTTCTTTAAAATATCAGCGATCACCCGGTCGTTTTTACCTTTAAAGGCTGCTACTGAAAAACTTAAGGTGTCACCACGTTGCTGTATAATTTCAGATTTAATAAGCACCTCTTTTAAAGATTCTGAAGAAGGCGATAGCTTAACTTCTAGTGCCTGTGTTTCATTTGCGATTGTTTTCTTAAACGTTTGAAAACCCAGATAGGAAACTTTTAAAAGCAGGGAATCAAGATCTGTTTTAACAGCTAGTTTGAATTTTCCATTTACATCTGAAATCGCATAAGCTAATATCGAAGAAACAGAATCTTTACTGATCAATACCGTTGCGCCACTAAGTTTTTCATTTTGTTTGTCAAAAACCTGTCCTGAAATTTCTTTTTGAGAATAACCCGTAAAAAAAACAAATATCAATACCAGGAAAAGAAAAACCTGTTTAGAATTATTCAATATTTTTTGATTGATGATGATTTGTTATTGCTGAAGTTCAATAGGATTATTTCGCTCCTTATACTTTTTAGTGAGTTCTTTCTTTTGTTTAGCTTCATCCTCTTCGCTCCAACCAAATTTGACACCAGCCTTTTGCATAGTACCAATTGGATCACGATTATAATCGTCCCGAACCTGATCAAGTTCTTGCTGAGAAACAGTTTTGTAATTATCTAAATTCAAAAGTCTGTCCACCGGTGCTTTTAATTCCTGAAATCCTGTTAAATTAAAATGATACTGATTTTCCTGGTCTGAAATCTCTACAATGAGTCCCGGTAAACCACTAAATTTATATGGGCCGTCCAAAAATGGTAATTCCGGTGCAAACCAGGCGACATAATTTCTGCCGGCAAAGGAACCTAGAGCTTTTTGAACCCTAAACCCCAGTATAGTCTTAGTCTCTGGCTGAATTTCCCAATCAATTGTTTTTAGGTCCTGTAAATATTTCAATTCATATTGGAATACCTTTTCGGCTAAAGTAAGCTTATTATCCTCATAATCTTTGTAGATAGAGTACTTAAAATCGGTCATTTGATTGTATTCGCCCATCCTCATAAACACAGGATTTGGCAAGTGCTCCAAAGAATCTTTAACCGCTTTACCTAAACTGGAATATCGCGAGTGGCCCTTACCTAAATAAAGTACACCTGTTTCAGATTTAATGGAATTTATATCGGTAGAATCTTCCTGATATTCTAAACGATACGTTGCTTTATACGAATAGGATTTTTGCGCCTGTAAATTTCCCAAACCAAGGAAGAATAAAGCGAGTATAAGTTTTCTCATATCTAAAGTTCAATAGAATTATTCTTTTTTGCCAATTCTGCGTGATATTTTCTTGAATTATCTTTTGATTTTATCAGCCGAATTTTGACGATCAAAGGTTTATTAAGTTATTTAAAACCAGCAAAACAAAGTATCTAACGGGCTTAGGTATAATACAGAAGCCACTATAGTGAACATCTATTAGTCATAGCCTGCCCTATTCCACAATTTTAAAATCAACCGAACCTAATCGCATTAGAATTTAATTAATTGGACCCCAAATCACCACAGCCCGTAATTTTACCGGATTTGGTAATGGAGCAAGTATTTAAATATACCCGTTTAAAACCTGTCTTTTGCTCCTGCCCGTATCCCTAGACTCCTTCCGCAACGCCAGAGAGAGCGTTTGACTATTTCCGAAATGTCACCTCGAGCGCGTCACACGGAGCGCAATCGAAGTGCAAGCGAGAAGCCTGGTTTTAGGACCGGAATGATACAAATAACAAAAAAAATTAAGCAAATCCCGCTATAAAAACGGACCTACAGCTCGTCAAGAAACCGAAGCCGTATTGTTTTAAAATAGGAATAACCTCTTAATAATATGTTATTTAAGATTCCATGAACACCTTACCCCAAAATATCCCCCTAAATTATACTTTGAATTCAATATTCTGCTCAATCAGGATATTGCACTCACAAAACCTAACCGCCTTTATATGAACACCCATCAAGTCCATTTTACAGTAAACGGAGAACCGGTCCAGGTTTCCATCGAACCATGGACCACCTTACTAGACTACCTGCGCTACCATCAAAAACTTACAGGCACCAAAAAAGGTTGTGATCACGGCCAGTGCGGTGCCTGCACGGTTCTCGTTGACGGTAACAGTGTCAATTCCTGCCTGTGCCTGCTGGTGAGTCTCGACGGAAAAGAAATTACCACTATTGAAGGGCTCGGAACCCCAGATAATTTAAGCTCAGCACAACAGATTTTCATTGAAGAAGATGCTTATCAATGCGGTTACTGCACCCCGGGACAAATTTGCTCCTCCATCGCCATGCGCAAGCGGGGGGAAATCCATTCCGAAGCAGACCTTAAAGATTGGATGAGTGGCAACCTCTGCCGTTGTGCCGCCTATAAGAATATAACCAAAGCTGCCCGTCGCATCTACGAAGAATCCTAAGCTATGAAACCATTTGAATATACCCGACTCTCGAAAGACGATCTTGCTACCGGCACCATCCCCATAGATTCCACATTTCTTGCCGGCGGAACCAACTTAGTAGATTTGATGAAATACGGGGTCGAAGAACCCAATAGCATCGCAGATGTAGGTGAGCTGCCTTACAATCAGATTGAAGAATCTGCTTCCGGTTTGATGCTGGGAGCCCTGGTTACCAATGCAGACACCGCTTATCATCCAACAGTGAAAAATAAGTATCCCCTGCTTAATAAAGCCATTCTTTCGGCAGCCTCAGCCCAACTACGTAACCGAGCTACCAATGGGGGTAACCTCTTGCAACGCACCCGCTGCTATTACTTCTACGATACGGCAATGCCCTGTAATAAGCGCGAACCCGGCAGTGGTTGCGCGGCAGTCAACGGATTCAACAGAATTCATGCCATTTTAGGCACTTCAGCATCCTGTATTGCTACTCATCCCTCAGATATGTGCGTAGCCTTAGCCGCGCTGGAAGCAAAAGTACACGTGCTGCGCAAAGGAGATTCCCTCGTTATTCCTTTTGACCAACTCCACAGGCTTCCGGGCAATCAGCCTGAAAAAGACCACAACCTGTTACCTGGAGATTTGATAACGCATATCGAGCTTCCTGAAGAAGGTTTTTCCGGGAATTTTGAATACTTAAAAATCCGCGATCGCGAATCCTATGCCTTTGCACTTGTTTCTGTCGCAGCATGTCTCAAGCTTTCTGAGGGCAGGATTGAAGACATACGTGTAGCCCTGGGAGGGGTTGCTCACAAACCCTGGAAGCTCAAAGAAGTAGAACAGGAATATATCGGCAAGGCTGCAAGCCCTGAACTTTTTCAGTCTTTAGCCGAAAAATTAACCCGGGGAGCTCAAGGCTTTGGAACCAACGATTTCAAAATCCCGCTTGTCAAACGTGCTATTGTACGTGCTTTAACTAACGCTTTAAATCCAGCCTAATGCCGAATATAGGAAACAAACAACAACGTGTTGACGGACCTCTAAAAGTAAGTGGCCAGGCAACCTACACTGCAGATATCGCTTCCCCGTTTTACCATGCTTATGTGTTGCAAAGCAGTATTGCCTGCGGCAGCATCATGGAGCTGGATACTTCGGCAGCTGAAGCTTTTACGGGCGTAAAGGCTATTTTCACCCATAAAAACTTACCCGAGCGTTTAAAAAACATGGTTGATTATACCGATCCGCTTTCACCCCCGGGAACACCATTCCGTCCTTTTTATAATGATAAGATACTGTATAACGGCCAGCCAATAGCCCTGGTAGTTGCCGAAACTTTTGAACAGGCACGCTATGCGTCCAGACTCATCAAAGTGACTTACGAGCAAAAGGAGTTCAAAGGCAGCTTAGAAGAAAATCTCAAAAACGCCAGTGCAGACCGCGCTCCCGAACCCGCATCAAATAGGGGCGATTTCGAGAAAGCCTTTAAAAATTCAGATGTTAGCATCACACAGGAGTACCGCCAGTCACGTAATTACCACAACCCGATGGAACCCCATGCCACCAGCGTGGTCTATAAGGATGACGGTAGCATCGTGGTATATGATAAAATACAGGGAGTTGCCAGTTCCTTAAAGTACCTGAATGGCGTATTTGGCCTTGCTGCTGACAAGGTTCAGGTGAAAAGTGATTTTGTAGGCGGTGCCTTTGGCTCCGGACTCCGACCGCAATACCAGCTGTTTATGGCAACCCTGGCATCATTAGAATTAAAGCATAACGTACAGATGGTGATGACCCGCGCGCAGATGTTCAGTTTTGGATATCGGCCGGAAGTCATCCATACCATGAAACTGGGATGTTCCAAAGACGGAACCTTACAGGCTCTTTCCCACCACACCGTGGGCGAAACCTCCACCTTTGAAGATTTTAATGAGACCATTGTAGACTGGTCTGGACTCTTGTATAAATGCGAAAACGTAAACCTGGAATACAAACTTACTCCGGTTCAGAGTTACACCCCGCTTGATATGCGTGCCCCGGGTGGCGTTTCCGGTGTATATGCACTGGAGTGCGCAATGGATGATCTGGCTCATAAAGCAGGCATTGACCCGCTGGAGTTCCGTCGTAAAAATTATGTGGACTACGACCAGAACGAAGACAAACCCTTTACCAGTAAAGAACTCAGAGCGTGTTATGACCGCTGCGAAGAATTGTTTGGCTGGAAAAATAGAAAAGATAAAACCACTAACGAATCCCACGTACGTACCGGCTTTGGTATGGCAACAGGCTCCTGGGAGGCCCTGCAGCAAAAAGCTTCCGTTTCGCTAACTATGGATGCAACAGGTAAATTTACCCTTAAATGCGCCACAGCCGATATTGGAACAGGAACCTATACAGTGATGTCCCAGATCGCTGCAGACAAGTTAGGGGTACCTTTAGATCATATTGATTTTAAACTGGGCGATACCGCCTTCCCCGATTCTCCGATTGAAGGAGGCTCCTGGACGGTCTCCTCGGTAGGATCTGCCGTAGCCGGGGTGTGTAAAAAGTTTCAGTACCGCATCGCAGATGTCTGGAAACGCAAGTACCCGGACTATCAGGATGCAGCCTTTGAGGACATTACCTTTGAAGAAGGTAACCTGGAATACGATTCAAAGTCCTTCAGCTTTACGGAAATCATGCAGCAGGCGTCCAAAGAAGAGTTAAGCATCTCGCATAATGAAGCGCCGGCTGAAGGTCAGGATACCCATTCCGGTTACGCTCACTGCTGCGTGATGGTTGAAGTTTCGATAGATAAAGAACTTGGAGTTATTAAAGTGCCGCGCATTACCAATGTTTCTGCCGCTGGCAAAATCATCAATCCCAAAACAGCTGAGAACCAGTTACTGGGCGCAATGGTCTGGGGGCTTGGGATGGCCCTTCGTGAAGAAGGTATGGTAGACACCCGCTATGGCCGCGTGATGAACGCTAACTTTGCCGAGTACCACATTGCAGTTAATGCTGATGTTCACGACGTACATACCGAGTTTGTAGAGGAAAAAGACGACAAGGTAAATCCGCTGGGCGCCAAAGGGGTTGGTGAGTTGGGTATTGTAGGTCTGGCATCCGCAATAAGCAATGCTATTTTTGATGCTACCGGAAAAAGACTGACTAAACTGCCGATGCTGCTGGATGATGTGTTAGAAGTCTAAGCAGGCTTTTTCAGCATGGGTGACGGGTATTCGTTAATTGTTTTTATCCTCATCCCCCCGCCCTTCTCCTTTGACTACTTCCCTAAGGTCGGAGTGGGAGCTCAATTTTAACGTATAATATATTGAAAAACTTAATTACGCAAACCGACTTTAGGAGGTTCCACACCTCAGAATCACGATCAATCTAAACTTTAGCAATACTGACTACTCATAACCTTTCCTTTCTTTTGTCTTGATACAAAAGAAATAACCCGTCTGGTCAGCCGGGCAGGAAGATCAAGGCTTATGCTTCTCCTCATCCCCCCGCCCTTCTCCCGACGGAGAAGGGTGCTTGATTGTTACTCAACTTGAAGATAAGGTACGGAATGCTATACCCGAAAGGGTACACGGATTTTCAATCCCTCGGTTCAGAATAGCCGCGGGAAGCTCCGAGATTCAGGAGCGATAGCGACGCGGAACTGACAAGGCGGTTTTCGCCCCCAAGGCGAAAAATTCCTAAGCGAGGGGCTCTTTTCTTTTGGTTCGTTTTCTTTGGAGAAGCAAAGAAAATGAACAAAACATCCTATAGCAACTAAAACAAAAAAACCTGCACACACGTGCAGGTTCTCCACAAAAAAGACCCCCTTAGGTCAAGGTAACTTCCCCTAAATACACACTGGTTGCAGCCTTCTCTTCAGAAGCCGTAACAAAAGTGGCATACAGGCTCACGTCCATCCCCGCCATATAAGCCGGGAAAGTTAAGACCGCAGCAGTGGCATCGCGTAATACCCCGTCTTCAAAGGTCACCGCCTGCCCCATCGTTTCCACATAGCCTACGGCAATCAGCTTGTCGGTAGCTTTTGCAGCACCCTGCCCGCTGTTGTCTGCCCAGGTGAGGTTAACCACGTGGTTTGCCGCAACGGCAGCCGCCGGATTGGCCAGCCCCTGCAGGTCCCCTTTACTGATGAGCACCTTGGCCGTGTTGATGGTAAAGCCTCCGCTGCCATCGGGTTCTACCACCTCGGTGATGTAGTAGGAAGTGGCCAGGTTCATAGGCGATTTATCATCCTGTTCCTGCCCAAAAAACCGACTTACTACAGACCGAATGGGATTTAAAAATGCAACCGCCACCCCAAAACGCAAACGCTGTTCTTTTTGCAGTTCGGTGGGAATGCGTTTCCGCCGGGATGTGGGTAAGCTGCGCATGACATTCTTGCCCCGCCAGTTTACTCCGATTACCGTACCTACTTTTCCGTTGAATCCTCCCAGGATTCCTTTGTCAAATGTTGCCATAATACAATGGTTTTTAAAAGGTTAAACATTTAGTATAGCCAAAGTAATTCGGGTTTTCCGCACTTCCAAAAAACTGCACGGTCTCGCATAGTATCGCATACTATTGCATAGTCTTGCAGGCGTTTGCAGGCATTTGTATACGATTGCAGGCAATTGCACGGTATAGCATACCATTGCAGGCTTTCGCATACGCTCGCAGGGTGCAGGCACAAAAACAGCCCCTTTGTTCGGGTATCGTTCGGGGATTGTTCGAGAATCGTTCGGGGATGCTGCGGGTTTTCCGAACAAATCGCGATAAAAAGCTCTTGCGGGAGGGTATTTTTTGCGAAGGAAATACGGGTTAAGGCAGGGTCAAACTAAGCCTAAAGCAAGTCAACTCCCAGGCAACTCCTACTCAAAGCCTACTCAAAGCCTAGGATAGAGTATGAAGAGAGTATGAAAACGGGTTTTAAGAGGGTGGAATTTAAGATTTCATTAACAGTTACGCCGCTTTATGAGTTTAAGGAGTATATAGAAATGCTTTGTAGTAATAAAAGTTATAAATTAAGATTTGCTTTTAAACTGAAAAGGACAGCTATTTACTTAATCAATTATCGCTTACTTATATTTCTATATTTTGCAATAATCTGATCAATGCCTGTTTTCCATTGTTGAATTTTTTCACTAAGCTCCAAATCCTCTTCCCACATTTTATGATTCCAATCAGCATATAAATAAATGGGTTCTTTAATACTGTTCCAGTAATACTTAAAACCACTAAACTCATACTCTTCATAGGTTTGCTTCCACTCCCCAAAAAGCTCATTTAAGGTACTATCAGGCTCATTGATCGTTAATATCCAACGGCGATCGTCCCAACTTACTTCAATACGGTCATAATAGTTCAAACAAGTAGCATTGTAGACATCTCCATAAATCTTCTGAGGTGAAAATTTCTTATTTAAAAAATACCTGCTAAACAGGTCGCACAATGCCTGACATTGCTCGTAGGCTGACATTAATATGGTTACGTCAAATTTAGATTCCCTGTAATACCTGCTAATATGTTCTACAGAAGCACTTACAACAATCGCGGCCATTTCCCTTTTGGCGTCATTAAAAAAGTCGCTACTATCAACCTCAATTTCCTGATCGCAAAAAGTGTAAACACCTAAGCTATCTCCTAATTCCTGATGAACAAATAAGCTACCCATTTCCCTATTATTAAGTTCTGAGTATTCATACAGATTCATCGAACCAATGATCAACACATCTCCATTAAAATAGCACTTACTGTGTATATGTGGATGGTGCAGTAAACTGATATTTCCCAAAGACAGTAATTTGCTTTTCTCCCTATCATTCAATTTGTTTTCCCGGTAAATCAATATGATCTGCACCCTGTTTTTATTTGCAACCTGTAATGCTTTAAAAATGGTTTTAGAAATTTGAACATAAGGAACAATTAAAACGAGTTCATTTTCACTGCTTTTTATAAGTTCCGGAATAAATTGATTGAGGAGTTGCGTATTAAGAAATAAAGGCAAGGTATTGTAATTTAATAAATAGATAATTTAGACGTCTTTCATCGCATCCCAAAAATCAGTATCCAGCTTTTTGAGTTCGATGGTTTGTACGGTTTGCATCCCCAGACCGTAATCGTAAATATAATCGGCAAGTTGATTACCGTCTATTAAAATGACTGTAGCGTGTACAGTATTGGCATAATCAATAGCCGATTTTGCAAAAGAAGAAGTGGTTATAAATACACCTTTGGCATTGGCATTACCTGATAATGCGCCTACAAACTTCTGAATATCTGGTCTTGAAATTGTATTTTTTTCTTCATAGCATTTAGCCTGAATATAAATACGACCTAACCCCAACACATCTTCGCGGATTATGCCATCAATACCCCCGTCATTAGACTTGCGAGTTACCAGCCCGGAATCTTTAATCTCTCCTCCATACCCCATAGCCTGCAAAAGCTTAACCACCAAAGCTTCAAACTCATAAGGTGATTTAGATCGGATGGTATTTAAAATCTCTGCTTTACGGGTATCTTTAATATTTGCAAAAGAATTGTATAGTTCTTCTGCAGGGGTCAAATCATTGCTCTGGGTGGGCCGTGTTACAACAGGTTTAGAAGCGTCTTTTTGTTTAACAGGTTCACGCTCGCTTAACTTTTGGTCAATATAATTATGTATTTCATCTGGTTTCTCAAGTAGAGCTTCACCGCTACTATTAATTTCATAATAGCCGCGTTTAGGTTTGCTAACCAGATCTGCCATATTGAGATAACTCAACGCCCAGGTTACCCGGTCATAAAAAATATGCCCGTTACCCGAAGGATACATTTCTGTAATTTCCTCCTCAGTAAGATTAAAATAAGTTCCTAATAGTTCTACAAAATCTTTAAGCTTTAAAGTCCCGTGTTGCTTGAGTAATTCTAAAGCTGGGATACGGATTTCGTCGTGTTTAGGTATGGGCATTTTTTTTAAAATTTATGCGGGTTTTAATACTATTATTCTGCAAAATAATTAAATCAAATTCCTCTTAACCACGTCTGTAACTCTGTCAAAACGCGATTACTTTGCTGGGTTGACCAAGGAGCTACAACTCTTATCCATTGCGATAAATAAACCAATTGGCTATTATTATACGTATTTAAAAATTCAGTCACCGCAGTTAATGACGATAATCTGGTTCTACAACAACAAACAATTACATCACAATCTTGATTATGAATTTCTAATAATCTCTTTTGAACATAGTGATATTCATCTCCCTGAGTTATGATTCCAATTCTAAAACCATTAATTTCTACAACTCCAAAGCGGTCAGGACCAGTGCCATCAGTTTGAATATTATTTGTCTGATTAGGATAATTTAAAAGCCAATTAATTAAGTTGTTTAAAATTGTAGTTTTTCCACTATCGCTTACTCCTTGTAGGATAAGAATTTTTTTCATTTATAAATTATTTAAGTATTACATTCTAAATTAAGCACTCCACTCCCCAAACTGTCCCTCAGCCTGTTCCATAATGTCCTGAAGGATTTCGTTGAGTTTGGTGATGCTTATCTTACCTCTAAGTTCTTTTTTAACGGCCAGGCGTATGCTGGCTTTGGCATTCTCTTTTTTGGTCCAGTCTAATTGCAGGTTATTCTTTACTGCTTTAACCACACCGTGTACAATGTCCTGAATTGGGCCTTCCTCTTTGATAATTTCCTTTTTAGCTGCCAGAATATCGTAGAAGGCCAATTCTTCTTCGCTAAGCCCCAATTCTGCTATACGGGTATCTTCTTTTTGGAGTTCTTTGGCGCGTTCTACCAGTTCGGCGATGGTGGCGTAACTGTCTAAAGCATTGTTGTGGTAGCGGTCAATAACCTTTTCCAGTTCTTCTTTAAGACTGGTATACTTTTTTATGTTTTTATGCAGTCGCAGTTTGATCTCATCTTTAAGAATGTTTTTGATGAGTTCTATTTTTAAAGCATTGCCATCTTTTTCTTGCTTAGCACCTAATAGGAAGTTATCATCCAAAATGGCAATATCCGGTCGCTCAATACCGGCCATCGCAAACACATCTACGATATCTTCACTGTCTATACTTTGACTTATTAACTCCTTTACCTTTTCTTTTTGCTCCCCGCGCGTGGTGGTTACACTTTTTGCGTTACGCACCGCTTTGCTTACGTGCTGCACAAACAAAACATCTACAACGGTATATTGTATGGCAGACTGACTTTTTACAATAGACAACAAGCCGCTCATCGTCTTTTCAGCTTTCATAAATTCCATAGAAGCTTCATCGTCTTTGATGATGTGGTTTAAAGCTGCTTTTACCAAAAGTACTTTATCGGCCTCCCGGAGTCCTTTCCAATTGTGGTAATCTACGTGTTCCGGTAAATAGGCGATACAGCTTTGCAACTGATCATAAAACAACTCTAAGGCCTGCTCCATATCTACGGTAGGTTTGCCTTTACCCCCACTTCCGGTATATTTAGAGGTGGCTGTTTTAAGGTTATCCCCAATGCCTATGTAATCTACAATCACCCCGTTTTGCTTATCCTTAAATACCCGATTGGTACGAGTAATGGCTTGCATCAGGTTATGCCCACGCATAATTTTGTCTACATACATCGTATGAACACAAGGGGCATCAAAACCGGTAAGCCACATATCTCTTACGATTACAATTCGCAACGGATCTTCCGGATTCTTAAAACGTTTTTTGAGTGCTTCGGTACTGTGCTTGGTACGGAAATGTTCATTCCACGCCACGGGATCTTTGCTGATGTTACCGGTCATCACCACGGCGATTTCTGGGCAATCTTCCAGTTCCTTTAGCGCATCGTACATTTTCACACAGTTCCGTCTGCTCATACATACGATCATCGCTTTCCCGTCCAGAGTTGCAATACGTTTGGTATAATGACTGAAAATATCTTGGGAAATCTTAGCCACCCGATCTGCACTCCCGGCTGCATCTTCTATAGCAGCCCATTTTAAATTGGGATTGTCTTCGTCTGCTTCGGTAATCGCATCTACCTCTGCGTCTATATCTTCATTCCACAAATGCAGCTTAGCCAGACGGGGTTCGTAATAGATTTTTACGGTAGCATTATCTTCTTCGGCCTGGCGGATGTCGTAAATATGAATCAGGTCTCCAAACACCTCCTGGGTATCGGCATCTTTGCTGTCTACAGGCGTACCGGTAAAGCCAATAAACGACGCATTGGGCAATGCCCGGCGCATATTACTGGCAAAGCCATCCAAAAGTCCGTATTGCGTACGGTGGGCTTCATCAGCCATCACAATGATATTTTCACGGGTACTCAGTACCGGATGCTCCAGTTCTTTTAACGTGTCCTCGGTACCAGTTTTAAGGCGGAACTTCTCAATGGTGGTAAAAATTACACCTCCTGCTCCTGCACTCAGTAGCTTGCGTAAATCGTCTGTAGTATCTGCGTGTTGCACATCCCCCACCAGATCTTTAGCCAGTACAAAGTTTTCATACAGCTGAAAATCCAGATCACTACGGTCTACCTGCACCACAATGGTGGGGTTCTTAAACTGCTGCATACTGCGCAAGATGCCCGTATAGATCGCCATAAAAATACTCTTCCCCGATCCCTGGGTATGCCAGACCACACCGATACGTCCGTTTCCAACCGGTCGCACTGCTTTTTGCGCCGCTGCGACGGCGTAGCTTACACCAAAATACTGATGGTACTTTGCCCCTTTTTTAATCAACGTACCGTTATGGTCTTCGTGAAAAATAAAGTTCTTGATGTAATCGAGAATGCGTGCTTTAGGAAACAGCCCAAATAACAGCGTATGCATTTGAAAATCCTCGTCGTTGTAAGTCATCTTACCATCTATACTCTTCCAGGCGGCAAACCACTCTTGGCCGCTGCTGTACATCCCGTGTTGAGCTTCGTTGCCATCACTGATGATGGTCAATGCATTGTACTCAAATAAGAGCGGAATGTCTTTTTTATAATGCTGAATCTGATTAAAGGCTTCTTTAATATTGGTATGCTCATCATACCAGTTTTTGAGTTCAAAAACGATAAGCGGTAAGCCGTTGATGTAGATAATGACATCGGGGCGGCGTTTGTTTTTACCCGTGATGCTGAATTGATTGACCGCCCAAAAGCTGTTGTTCTCCGGGTTTTCAAAATCTATGGGGTAGATATGTACTGCTTTTTCTGCACCGCTTGTATCTTCATACGGAAACTCCACCCCCTTGGTCAATTTTAAATGAAAATCCCGGTTGCGGTGGTCTAAATCTGCACCTACGTTATGCGTAAACGAAGCAACGGCAAACTCCTGAATAACCTGTGGGATATGCGGGTATTGCCTGGCAATAAAGGCAGCCAACTCCTCTTTAAGCACCACACTCACATTATTTTGCGGCAAGGTAGTGCCCAGCTTATGTGTATAGCTCAGATCTTCTAACCAGTCTATACAGGCCTGCTCAATATTTGCTTCTGTAGTCATGCATCCTATTTTATTTTCATTCCCGCGAAGGCGGGAATCTCACACCAACACTTCTCTTTTAAATTTCATTTTCCAACACTTCCTCCAAATCAAATTCGTTTAAACGGACTTCCCCGCTGATGAGTTTAGGAAGTAAGGAATCACGAAGTTGGGTTAATGATTGATTTTCTGTATTGTTATGCTGAATACTCTCGAATAATCTTCCCATTTTATTAGAAATATCTAATATTAATTCAGTTTCTGGTGCAGGAATCAAATGATTTTTAATTGCTGTTTGAGTAATCAGTGGCTGTGCAGAGCCTCCTACAAAATTTGAATAATCAATTAATCTTAGCGTCTGAAGTAACCACCAATAGTATGAACCTAAAGGTTGTGCTGTTACAGCATTATCAGAAACCCAACAAGGATCGACTGAATAATGAACTTCACCGTAATTTGCTCCAACTCTACCAATTGCTATAACGGAATCTTTAAACATTAATTTATTCGTCCGACCGATTATACCATTTGAACCGTAAATTTTGTACTTACCAGCATCATCCCTTTCCTTTACACTTATTCCTTTACCATTTTTAAAACTAGCAACCTCATCCAATCTCCTCACCTCCCACCCCTCAGGAATCAACCCGAGTTCACTTTCTATAAACTTCCCATCCTGAAAGGGTCCAAAATCAACAAACCACTCTTTATATAGTGCCATCGCCATCTCTTCTAAAGTCTTATTGATGGCCAGGTTGTTTTCTATTTTGGCATCTATAGCCGAAAGGATATTGGCTATTGCTTTTTGTTCTGGGAGGGGTGGGAGAATAATTGATATAGTTTTAACTCCTTCTATGGTTAAGGCCTTTTGTGCCGAACCAATCATGAGAGAGTTCAAATAATGTTGCCCAACTTTAGATTTAAACCAATACACTAAAAATGAACTATCTATTAAAACCTTAAAGTCTCTCAGCCACATTAAATTTCCATCCTTGAAATAGAAATCGCCGTCATTATCTACCAGATAAGGAATACCAGATCTATTTCCCACGGCACTTAATAATACATCTCCTTGAACTGGTGAACCATACTTCTCTTTAATCCGGTAATATTTATCTGGATCTATGTATAAAACATCATTTACTTCTTCACCAAATGATTTTTGAATAATTTCTTTAGAACGATAAAAAGGTATTCCAAAAGGAACATAATCTGCCCTAAATATTCTCTTACTTGAACCAATATTTGCTACTTCACCTAGTTTATATGTTTTCCAGTTTTGGGGCATTAGTTTTAAATATTTGTAAATGTAAAACGCTTTATAAATTGATAATGCTTATTAAAATCTTCAATCCCTTTATCTAGCAATAGGTCGCTAACATATTCTACAGCATTATACAGATTATAACGGGCATCCCTATCATCCATTAGAAATGTGCTTAGAGTAGTAAATAGATCTTCAGTAGAATGAAGCCATTCTTCAAAAGGCTTCGCTAAATATTTATACTTTCCAAGAGGCAAAGCAATTAAAAATAGTACTGTTAATACCTCTCCCTCTTCTGAGGCATCGGTATACTTAAAATCCTCATGTGCTTTAATAACTCTGTATATGTTTACAAAACGTTTTAAGGCTCTGGGGTTACTTCCTAAAATGTCCGACATGCGCTGTAAAAGCTCAATCTCTTTTTCTGAAAATTTTAAAGCTTCAATAGATTCTTTTGTATGAATGGCCTCTTCTATAGGTAGCTTTTGTTTCCAATTATCACTTTCAATATCAGGACCCTGATCCACTTCATGTGTATTACTTTCTAATTCTTCTTGCTCTTTATAATTTAAAGATTCATTTGAAGGCTTTATTACGGGATGAGACTCTGCTAAATTTTTAAGCATATGCTTAACATTGTCACCAGTTGCAGACTTCAATTGAAATGGTACTTGAAATATTTTTTCTAAATAGCCTGAGGGTTCTATCAGTTCTCTATCTGGTATTCCTTCATTATTAAACTGCAAGTCGTATTTCTTACGTAATGCATTTTTTACCCAGCGTGGGTCAACACCTACAACTACAATAAATAATGGGTAAGCCATCAATAAATTTACCGCTTCAAGTACTTGCACTACTCTATCGTCTGAGCAACGATCCAAATCATCTATATATAAAATGATACGCTCTAGAGGTCTGTTAAAGTATTTTTTAAATTCCTCAGAATCTCCTGTATTATTGACCTCTTCTTGATGACCACTAAATAACTCACTCAGAATTTCAAAATCTTTTCTAATAATCGATATAATACCAAGATGCTTTTTATAATCATCGCTTGATGAACGCTTTTCAATAAAGGTAAAAAGCGCCTCAGTAGTTTGAGTGTGTTTAAGTTTATACTCTATTTCTAGCTTTGACTGCTGGGCTTTATTAATTTGTTCATTAACAGTCTGTATTTCCTCTTTATAATTTTCTATCTCCAATCGTAAGGCTTTTTCTTGCTGACCTAATTTAAATAGAGCGTCTTTCTTTTGTAATTCGTAATCCTCCTTTATTTTCCAAAATTTAGAAATTAAAGGTTGTAAGTGTTTAACCGTACTATAATTCCTATAAATAAAAGCACCTGTAATAGAAATGAAATAAAGAAACTTATCAGGAAAGGTAAAGTCTAGTCTTCCTAGTTCAGGAATCAAAAAGAACAGTGCTATTTTAATTGCAAAAATCCCCAAAATAATTATACATAACCATACTAGATTCCTTTCCGCACCTCGCCCCTTAAAAAACATTCTCAAATAAGCTCGTTTATCGTTAAGCTTTTGATATAAGTTTATTGGATTCTGCCAGTACTCTTTAGGAACAATTTTATCTAATTGCTCTTCTGTTTTTATGTAAGATTCGTTGCTAGATAGAACATTTTCTATTTTATCTGATAGATGAAAAGAATTATCCAGATTTTGTAAAACCGTTTTTACAGACTTGGTTTTGATTTGATTGATCTTTTGTTTTAATGAATCTTCAATTTCTTTTTTTGTCGCTTCTAAAGCTTTTATTTTTTCATCTATACTATTCTTGCGATGTTCTAGATTATTAATCTCTCCTTGAGCTATATTGAGTTTCTGATTTAATGCTTTTGCTATAACATCTTTCTTTTCTTTAGCTATACTATCATTGGTTATATATTCTTGTAAGCCTTCAAATATCTTGGTTATTACACCCGCCCATAAGTTGGCGTCCATATAAGACCAGGCATTAAAATGTACATGTGCGATTCCATTACAATAAACTTGTTGTGTAGTGTTGCTGTTTGAAAGTTGTTCAATGCGCTCTTTTAACTTGCGCATAAAAAAGCTTTTGCCTGATCCCCATTTCCCTAAAAGTGCAATGGCTAATGGTGGGTTAAAACTTTTTGCTGACATTACTTTAGCGAACGCATTGACATCTTTTGCAATGTCTAAATAGTCTGCTCCAGAGTCTGCATCACTTAATAAACCCGCAAATGTTGTTATCTTTTGTGCTTCATTTTTTTGTTCTTCAGGAGATTTTATTTCTTCGTTAATTGAATCATTAACTCTTGTAGACAACTCTTCAACAATAGCAAGCAGATTTGGATGATTCTCAAAAATCGCTATCAAAATAGTTTCTACATCATCTGGGTTTACAGATTGAAACGTTCTTCTGTATTTACCTAAGTCCTCAATGTTTACACTTTTAAACTGATGCCAGTTAACATCAAGGTTGTGCCCGTCTAATTTATTCTCCCTAACAACCCCTATTGCTTTAATTCTTAAATAGCTAATACCATTTTTAGCATAAGTGGTTTTGATAAAAACAATATCATTTTTTTCAGCTTGGTTAACTGCAGTTGTGTCATTCGTATCGTGCCCATTCTCCCAAATATGTTGCTCTATAAAACGCGGCATCTGATCTTCATCCCCCCATAAATGTCCAGCTAAGAAAAAGTTTCTATTCTTAAGTATTGAAATTATATCCTTTGAATCTTTCCTTAATTTTTCAACTATATCGTTTTCATTTGAATACTCTTTAACCGTATCATTATTTTCATTGATAAAATCACTTTCAGTACCTTTATTTCTTTTTAAATCTTCTTGAAGGTTATCTACTCTAAATAGTTTCACAAATTCAACACCAGTCTTATTATTAGGTACAGCAATGGTAAAATTTGTGTGCTGAAAGTACTTTAAAACGCCCACTACAGTATCATAACTATCTACAAAAGATAATCCACCAGCACCTGTCGCCATTAAGGGCACCCAAACGTTTTTAGAAATTAGAAATTTTTCATTTGATGATATGGCATTACGAAGGTTTCTTTGTAAGGTCATACCTGAATTTTCCTTATTCCCAACTGTTACAACAAATAAAATTGGCTTATTCCTATTATTATTAAGTAAAAAATATCCTTTAGATAAGTCGATCTCTTCAACTATTGAATTCTCGTAACCTAGTTCTTTTAAAACATAAAGATTAAGCTCTCCTAAAGTACCACGAGAGTTTATTGAAGCCAAAGCTACATTGAACTTAATAGGCGAAATACCTATTTGGGTATTTATATGACGGTATTCATTTCTATCGATCATATTTTAAAACTTTGCGAAGTTTGCCAGAATCTCTTTTTGTAAGCGATCTCCTTCTGCAAATTGCTGTTTCAGCTGCTCCTGCAAGATTTGCATCTTTTCTTCAAAAGGGATCCCGTCGTCTTCTACTTCTTCCGTACCTACATAAATACCGGGAGTGAGTTTGTAGTCTTGTTTTTGTACTTCTTTAAGGCTTGCGCTGTAGCAAAAGCCGTCGGTGTTTTCGTAGGGCGCGTGAGACCCTGAAACAAGTTCAGGGTGACGCTGTGCGTTATTACGCCAGGCGTGGTAGGTGTCGGTTACTTTGTTGATGTCCTCATCGGTAAAGACACGCAGTTTGCGGCTTTCCATCGTACCCATTTTACTGGTGTCTATAAACAGGATTTCATCAGTGCGTTTGCGATGTATGCCGTCTTTACCATCGCGGTTTTTGCTCAGGATAAAGATACAGGCCGGGATTCCGGTGGTTAAAAATAGTTTGTCCGGCAGACGTACAATACAGTCTACCATGTTGTTGTCTACCATAAACTGGCGTACGTTTTTTTCGCCTTTGTTGTTTGAGGTCATTGCGCCGTTTGCCATAACTACTGCGGCAGTACCGGTATCACTCAAATGACTCCAGAAGGTTTGCATCCACATATAGTTGGCATTCCCGTCTGTGGTAAACTCTTCTTTAGGGCCAAAAAGACGGGGATCATTCTCGGGTAGATCTTCAGGATGCCATTGACTTACATTAAAAGGCGGGTTGACGATGATAAAGTCGGCCTTCAAATCAGGGAACTTGTCTTGCAGTAGCGAATCCCCCAGACGTACATCAAAGGAAAGATCGCGTAAGGCCAGGTTCATTTTACACAGGCGTAAGGTACCGTCATAGCGTTCCTGCCCGTAAATGGAGATGTTCTTTTTATCTCCGCCGTGGGCTTGTAAAAATTTAAGCGACTGTACAAACATCCCTCCTGACCCGCAGGCGGCATCAAAGATTTTACCTTCATAGGGTTCAATAAGTTCTACCAAAAGCCGTACAATACTGCCCGGCGTAAAGAATTGTCCGGCACCCGAGCCTTCGGCAATGGCAAACTTGCCAATGTAATACTCGTACACCCGCCCTAAAATATCACTATCGGGGTTTTCTTTTTCAGAGAGTTTAGGGTTGGACAATAAGTTAATGAGACCGGCTACTTGCTTTGCCGTCAATTGACTTTTTACAAAAATACGAGGTAAGATTCCCTTAAGGTCCGGGCGGTTGGCTGCCAGGGTTTCATCAAGGATATCAAAAGCCTCATCTACCAGCACTTTGATATTATCCTGCTCGGCATTATCCTGCAGGTATTGAAAGGTGGCCTTCTCCGGTATGATGTACACGTTTTTAGACAGGTATTCGTCCGGGTCTTCCAGAACATAGTTTTGTTCTTCGGCATCCGCCGTATAATAATCTGATGCTTTGTCATTCAACAGCGCTTTAAGCGTATCTCTACGCACTTCATAACGCTCTGAGATATGCTTTAAAAAGATAAGCGGTAAGATGTAGTCTTTATATTGATTTTCTGCAACAGCGCCCCGAAGTTCGTTTGCTGCTTTCCAAAGTTCCTGTTCAAAATTGATATCTGCCCTGGTAGTTTTTGTTGCCATATATAGCTTTTGGTCAATGAATTCCTAAAAATAGAAAATCCGCGGTTTTAAAGGAGCAATAAAACTAAAAGTATAATTTGAGTTTATCGTATGGAATTCCGTATAAGCACTAAATTTTGTTTAAAAACAAGCTTTATGAGCTAAACTTGTACTCCAAGAACAACCAATGAATCACCTCTTTATCTGTTCAGCCAATAAACAACGTTCTAAAACGGCTGAGGATTATTTTGCAGCGCGCTATCCCGATCTCGAAATCCTGAGCGCAGGAACCAATCTGCGTTTATGCCGGCAGGAAAGCACCACCCCACTTAGCGAAGACCTGTTGCAGTGGGCAGACCACATCTGGGTGATGGAAACCCGCCATCGCGATCACATCAAAAAAAGCTTTGGTTCTACCTACTACTCTAAAATTACCGTACTTCACATCCAAGACCATTACCCCTATTACGACCCGGAGTTGATCAGACTACTGGAGGAAAAGGTGAAGTTTTAGGAAGTTAGTGGTCAGGTGCTACTCGTTAATGAGATACATTTTAAGCCTATCTGTAATTTCACAGTCGCTTAGGCTTTTTCGAAAGGACTGCCAACTGCATACTGAGACTGCTGACTGATTTCGTATTTATCAGAACCGAGAGTGCCGCAACTTAAAAAGGGGTTTACAAAAAATGTCACTTTGAGCGCAGTCGAGAAGCGCGTGTTTGCTTGAAGCCTTGAGCCAAAATTAAATGTATTCAGAATTGTCAGTTCGAGTGATTTTTGAGAACCTGAGTTCGAAAAAATTGTATCGAGAACCCCGGTTAGCGTGAAACATACGAA
>CEVM01261767.1_pt1 | contig 22846 bp, 15 predicted proteins | sample 531481 | NCBI WGS metagenome assembly CEVM01 (sample SAMEA2623649, study PRJEB7988) | marine metagenome | biome: marine biome (ENVO:00000447); feature: mesopelagic zone (ENVO:00000213) & marine oxygen minimum zone (ENVO:01000065); material: "saline water (ENVO:00002010), including plankton...
ACCATTTTATTTTACCTAAAGGATACCCGCCGCTCTCTGCATCAATATCCCATTTATCACTAAATTTTTCAATAATAGTTTCATCCCATTTTATTTCAATGTTTTGGGAAACCGCATACCAATCAAGTTTGTCTTCAAACAAATAAAGTAATTCTTCATCTAATGGGTAATGCCTTGAAATTAAACCATAAAAAATGTCTTCTCTTTCAATAAAAAATGAACGTAAGAACTCTTTATTAATAACTGTTTTTTCTTTATCAGGTTTTAAATCAAAATGTATCACTTCTAAATCAACCAAACGCCAGAAACAATCAAAAGTAGCCTTTACATCATATTTTGCATTATGAGCTTCTTCAAAGTGGGTGTTAAATAATTTAGTGTGTAGTTCTTGTAAAGATGGCCATTTGTAATCACCGTATCCTGAAGGAATTTTACAATAATTTGTGGTCTTTTTCATTGTACAAATAATATCAAAATCCTGACTTTTGAATGGATCTTCAATATTATTCCTTAAAAATTCACAACGTAAAACATTTACATCAAAATCTGAATTATGAGCAATAATATAATCAGCCTCTCTTAATAGTGAAGCGAAGTTCTGTAATACTTGTTTTCTATCATATCCTTGATTTATGGCTTGATTGTTTGTAATACCATGTACAGCTGTAGAATCAGATGGAATTTCAAAATTTTCTGGTTTTAGTATAATATCCTGTTCAACAGAAATCTCATTTTCATGATAAGATATTATATAGGCCAACTGAACTATGTAAGGCCAATTAAATGTATTCACATAGCTTTCTTTCCAAGAAATTGGAAGACCCGTTGTTTCTAAATCGAAGAATAAAATTCTCATGATTTGTTATTTATTAAATTTTTAAAAAACCCATATTCTTCATCAATTAGCAATGAACGGTCCAAGAATGAATTAAACTCTTCGCAGGCGTTTTCAGGTATCAATGTGCAACTATAGCAAGCAGCCATATTTAAACCACCTATTCCTTGACCATCTTCGGTATTATAGCATATTGGGTCTGAAGCACAATCGGTAGCTCTATGGATTGCAGATTTTAATAACCTCAATGTTCTTTCTTCTGTCGCTTGAGAGACCAAGCCACCATAACTACCTTCTGCACCAGCAATAGTGTATAATAACACACCTTGCATTTGGTTTTTATCTACAAATAATCTTTCATTTAATGAGGTTGAGGGATAACCACAAAGAAATTCTAATTCCTTAATTAGTAAATGTGAAAGTGTGTGTACCAATAGAAAACGTATCAAATGTTCTCTATTTACCGTCATACCAAACTTTTCTTTTACGGAACGGTATGCGTGACTTTCAATATTAGTGTATAGCTTGTTTATCTTCTTTTTGAAAACATCATTCTTTTCAGCTTGTGTTATCCAAGTCTCAATTTTATCGTTTGACAAGGCTATAAAAACACCTTCTCCAAAACTTTCAATTGCAGGTAAATATTTGGTTTTATGTTCCCATTTAGATGTAAACTTCTTTTCAATAAGCACCTGCGTTTCGTCCATTTCTGAGAAGAAATCATCATTTGTTAATGGTTCTTGTCTTGTATAACCTACTTGTACCGTTGTCATCTTAATACGCCTTAAACCTATTAATTGTTCAAAACCGTAATTTGTTAAGTTTTCTAATTTTTCTTTCCTAAAGATTAAGTTATCATCTTCATCCGTAAAGTCGATGTTAGGGTTTTTTACTAAGAAATTATATTCATAAAGGCGATACTCTAACTCAGGTATATATGAGTTGTTATTATCATTTTCTAATATTTTTTTGATTTGTTCTAAAGCATATTCTTCTTCTAATGCTTCATATATAAATTGTGCATCTTTACCTTTTTCTTTAAACCGTTGAATTTTTTCAATATGCTTATTTCGTACTCCTTTATCTATAGGTAAAAATATACTGGAAACGAGAATAGGATAGTAAACACTATTACTACTACGAATGACAGGTTTAAAAAATACCTTTGATTCTTTCCCTTCTTCGTGACGTTCTAAAAGTTCTGCTTCAGAAAAGTATTTTCTTTCACGTAAACCAAACAAACCCGAAAGATTCATCATACGACCTTTATGACTGCAACCATCATTCATACACTTAACGCTTATACCTGCTAAATCTGAAAACTTCGTCGACTTTGTATATCTAAGGTCTGGATTTTCACAGCATAAAGTATCATAGTCTAATAATACAGAACCACTTTCTGAATCTTCATCTTTTACAGCTTTTTGTGCTTTGTTCCATCTTTCCCAAGGTATTTCTTTTATATCTCCTGTTGGTGCAGACATAATAAAACGTACTTGTTCTAATTCTGGCGCAAATTTACTTCCTCGCTTTGCATAACAGACACCGCATTTAGGTGGTGCAAATTCTTTTTTAGTAGCATTAGGTTTCGCTAACTCCCATTCACGCCACCAATCTTTTATATGTTTAAATCTTTTACACGAGTTGCAGTAAAACCACTTAGGAAAGAATGATGCACTTATTGTATCATTTATATGTTCAGGAATATCAGCTCTACTTGAAGAAGATACATTATCAGGTACATATACAAATGCTTCTAATTTTTCGAAGCCATCTTTATGAGATAAACGCTGCAATAGACGTTCATCGTTGATATGATATGAATTATCAATAAATGTTTTACCATCTTGTTTATTAAAATGGAAAAATGGCCACTCATCAAATCTATCAATCATTAAGGCCCCAAATGGTGTTTCTATAATAGAACCTGAACCACCGTAAGAACTAATGGCTTTGCGTGTTTGTATTTTTACAAACTTATTATCGGCTGCTTTCTTGTTTCTTCTTATTGCCATTCAAAATTTGATTTAATTCTTATAAACGTGTCGGTATCTATTTCTCTCATTGATTGCATTACCGTCCAATCTATTGCACTTTCGTTTTTGTCAGATGGTCTTTTAAGTAATCTTTTATATTTTAAGTCGTTAGAGGCTCTTGCTTTGCTTTCCCAATCTTCAACAACATTTTGAAACCTCCGCTCAAAATATGCCATCATTTCTTTATTATTTGCACCAAAACGTTGTTCAATAAAGTCTCTATACGCTTTCGCGAAAGCGGATTTAAAATTAGCTGCATCATTATCCTTGTTGAGATTAGGATATGTATTGCGTACAAATGCTACCAATGAAGTTGTAAGCATTTTATCAATAGTACTTTCGGTAAATGGTGTTATGCTTAAAGGTTCTACACATTTGTAAAAGGCTTGATGAAAGTTTATAAAATGTTCAAAATATGACTTTTCTCTTGCTCTGTTTGGGTCTAATAAGGACACTACTAAACCATTTGTCTTACGTCCTACACGACTGGATGCTTGTATATATTCTGCAATATTCTTAGGCATACCATTGATTAGCATCAGATTTAATCTGCTGATGTCAATACCTACAGAAATCATATTCGTAGCCAAAACAAAATCAACTACGTCATTTAAGTATCTATAACCTTTGTCTGTTGTGACAATATTTTTTTCGTCAAAAGGAAGTTCTAATTCTTTGAGAATCGATTTTATACGTGAACTTTCTACACGACTTGTTAGTTCTTCTGTACGAGATGATATACCTGCAAAATTGAATCTATAATCATCAATAGGATTGAATAAATCTTCTAAACGGTATTGTAATGTTGATGTAAAGTTTGATACTTCATCGCCTACTTTATTAAAAATTTTACCTACATCTTTTAAGCTGTTATAGTAAGATACTATTGTCCAGTAATTATTAGCAAAGTCTTTTGTTTCCTTATTTCTATAGACTTCAAGCCGCGATACAAAAAGATGCGCCAGCAGTTGTAATTGCGTGTCAATAGATGTTTTCCCTGTTGGCATAAAACCTATATATCGCCTTTTACTTTCCGTGCTTTCTCTTGAAAAGAAACTATCGTTATGATTTATACCTGAAGGTGGAAATATATTAACCTTACGATTACCATATAGTTTTTCTATTTGATACTGTGTGTTTCTTGTGGTTGCGGTAGATGATATAATCTTAGGTGCAATACCGTTTTTAGTACATAATAATTCAATGGTAGATTCATATAATGCTGTAATTGAACCTAAAGGACCATTTAGTAAGTGAAGTTCATCTTGAATGATTAAGTCTGGCGGTAATCCGTTATCTGTATTTGCTTTAAAGAAATTATGGGCTTCTTCTTGCCAAGCTAACATTGCAAATTTATCTACTGTACCAAATAATAATGTTGGTGGGTTTTTATATAGGTTTTCATCAACTACTTGAATAGGTAGTTTTTCGTGAAAATGACATTGTTTATTTATACAAGAAACTTTCAACTCGCCTTTATTTACTTTAAAGCCATATCGCCAGATTGTTATGCCTTTAGAGTTTTTTTCTTTAGACACTGATTTAGTACCACACCAAGGACAACTACTAATTTGAAATACATTTTTGCGTTCAGGATTTCCTTTGTCTCCTTTTAATGCTTCTTCGTCCATTTGAGAAACCAAAATACCTGCACCATTATCTCCAGCAACCTTGTTAGGTGTTGATGCTTGTCCAACCCATAAACCAATACTTATAGGTTCTTCTTTTAAGGTGTCTTTAAATTCTGATTGAGAACGCATAAATTCCAATGTGGCAATTAAGCGAGATGCACGTTCAAATTGTTGTGCTGTTAATAAGCGTAATGTGTAACGCATAATAACACTTGTACCACCATAATCACTTTCATTACTAATTCTTCTAAAAGCTATTGTAAATGCCGCTACCGCTAAATATGCTTCTGTTTTACCACCACCTGTAGGAAACCAAATAAGGTCAACAGTATTGTTTGCTTTACGCTTTTCAGGTTGCGCTATTTCATCTAAACTAAGTAATAAAAAAGCTAACTGGAACGGTCTATATTTAGGAACAAATCCTAAATTTTCAAGTGTGTCATACTGTTCAAAGTAAATAAGCCTATTAGCATTGATTGATTTATCAATCTCAAATAAGTCTTTTTCAGTCTTTCCTAATCTTTTGTCATTAGATACAATTAACTGTATGAGCATTGCTGTATTCGCTAATTGGAAGGCTTCAAACACCTTTTCATTGTCTAATAAACTGATGTTATCTTTTAGTCGCTTATAATTTTGCTCCTGTCTTTGTATTACTCTTTCTGCAACTACTTTCTCATTAGGGTTGAGCTTGTTCTTTTCTTGAATTTGTTTATTTATCCATTGCTGATAACTGGCTACAAAATCTACTAAGTTTGCTTTAATTTCATCTTTGGATAAACCCCAAATAGAGAGATTCCGCATATCTAATGCCTTGTCTAAACTACTGTCCTCAAATTCGTTGATTACGTCATTAATATTCTGTTCTGGTAAGAATGTAGATTGTACCGTTTTTGTATTCTCATTCCATACTACTGAGCAATTGTGGCCTATACCATAACTTTTGATATTCCGATAAATTAACTCTATTTCTTCCGCTTCTTCATCTCTAATTTCATCATCGGATGCATAGGTGTTAAGGCTATTATCCTTGTATTCAATCAATCCATCTGATTGAACTTTTATACTTCCTTGAAATAGGGATTTAAAATTTAGATTTTCTGACCTATTGGAAAAGCGGTTTGCCGGATGGTCTTCAGAGCAATTTACTAATTGAATTTTTACAAATCTTGCTCTATTATCCTCGTATACCTTAATGTTGTAGCCTGCATCTGTTAGTTTGTATATCTCAGTAGGGAAATTAAAGGAAATAGGGGATTTAAAGGATTTTTCTATACTGATAGTTTCTTTAAAGGTAAAAGGCGTTCTTTTCCACGCTCTACCTAATAATTTTTCTAATTTACCTATGTGATAGTATGCTGAAAAAGGACCGCCTTCTTCCGATTGTCGTATTAAGTTCTTTCTGTTTTTAAATTCATCAAACTGCCCATATTCTCCATTTGCCCTTTCAGGATTTTTTTGCTCTCCTTTTAGCTCTCTATTCAGAAACATATAACCATCTTGGTACTTGAGCGCATCACGGAAAGTTAGCGGATATGGAATACCTTGTTCAAAGAATGAATCGTAACCAGCCTTAGAAATCTTAATTTTTCTTTCTTCGGCTTTTGCTTGAGTATATAAGCCAAACGAAAATTCCACATCTATTTCTTTTATTGATTTATCTAATGCGACTGTAATACCTATGTTAGTGGGAAAGAAACTGTTTGTATCTAAGTTAAAATCTTGACGCTTAACTTTTACTTCTTCTTGCTTTTCTCCAATATCCTTAGTTTCCTCAATATCTGTTTCTTCATTTTCTAAGGTGTTTTCTTCTTCATTTTCATCAGTCAGTAATGATTCACTTTGTAGTGCTGCATCATCCTCATCTGCCTGCGTTTCTGGTGTTACAGATTTGTTGGGAAACAGTACACCACTGAAATATCTTGGTAAAGGGTAATCGGAAATAATTTCTTCTTCATCAGGAAGTCCCCACATATCAGAGCCTGGACCTATCATTCCTCTTTGAATGCGGTCTTGAAATATTTGCCTTGCTTTTTTATCTATGTCATCAGTTTGATTCTTCATCTTCAGTGATTGCTTTACTTTCTATTGTTCTTATCGGTGCTGCACTTCTTACAAAAGCTTGTATCTCCTCTGTTTGAAATTTGGATAGCATTTTACCTGTATTTTTTCCATCCGAAACGATGTAATCCATCACATCATCACTAAGGTCTCTACCTAAACTTATCATTAAGCCTCTATAAAACCGTTTTACCTTTAATAATTCTACAAATGATCTATTAAGTGCTTCATCTTCAAACAACATTTTCATTGCTCTTAATTCGTTGTCACTATGCGGAAAACGCTCTTTATCTTCTTTATTAAGCCATTTAGAAATTGTTACTACGTTTGTTATTTTACTTCCTTTCGCTTTAAGTGAGCTTAGTAATCGGTCTTTATCGTAATGTCTATCTTTTTCAATCCTGTTAGTAAAATATCTTGATAATGATTCCTTCCAAAGCCTTGACATTTTCTCAACTTCTTGGAATCTTCCATTACTATCTTCTTGTGACGCAATACTAAATAAGCGTTCTTTAGATAAATTATTATAGACTCTTACGGTGTCTCCTGCTAATACATTATAGGTCTTTGATTTAATCCATTTACCATTCTTTTTTATCAGTACCGTTTTTGACCCATCGTATACTAAAGATTCTGTACTTCCTTGAAAATTGATACGATAATTAACCTGCTTGTGTGATTCATAATCATAGGTTTGTTCTGAACGGTCGTTTCTTGTATAGAAGCCATCCATTATATCTTCTAAGGACTTATTTTCTATGACTTCTTTAAGTTTTACTTTAAAATCTAATGCTGTGAGTTTTTTTCGGTCTTTAGACTGGTACTCAGTAATAAGACTATTGTCATATTTATCTATGTACGTTTTTATGACCTTAGCTTCTTCTGGATAGGAAAGAAAATGGAAACGATGTGGCGAATTGATTGCAAAATCAAGGACTTCATCATAATACTTGCCATTATTGTAAAGGCTAAGTACATATACCTTTTTGCTTCCATTTATATTTTTATGAAGTTCCTTAAATTCCTTTAGACTTAAAATCTTGTGATGCTTTCCTTTAAATTCGTCCTTCCAATTTTCTACTAATCTTTTGGGAACAATTAAATAGTTTATAAATTTTAATCGCTCTAAATACTTTAATTTATTATTATTGAAGTTTTTAAAAATAGCATCAATATGTAGTCTTAATTGCGCTTGTGCCACTGTATCATCAAGCTCTAAATCGTAGAAATCTTGTTCGATAGTTTCTGATGCCACTTTTTTGATTAAATGCTGTACAAACTCTACCTGCGATAAATTGCGACTATCATTAGGCTTTGCTAGAACCAATGCATATAAGAATCTGCGTAATCGCTTTACATTTAGTAAGGACATACTGTTTTCCTTTTCAAGTGTGCTTAGATAGGTCATTAACGCATCTATTTTTTCTTGAAAAACAGCATCTTCAATATTGATTGCTTTTATTTCGCCAGGTGCTTTATCTTCTAAATATTCAAACTCAGGAAAGGTCCATTTCCATTTTAAAAATTGGTTTTGTTCATCATTGAAGCCTTCACTACCCAAAATGATACAATTTGGAATATCTTCATTTCTAAGTGCTAAGCGAAGTTTTGTACTTACTTTATCTTTGTACTTATTTTTGCCTATGACAACAAGCGTTTCTATATCAATTCCTTTATTCAAAACATAGGTTTGTAGTGTATCATAGTCTGGCACACAATAAATCATAGGTTCAAGAGGGATGTGATTCCAATTTTCTCTACCTGAACGTGCAATCCACCTCATAGGTATTGCTTTTCTTATATCTATATCTATATAGTCTTGAGTACGTAGTTCTGACTCAAATTCATTTTTAGACATTATGATGGCAGATTTGTATTTGAATTGAGAGGGAATATTTTTAATATCAAAGATTAAATCGTAAAGCTTTCTATATTGTGTTAAGCGTGCTCTTGGTATTCGATTTATTAATTCTGCATCTACTACTGCATATTTTCTTAATTGTTTCTTATTAATATACTTTGTGCCGTTTCTATTTTTGAGGATGTAATCTTTACCATCATATTTGATAAAAACAAAACGTTCTCCAGATGGGTGTTGTAGCACTGCTCCAGATTCAAATGTTGTTGCATCGTCACAGAAATTTTTGAAAAACAAAGAAATAGCTACAGATAGAACCGCAGGAAATTGTGATAATGCAGGTAATTCTTTATCAAATGATTCTATAAACAAGTTTTCCTCTTTACTGATGGCTTTGTCTATTAAATAGAAGTTGATGGCTTGAAAATCTGAAAGATTTAAAGCCTCTAAGCGGTACTCTTTGGTTAAGTACTCTTTAGCTTTATTTATTAGTTCTTGTGTATAGGTTTTGATTATTTGCATATTCAATTATAAAAACCAAAGTTTATCCTTAGCGTGGTCAGGGATGGGTGCTTCAAACCTTGGGGCAATTTTGGCTACCATTTCTGAATACTTAATAGTAATGGGTACATTTTGTTGTCGTAGTGATTTCCAATATAGTCTGCTGAATTGGTACACTTGGGTTAGTAATTCTGTGATAACATCCATATCTTCCAATGTTTCTTTATCTGGGCTACTCACTTTTATTTTTATGGGAAATGGGTAGCCTTCTGTATCTGAGTACCATTGTGAATTAGGGTATCTGGCATTATTGAATAATAAGTATTGGTTTTTATCAATACGTATGGTTGTACCACTTACAGGCATTAACTTTTTATTCCAATTGAGATCGTAGGCTATTATGTCTTGAGATTCTGTTTTATTGATATTTAAGATGTACAAAGGCACTTTTAATTTTAGTGCATTCATTCCTCTTATGATGGGTTCCAGTTCTTCTTTTTTCATTTCCTTGTAAAAATGAATAACCACCTTGTCTGCTTCTGCTACTGCGGTAAAATCTCGAATAGCTTTACAGATGCTGCCAGCCAATAATTTTGTTTCGCCTTGATCGAAATATTCAAACCCTCTAAAGAGTCCGTTGTTCTGAAAACTAAAGGCACTTGCAATGTATCTTCTGTTTTCGCCTTGATTGGTAAATGCTCCAACACCAATTACTAACTCCTTTTTATCTGTTACTGCTAATTTCCAAGGTGCTCCGCCTAATTTGGCGTGTATCGCCAATGCCATATTTTGTAATGAAAATTGAAATGTATATTGGTTTTCAATATTCAGTATCATTTTTTGATAATCTACTACCTGTGTTATAATACCTTCATTTAAAAACAATTCCTTAATTTTGACATAGATTTCCCGGTCTTCTGGATTAGGCGAATATTTATCGAAGGGGCTGATATAAAACCCTGCATAGCGGATGTTATCTTGGTCGAATGAAAGTTGTTCTAACTTTTCAATTATTTCTGGCATTGGGTTAGATTCATCCGTAAACTCAATAAAATGATCTTTTGAAGTTTCACATTTTATATTTACATAATCCTCTATTCCTTTAAAGTAAACCTTTTTGGCTTGAACACCGTTTTTCAATTTATCATAAAATTCTTTAATTCCTTCCTTGTGGGATGTGTGATATACAAAGAAAAACTTAATGTTTTGGATTGGTGGCCGTCTATATGGATTTAAGGTGTTCATTGCCATTTTTGGCACTAAACTCGTTTGTCTATTTTGGTTTTCATCTTTGCCAAATTCCAACAAGCCTATTCTTGGATCGATATGGCTTGTTCGATTGAGCGGCACGTCAATAAACTCATCTTTCGCGAAAGAGAACATAGATTTGAATTCGTCTGTAAAGAGATATTTATTTGCGAAACTATTAATCAATGTCACATATTTTTGATACTTATTTACAGGTTTGTCTGGTGCATCGATAGGGATGTCTAATGCTCTTGCCAATTCTAATCTAAATAATGGAAATGCTTTGTCAAATGCAATACTATTGTAAAAATCTTGTTGTTCTTCAGTATCTAATGGCATTTGATAATTAAAGGTTGTTTGACCATAAACGCAGCGTTTTATATGCTCGGTGCCATCAATTTCTTTCACAGATTTAGTTAATACTTTAGAAGTACCATCATACGCTACTACCAACTCTGGTAAGTCTGTAAGTTTTTGAAAATGTATTTTAAATGAGAACTTATAATACAGATTGAAATGCTCTGTGTTATTTTTTATTGAAGGCACCCAAACTTGAATATCCCTAACAAAATTCTTTCCTACAATAAACCCTTTTTCATAGAAATAGGATCGTAAACGATGTCTTAAATACTGATGATAAATTCTTAACTCTCTCTTGTCCCGAAGATTAATTTTAATTTTGGGTGCATTAGTCAATGAATCGTCAAACGTTGCATATATTTTGTCTTGAGTAGATAAATCTATGTCAGGAAAAGCTTCGTGAATTTGTTTTGAAAACTTTGATTTATCGATTATATGACTTCCTTCTATATCATCTAAGGTTAGTGAGATAGTTGGTGTACTTGCTGGCCATTTGAAATTGAGAATATTTGACTTTAAATGCTCATTCATAAACTATTAATTTCATTTAAAATTTTCTAACAGTTCAAAATTATCTAAAAATGGGGTTAAACTATCGTCCTCTGCGTGCTTGGCTAAAATTAATCTGCTATCTACAGTCGTGATACATTTACCGTTTAGTGCTTTAAAATTATCTCTGACATAATCATCTTTTTCTTCATTAGCAATGGTTGACTGATAGAACGTGAATTGACTTAATTCAGGATTGTTGAAGTAGTCTATAAAACCGCTTCTGAAAATCTTTTTTACTTCTATCTGGAACTTTTGTAAACTGGTAGGTGTGTAAGCTGTGTAGGCCTTTAGAACAAATAAAAAGTTGATGGAATACTGATGTAGGAATAGCGTATCACGGTCAAAGAGCCTGTGTTCCCAATGGTATGAACAACTTGGTTTATCTGACTTCGGCTCTATTTGATGATTTGTAAAATCATTCTGGTCTTTTATATGGCCGTAAATAAAAAAGTTAGGCGTGATATTATATCCTTCTGTAACGTCATCTCGATAAACTGTCTTTTCATTGTAAAATTTATCCTCATTATTCCATAAATCGATGTTGTACTGAATGATGTTCTTAGCGTAGGTAATCTGTTTGTATTTTGATAATCCACCTGCTTCACTATTTGGTTTATAATATTTAGAATCACCTATGTAAAAGATGTTACTCCGGTCAATGATGGACTGGTCTTCATAAATATGGTCTATGAGTTTACCATCCTGATTCTTCTTTAAGTGCTGTATAGATTCATCACTTGCCACTTTATCGGTAAACAACTTGTCAATCATATCTTCAAATATGATATTGTAGTTATTTACGCATAAGTATTCTTCTTTATGCTTTTTACTACTCGCCTTGCTGTTGTTTGTAAAATACAGTTCGCACAGCTGATACATTCTTTTTAGTGTATCATTGAAATAGCGATATTTAATTTTACGTAACTTGGTCAATCCATATTCGTTTGCACATAGGCGGTCAAACTTGATTCCTGTTATGAGGTTGTAGGACTTATCAATCTTTAGATTTAGGTGATGTGCTTGATTAAGTTTGTTAAGAATTGAGAAGTAATAGGTTATTAGTTCTTCTTCTACATTTCGCACCTTTTTCTTATTACGAATACCCAAATAGACTGGCATACCCGATGCCGTCATTAATGGCAATCCTTTGCGTACCGTTTTTTCCCATTTCGGTTTAGTAACCTTATTAGTCACCTGCTCAATGTGGTGCTGTAAGATGAAATTTTTGTTCTTCTTATAGAAATTGGTAAATGCTAATACTATGTCGAGATATGAATAGTTATTGTTTCCAATATTAGTATTTAACTCAAAGGTTTTGGATGGATTAAGTAAACTATTCTTTTCCCATCTGCGGTTGTATTCAATAAGACTGTTGTAAAAATATATGGATAGTTCACGTAACCATTGTAGGTCTTGGTCGTGTTTTACAGAAGTATCTTTAAGTGCATCGTATAATTCCTCAGTACTCTTATCAAATATGGTAGTTGTACCATCTTTCATAAAAACCTTTGGCAACATAAAGACCAATTCGTTGTTTTTATAAGAGTGGTAGTAGCCAACCGATTTGATTACTCCCTTATTTCCAGTCTGTTTATAGAATTTGAAGTCATCAAAGAGGTCTTCCAGCTGCTTAACTGGATATTCTTGTTCCTCAATTAATAGCTTCATCTTGTTTTTCTTCTTGATTGTTTTGAGGTTGTTCTTTTATTTCTACATTAACACGCTCCAGTAGCGCTATGAGCTTGTCCATTCCTTTTGACTTGATAGGAAAGTAACTTTCATAGGCTTCATTTTCGGCAAAGACATTGTTCTTTTCATCTTTGAATACGTCATTCCAGAGATAGAACAAGACTTTGTTTACAAAGGCTTCTAACGTTATTACTCCGTTTGCATTAGGTTTGATAAAGTAATTACCGATGCACTTATCCATACCAAGAGTCGGTTCATTTTGAATATGCTCCGTATTGATTTTTGAGATAAAATCATTCCAACTGAAACTTCTGTTATCGTCAAGTTGGACGGTATAGGAATAAGAGGGGTTAGGTTTTCCTTCCTCTGTTGTCTCATCGTAGCAAATAGGTATGTACTCCCAATCCCAACGTCTCTTGAAAGCACTATCCATAGGAAATAGCGATTGGTCTGAAGTGTTCATCGTTGCGTAGATGTACAAATTACTCGGTAACTTCAGTCCATTTCTAAGCCCATCGTGGTCTGTGCCTAACTCTTCTTCTAAATACTTTTGAAATTCATCTGATGGTGTTACCGTATAATTGGCATCGCGGTCTAATAATTGGAATATATCGCCAAATATCTCTGCACAATTTCCACGGTTAATTTCTTCTATCGCAAGGAAATATTTGTTTTCACTTTCAATGTCTCTCCACGCTTTTACATAGATGTTAGCAAATGCCTGTGGTACAAATTTGTATTGGATGTCAAATTTGCCATCATCACCTTTTACAGAAATAGGTTTGTAACCTCCAACAAATGATGCATAATCGAAATCAGGATGAAAGGTGATACGTTCCTTCTGCTCTTGTGGAACTCCTTTGAGTTTTTGGTCAAGTTTATAGGATTTTCCTGTTCCTGGTGCTCCGTAAAATATTTTGTTGTTCATATTTTTTGATGGGTTAAAGGCTATATTATCATCAGTATCAACTGGTGAATTGTCTATATTGATTGATGTTTCTTTTGGGGATAGATTTAGTGAAGTATTTACACGCTCATAATACTTAGAAATGCTTTCTTCATCTGTAGTATCCTTTAATACAAAATCATCACTATCATATTGTAAGTAAAAGTGTAAATTATCTTTTACAACACTATTTAAAACTCTTAACGGACCAACATCTTCTTTTTCATCTCGTCCAATTACTTTTAGCCCTTCACTTAAATGTGCATATAAACCCTCTTGTTGAAAAATAGTCTCTTGACCATTCTGTCTAATCTTAAAGGCAGCTTCTTCTGAAAAAGCAGTTAGCAGTTTTGAAACTTTATTTACAGTTTCATCTGTTTGTAATTCACTTCCTGTTATCTGGTTGAAAAGATAGTTTTTTGCGGATTTATCTACGTTGACAAAGTCATCTCTCAATACTACGTCTATAATGTCAAGATTAGTAGAGAAGTTCAAAAGTTTACTATACCGTTCACCACCTGTTCTTTCAGCAGTATTTCCTCGGTCTGCTACAAAATTTATTTCACCAAGCTTCCAATACAGCTGCAAAGCGACTTGTAAAGATTCTAAATGTTGCTTGAAGAGTGGTGTGCTATTTAAATTAGAAATCAAAACAGAAGCTTCTATACCAGATTCTTCCAATTGTTCTTCAAAAAATCCTATCATAGGCTCTTCTAAAGCGGTTTTCAGTTTAATAGCTGTTTTTCCAGCATTATCATATTCTTCTGCATATTCAATGCTACTAACATCAGATACTGCATAAATTGCATAAAGACCTGCAAAAAGCTGATTACTCTTAGGTAGAGAACATTTTATACCTAATCGAAGATTAAGCTCTTCACGAGGTGTAATACTATTTGGTAGTTGCATAAGCTTTTTCGTTGTCTAATTTTATAATATTTGCAATTTCGGCAGCCAATAATGGTGGAACTGCATTACCTACTTGTTTCATTTGATTGGTTTTAGAGCCATAAAAGACAAAACTATCAGGAAAGGACTGTATGCGCGCTGCTTCTCTTACTGTAAGACATCGATTTAAGATAGGATGTGTAAACAAACCAGAAGAAGGGGTGTCAAATCTCGTTGTAATTGTTGCAGCAATATCATCTTCTTTCAGCCTTGACCAAGTTCCACTATAAATAGATTTTGTTCTATGTTCTGGTGGTAACACTTCCTTGCCCTTTCCTTTTGGAATAAGGCTTAGTCTTTCCAAAGCAATTTTCGAATGATTTGTAGCCACGTGATTGTGCAAGACCTTCGAGCCATTGCGAAGTTTCTTTTGAAATTTCGTTGTTGCTAATTCCTTATAGATAGACTCTTGAGTTCCTTCACCTGAATTAATAAAAGGTAGGTCATATATGGCTTCTTTAACAGTTACTTTCTTATTCTTTGCCTTAGGAAAACTAAGTTTTTCCTTACCAAGAGAGCCTACAAAAAAAGCACGTCTTCTATTTTGTGGTACGCCATAGTCGGAAGCATTCAAGACATCTGCATTGACTTGATACCCTAAATCCTCAAATCCTTTAATTATTTCATTCTTGAAAAATCCATTTGCAGTAGTCATAATATTGGGTACGTTTTCCAAAACGAAATACTGTGGTTTAAAAACTTTTACAGCATCTATGAATCGTTTGAACATATAGTTCCTGTCGTCATTTACACTCAATCGCTTTCCTTTTTGGGAAAATCCTTGGCAAGGTGGTCCACCAACAACCACATCTATTTTGCTGTGGTTTTTTTTCAATTCTTCAAAGTCAATTGTGCTAATATCCTGACTGTACATCTTTGTTGAAGGATGGTTTTTTTGATATGAGAGCGCAATATCCTTATCATATTCAATAGCAAACTCTACTTCAAAGCCTTGTGAAATAAAACCTTGTGAAAGCCCACCTACACCCGAGAATAAATCTGCTATAATCAGTTTACTCATTGATAATTCTTTTTTTAGATAATTCGTAATATTCTTCAGATAACTCTATGCCTATAAATTTGCGTTTTAATCTATGAGCGGCTACACCAGTAGAGCCACTACCCATAAATGGGTCTAACACTACATCATTTTTATTTGAAAGGTGTTCTATAAAATGCTTCATTAGTTTTAACGGCTTTTGCGTTGGATGCTTTCCAAACTTTTTTTCCTTCGCCGTGGTAAGTGATGTTTCGATAAAATCGTGAACCATTTTACCATTATTATTAAAAACGCCAGAGGTGTCTTTGTAGACAAAATATACCCAAGCTTCAGTAGAGTTTACAAAATGAATATTCATATTTCTTGGCATTGGATTGGTCTTGTGCCAAATGCCAGTTGTTTTGTAATAGAACCCGTATTTGGTAGCAAGTTTAATAATGGTTTCAATCTTGATTAATGACATAAATAATAAGAGTGAACCACTCTTACGAAGTATTCGCGCACTTTCCTTAAAGAAATTGTCCATCTCAATTTCCCAATCATCTTGAGAGAGATTATCCCACCCAGCGTAAGCAAATTGATTTTCTCGCATCTTAACAAGATTTGTATTCCTTCTGTGCATAAACTCGCCTAAATTATACGGTGGGTCAGTAAGGATTAAATCAACAGAATTGGAATCTATGAACGAAAGAAAATTTGTACAGTTTCCATTACCTAATAAACAATTAGGTGCAATGGACTCAAAAGTGACATCTTTTTTAGTTGATGTTACTAAAAACTTATCTTCCAAGTTATTTTCATCTAAATAACTGAACAAGTCTAAACTTGGTTCGCTGACGAAGTGCTCTATGTATTCTGTGGGATATGTCAACATATTATATATTGAGTTTTGCTTGTTTAGCTGATTTGATTTTAATGTACTTTACCTTTTCTTCGGCAAGTTTGAGTGTGTTTTCATTGCACGCATTTTCAATAAGTTCGTTTGCGATTTTTTCTGCAAAAAACTCAGACTTTAACGTCTCTAAGTCTAAATTAAAAGTGTTAGCTATGGCAGGTAAATAGCCTGCATCTAATAATTTCTTACCATTTTCTACTTTACTTAATGCGCCAGAATCCATACCTAATCTTGCACCCATTTGAGTAAGAGTTAATCCCTCAGCTTTACGCAAGTCACGAAGGTATTCACCAATTGCTTGTTTCATCTTGAAATAAATATCTTGCTAAATAAATCTTGACGAAAATAACAAAAAGCAAAGAAGAGAAAAAACAATCTAATGGAAAATTAAATAGAGAACTACTTTTTTGGCTTCAAGTATTCATTGTGCTTGTCTCTGTGAATCAATCCAGACTTGACAAAACCAGTAACATAGCCTTCCGCCGTCTTATGTGGAATAGTAAGTTCATCAGCTGTTTTTAGATATTGTTGTCTGTCGAATTTGTCAGGCAGCTTTTCTAAAAATCGTTCCTTCTTATTCAGCCGTTTTTGAGCCTTTGGCTCAATCGGCAAATCGTTGAACACTTTACTGCTGTGTTTTACCAATACTTGAATCATAGACAAGGCATTGTCAAAATCTACGTCCTCACATTGCTTTGTAGCATTAACATCGCCATCTTCCATAATGCGTAAGGCAGTAAAGAGCATCGCGAAGCGAAATGCGATTAAGCCTAAGCGTCTAACAGTTGCAATGTATTCTTCAGGTTGCAGATTGATGTACTTAGTTTGCAAGGCTGCAAAAAACTCATTGAATTGCTGTTGTTGCTTTCGCGAAAGCATCACTTCAATAGGTGGATTATTTTTGAGTGTTCTGTAAAGTCCTAAAAACTCTTTGCCGAGTTCCTCATAATGTTCTTCTAAACCAACTTTAGCACGTTTAGCAAACACATCTTTCCATACTGGTTTGATGTTCATATAGTAGAATATAAAACGGCTGAATAGCCCGTTTTCTGCGTTTGGCACCAAGGATGCAATCTGCTTGGGTGTTCCTGATAGCACCGTACTTAAACAAGGGTTTTCAATATCTACATACTCACGGTCAGTTCTACGATAATAGCTAATCGTCTCGTGATGGAAAGCTTTCCTAAATCCATCGCTATAATTGCCGTAATCACTTTTAAAGGCTTGCGCCAGCGTATCGCCTTCGGTTTCAAACATCAATCCGCGTCCTTCATTATCTGCAACCAATTGATACACACCAGTCGTACTATTGTTGGCAGGAATAAACAACATACGTTCTGGCGGTTTACCAGGCTTTTCAAGATTTTCATTCTTGCCCTTGTTCATATTGTAGGTTGCCAGTTCGCTCTCGTATTGCTGTTTTAACGTTTTAGCTTGTTCACGATGTAGTTTGTGAATGGGCGCAACCAACTTTTTGATTTGGTTGAGTTTTCCTTTTCCTGCGCTTGCTGGTGCAGTAACGAATAGGTATAAATTGGAATACACCTTACGCTCATCATAGATGCCAAACAGATTAGGGAAACAGGCACTAAAAGCAGTTAGCGTACCCAATAGCATTATATCTTTTTCCTCATTACCGTTTGCTGGCATAACTACCTGTTTGAGAAAATAAGGTATCGTGTCGTAGAGGCTATCAGGAAACGTGGGTAATTGCTCTTTGGTTGCTTCTGCAACTGGCAAGGTTGCAACCTCTGGTTGTGGCCGTTGCGGTTTTATTCCTGCTTGATGTGCATAATGATAGAATGTTGCAATCGTTATTCCGTGACCTTTGGCATTTAGGCATTTTGTGTATTGCTCGTCACATTCCTTTTGGTCATAACCAGCATAATTGCGACTTATTCTGTGATAGTAGTCTCTGCCTTGTTCATTGTACGCTTCCGCGAAAGCGAAACCAATATCACGCCAACGTGCATAATCGCCAGTTATATCAGTACCGGATTGCTCAATGGCCGAGATATACGTTTCAATATCATTGTTATCAATTGCAACCGTTGTGGTTGCTTTTTGGGATGCTTTGGGTTGCGCTACAACCTTGGGTTGTTGCAACCAGTCTTTAGGATTGAAGTTCTTCTTCATAATATTTGATGTCTTTTATGTAAGTAGGCATTGGCATCGTGCGGTAAAAAACAGGCTCTGGAAACGTCTTTTCCTGATGCATCGACCTCAATGTTATAGGTATGTTTGATGTAATTAGTGATTGCCGAGAAGTTATCTTGATGTGTGAACTCGTCCAGCTCAATGCGGACAATCCATTTTAAGCCATCGCCAGATGGCGAAATGAATAGCATTTCGGTCTCGAAATAGTCATCGTTGAGTAGTTGTTGCCTGACTTTTTCAATGTCTTGCAAGTGGTCAAAATCAATTGTGATAAGGTTGGAATGCTTTTGCAGAAACTTATCATTTCTGCGCTCAAAAACGCCTGAGAAAGTGGCGTAATCAAAACGATTAGCTTTGAATTTCCGTTTTTCCTTAATATCCTCAATTGCCCTAAGTTCCTCGGTTATCGTCTTGTACTTATCGCTAACAATCAGTTGATGGATTTTGCCTAAACGCAAGGTTTCCGAAGGAAATACATTGCGTACTGGCGCTTTGAAAAAGCTACAGTCTGTGTACCAAGTGTTATCCAGTTCATCCAACCAGCTTAGTTCATCTTCTTCCTCAACCGAAAGATTGAGATGCAAGGCATCGTTAATCTTGTTCAGTAATTCGTCTTCTGTATTGGTTTCAAAATAGAACTGTGCAAAGTCGAAGGCATCGCCTGAGAAACTTTTGTATTCGGTATCACTATGAATAGCCATACTTTTTTCAATGCGAATTGATAAGGTTTCCTTATCTGCATTGAAAGGATTGCGCGTTATCCCGAACGTCCTTCCCGAAAGGGAAAGGACGGTTGTATCGGGATAGAATTGTCTCAACACATATGCGTAGATATTTATGCCGTAATGTGTTTTATCCAAAATGTTCTTTCTACTTAACTCCATCACACTCAAAATTTGGATTGTAGTAATTGCTCTGAAGTAGTTCCTCTATATCGGAAACCTTGTAGTAGAATTTGCCTTGTACCTTGCTGTATGGCAAGGTGCCGTTCTTGCGAAAAGTTTGCAACGTGCGCTTGCTTATGTGCAAGGTTTGCAGCACGTCTTGGTTATCAATCCACGTATTTTTAAGTCGTTCAGCCCTCGACTGTCTTATGAGTTCGATACGTGCTTTCAGGTCTTTTATTTCCTGCGAGAGCGACAGGATTAGGTTAACTATCTCTTTCATAACTGCACCTTTCCTTTCTTGATTAGATAATCGGCAGCTTGCTGCTCGATTTCGTCCCTTGAGTCCATACGGTTGCGTAGCAACCATTGGTCAAGTTCCTCTCGTTGGAAATAAATTTTCTTGCCGTTAGGCTTGTAATGCGGTACTGCGCTCGTGCTTGTGAGTTTGTACAAGTGTGATTGAGACAATTCTAAATAAGCGCAAGCTTCGTTAAAGTTGAGTACTGTTTTTTGCATTGTCTGCTGTTCCGTCAGCAGTTTTTCAATGCGGTTTAATTGTTCGATGATATTTGTGTCCATCGTTTATCGTATTAGAATAAATGAGGACATCAGGCCTAATGTCATCCTTGATTTTCAAGGACAAGGCAAATATTGGAAGATGTAAAATCGAAAAGAGTAAGGAAGTAGGATGAGGGTAAGATGACAGTAAGATTTCTTACTAATCTTACTGTTTTTTATTGCAGATTTTTAATGATATTGTCAATCTCTGTTTTTGATTTCGGATTATAAACCTTGTTTTTGTAGAGATTATTTGCAGTTAACGCAACAGTATTCTTTGTGTAAAATAGACCTGTACTTTCGATAGATTTTGGATTCAAGTTGGTAAAGTAAGGTTTTAAGGTGTCTAACACATATCTAAACTGCGTAGTTTCGCATCCTAAGTAAATTGGTGTATTGATTTCTGAGAAATCCTTTGCGGTCATCAATGCAGTAAAATCCTCGAGTTTAGTTCTTTGTTCGTCAATTAGGTCAATGTGTATTGTTAACTGCTTGAGAACTGATTCAAGCGTGTCCGTATTTCTGTCCTTAAATCCAAAAGAGACTTTTGGAACTGCCTGAGACTTTGTTTTTTGTTTCTTGCCATCTTTTTTATCGGTAGTAATTTTTGTTTCAGTAGTGGCAATTCGAATTATCTCTGGTTGGGCAAGGTTTTCTTGAAAGAAGTATTTGTATAGTTCATCTACTGAAAATTTGTCTTCATTACCGTATTGAGCATATCGTTCTTGTAATTCAAGGTAAAGCCATATCATATTCGCTTTTAAATATTGAATCACATAGGTGTCCTCGTTGCGGATGGACTCCCGAGAATGTTCGTACTTGTCAATGTAACTTTTTACTCGCTCAAGATTAGAGTGATGCTGACTAAACAACCTTTTGTAGTTGAAAATGTGTTCCGGTTCGGTGGCATCTATAGGAAAGCTTGAAATTATCTCATTGAATTTTTTGTTGGCTTCCTTGTCTATTAAGTTCTTATAGTATTTGCGTTTATCGCCTAAAGCCCTTTCAGCAAACTCAATCGTAAAAAGTGGTGCTTCTTTATATTGAAATTTTAGGTTTTGATTGCGGACTAACTCTTTGAAATCTCTGTCTGGTCGATTATCCCTGTGAAGTCCTTTTGTAATTGATATAAGCGATGCGAAAACGTCTGTTATCATTATAAATCAAGTTTAATACGGTTAGAGGCTTCACGTTTTTTATCATCGATAACCTTAGCATAAATCTGGGTAGTACGCAATTCTTTATGTCCTAATAGCTTTGAAACCGTATAAATATCAGTACCTAAAGTCAGTTGTAATGTGGCGTAGGTATGACGTGCGCAATGGAACGTTATTGTTTTGCTTATTCCTGCATTCATCATCCATTGCTGTAGCTTTAAGTTAGTCCAGGCACTATAATGTAAGCCAGGTAATACTAAATCATCATCCTTGCCGCGTTCGCCTAACAATTCAACTGCTTGGTCTGAAATGGGAAGTGTCTCCGCACCTTTGGTTTTCTTCTGTCTGAATCTCACATAATATCCTCTTTCCTTGGAATGCTGTACTTCTGACCATTTCATTTTCTCAATATCTGACCAGCGTAAGCCAGTCAGCGCAGAGAAAATGAATGCTTTTTTGAGTTGTGGTAGTTCACATTCGGTATTTACTGCTTTTTGAAGTTCTTCCAGCGTGAGGAACTCGCGCTGTGGTTCGCCTTGTTTAAAGTGCGAAACACCATTTGCAGGATTAGATTTTAAAATTCCATCTGCAACCGCTTGTTTTAAAGCTGCGGTAAACTTGCCATAATAAGAATACTTAGAATTTTGAGATAGCGGTTTGTTTGCTCTACCGATTGCTTTTTTGTCCAGATAGTCTTTAAAGCCCTCTACAAACTCTTTATCAAGGTCTTGAAAGGTAATGTCTGTTGGTCGATACGCCTTGAAGTGTTTTAGCATACTGTACCAGTTGCCATAGTTGCCTGAACTGGTATTTTTCTTTTCTGCAAGAGCGGTTATATAAGTCGTGAAACTGCCTTTAAGTTTCTCTATATCATTAAATCCATATTGACCTTGTTGGATTTCAACTTGACGTTGCGCCCAGATAGTTTCTGCTAACTCGCGTGTTTTCTTGTTAACGGTGCGCTCATTTTTCGTTTTCGGATTCTGAATGAGATACAAGCTGAGGTACTCAGTCTTGCGTTTGCCTTTATTGTAGTAGTCGAGGTATAAGGCTATTTTTCCGTTTTTCTTGCGTTCTCTGAGTGTGACTTTCATAAGGCTACTAATTAAAAAGGTTTTCTATCTGGTGACGGGCAACAATATGTTTTCTGCCAAATGGCACAGCTTTAAGCTGGCCACGCTTAATCATTCTTTGAATGGTCCATCTGCTAACACCTATCAGTTTAGATGCATCGGTGATGCTTAAAAAATCCTTGTTGGATAAACTGTCTGCTGAAACTGTTATGGAATCCTGTGCTTCTTGATTTGCTTTAGTTTCTTGAAGCGCAGCATCAACTTTCTCTTTTCTCTTTCGTGCCTTGTAAGCTTTCTTAGCACAACTGTCGCCACAGTATTTGGTTACGGTTGTACGTGCTGTAAAGAGATTACCGCAATGCTGACAGGTTTTTGGGATGTAAAGATTACTGCTCATAAATGGTGCATTATGTAGCGTTATGGTGCAACGTGGGGCAATATGGTGCATCATTTC
>CEVM01017967.1_pt1 | contig 22783 bp, 18 predicted proteins | sample 531481 | NCBI WGS metagenome assembly CEVM01 (sample SAMEA2623649, study PRJEB7988) | marine metagenome | biome: marine biome (ENVO:00000447); feature: mesopelagic zone (ENVO:00000213) & marine oxygen minimum zone (ENVO:01000065); material: "saline water (ENVO:00002010), including plankton...
GCCGATGCATCACCGACCGGTTGTCCCACATCACCACATCGCCTTTCTGCCATTGCTGAACCCAGGAATGCCCCTCGAGCGCAACATAGTCCCAAACCTCGTCCAGCAACGCTTCGCTTTTATCCAAGTCCATTTGCGGTATGTACGCGTCTTGTCGTCGGCCCAAGAAGAGCGCATCGCGACCCGTTTCTTCGTGCCTCCGCACCATCGGATGGACACACCCCGGTGCATCCACGGGGGATACCGCATGATCAAACCCTCGCCGTAAGTTACCAACGCTGTCGTGAGCAGCGTCGTGCTTAATGGACAATGTGCGCGCACGATCACTTAATCCGGTAGGAAGCGATTCAAACGCCGCGTGCATATCACAGTACTCCGTATCACCGCCTACTTCAGGCACCTCGACCGCCATCAGAATACTCGCGGTCGGTGGACGTTCGATGTAGGACATATCCGTGTGCCAGTTTGCCTCCCCTGACCCGAGGCCCCCGATCGGACGACCGTCCTCGATAATATTCGAGATGTTGGTCACAAAAGGATTCGGAACACTTGCACGCTGCTCTGCTGTGATGTTACCCATGGGTGCGTATTCCAGCGGCCCAAAACGTTCGCTAAACCCCTGCAGTTCATCTTTCGTGAGTTCCTGGTCTCGAAACCTTAGAACGGAAGATTCCAGCCACGCACCATAAATATCCCGAAACTCGGTGCTGTCGAGATCGGCGAGATCGACCCCATCGATGTCCGCGCTAATACTCGCCGCTGCCTTACGAATCCGCATAGATCGTGTTTAGCAGAGCCTCGCGGTCGATACAACACGCGTTGGACCCAACTTCATAGGAATCGCTGCACGCGAATATCTTCGATCTCGTCACGAAGAGCCGCAGCTTCTTCGAATTCCAAATTGCGCGCACTTTCCAACATCTCTTTTTCAAGTTTCTTAAGAAGCTTCCCGAGCGCCTTCGGATCATCCGGGACCGCATGAGTCCTGTTAGGCGCGGTCCGTTCAAAACGACGAGATTTTCCGCGACCACCCGACTGCGATCGCGCCCCTTCCATGACATCGGTCACGCCCTTCTCGACCGTCTTCGGAGTAATGTCGTGTTCCTTATTAAAGATCTGCTGTTTGGTTCGCCGTCGATCCGTCTCCGCAATCGCTCGCTCCATAGAGCCCGTAACCTTGTCGGCATAGAGGATCGCTCGCCCGTTTACATTCCGTGCCGCACGACCGATGGTTTGGATCAGCGAGCGTTCTGAACGTAAGAAACCTTCTTTGTCCGCATCGAGAATGGCTACCAGCGAAACTTCGGGCATATCCAATCCTTCTCGTAGGAGATTGATACCGACCAAAACATCGAACTCGCCGAGTCTCAAATCGCGGATAATCTCCATCCGTTCGACGGTCTCGATGTCCGAGTGCAAATATCTGACTCGAACACCGTGTTCGTCCAAGTATTCGGTTAAATCCTCTGCCATCCGCTTCGTTAAGGTTGTAACGAGCACGCGCTCACCAACATCGACGGTGATACGAATTTCCTCGAAGAGATCATCAACCTGCGATGTAGCCGGCCGTACCGAAATCTGCGGATCCACAAGTCCCGTCGGCCGAACTACTTGTTCAACGACGCTACCGGCATGTTCAGCCTCATAGGGTCCCGGCGTCGCCGAAACAAAGATCATTTGTGGTGCGAGTCCTTCCCATTCATCAAACCGTAAGGGCCGGTTGTCGAGCGCTGACGGCAATCGAAAGCCGTATTCCACCAGTGTTTCCTTCCGCGAGCGGTCGCCCTTGTACATACCTCCAAGCTGAGGCACGGTCACGTGAGACTCATCAATAATGAGAAGCGCATCCGCCGGGAGGTAATCAAACAGCGTCGGTGGCGGTTCGCCCTCCTTTCGCCCAGACAGATAGCGAGAGTAATTCTCGATACCACTGCAATAGCCCAGCTCTTTAATCATTTCGAGATCAAAACGAGTCCGCTGTTCCAGACGTTGCGCTTCCACGAGTTTGTCGTTCGACTTAAGTAGTGCGAGTCGCTCTTTTAGTTCCTCGTTGATTTCGTCTAAAACGCTCAGGATTTTTTCGCGCGGCGTAACGTAATGCGTTTTAGGAAAGACTGTATAACGAGGTACACGATTCGAAACTTCTCCCGTCAGTGGATCGAACGTCGAAAGGTTTTCGATCTCATCGTCGAGGAGTTCGATCCGAACCCCTTCGCGTTCTGATTCGGCTGGAAAGATATCGATGACGTCGCCTCGTACGCGATAGGTGCCCCGCTCAAACGCCATATCATTGCGGGTGTATTGCAGCTCGGCCAATCGCATTAGGACGTATCGCTGATCAATCCGATCGCCACGATCCAAGTGCAAAACCATCTGTAAGTATGATTGTGGGTCTCCCAGTCCATAGATGGCGGAAACAGACGCAACAATGACTGTGTCTCGACGTTCAAGGATTGCTTTCGTCGCCGATAGGCGCATCCGTTCGATATGCGCGTTGATGGAAGCATCCTTCTCGATATAAGTATCAGAGGAAGGCACATAAGCTTCGGGTTGGTAGTAATCGTAATACGAGACGAAATACTCCACCGCGTTCTCAGGGAAAAACTCTCGAAATTCTCCGTAGAGCTGTGCCGCAAGTGTCTTGTTTGGCGCTAGGACTAAGGTTGGGCGTTGGACATTCTCGATGACGTTCGCGATTGTGAACGTTTTCCCCGAACCGGTAACGCCAAGTAACGTCTGTTGCGCGAGCCCACTGTCGAGCCCTTCAAGTAGGCCGGCAATCGCCTCGGGTTGATCGCCGGCGGGGTCATAATCGGCAACGACTCTTAAATCAGTGACCGCTTGCATAGAAGGCAGTCTAGAATGCGAATGCAACTCACACCAGCCACAACGCACCGTTCGATTACCCACGAGGTAATTAAGGGCACCCTGCGCCATTCATGCTGCACGGCACATCGCGTTATGCTCGGACCATGAGCGACGATCCTTATACCATTGAACCAGGGGCGACCAGACAGCCACCGACCACCTGGGCCGGCAGACTGAAAAATTTGGGGCCTGGGATTGTCGTCTCCGGCTCAATCGTGGGATCAGGCGAGATCCTGTTGACAGCTGGCCTGGGCGCCGCCGCGGGATTCACGCTTTTGTGGTGGGTTTTATTCTCTTGCTGGGTTAAATCGCTGATACAAGCGGAGCTCGCCCGCTACGTTGTCACCAGCGGTGATACCTATCTTCGGGCTCTCAATCGAGTGCCTGGGAAAATCCCCGGACCTAACGGTCCTATTTCGTGGCCGATATGGCTGGGTCTCATCGGCTTCGTACCCGGGATATTAACGTCCGGCGGAATTATCGGCGGCGCTGGCCAAGCGCTGGGGCTCATGCTGCCCGTCGTCGACGGTGCGTGGGCTACGGTGATTGCGGCCCTCATCGTCATGGCAATCTTGGGCAGCGGTGACTATGGCCGATTCGAAAAAGTCATGCTGGCAATGGTTCTGAGTTTCTCCTTCGCGACCATTGTCTCCGCTTTGCTGATGCAGTCGACAGAATATGCGGCGACGCCAGCGAACCTTATGGAAGGTCTCCGATTCGAAGGTCTTAGCGAACATTGGGTGCTCGCAATTGGCATGTATGGAGCCACCGGCGTCGCCGCCAGCGAAATATCCGCCTACACTTACTGGTGTGTCGAGAAGGGGTATCCGAGCTACGTAGGCGGCGATCCGGATGATCCCCAATGGCTCGAACGCGCGAAAGGATGGATACGGGTAGTGCAAACGGATGTATGGGTCACGCTCATCATCCTGACGTTTGCGACGTTATCGTTTTACTTCTTGGGGGCGGGCGTCTTGAACCGACTCGGGGAGATTCCCTCCGGGCGCGAAACCATCGCGATGCTCTCGAGTATGTACACAAAGACGTTCGGGCCCTGGGCATTTTGGCTATTTACCTTCGGTGCATTCTGCATTCTGTTCTCAACAACCCTCTCCGGAATTGGTGCCGGATCCCGGTCTTTCCCAGATCTCATGGTGACGTTCGGCTTTATTGACCGCCAAAACCTCGCGGGGCGAAAGAAATGGACCCGCGGTTATATCGTTGCGATGCCCATCATCAGCACCCTTATTTATGTGTTCTACCAGGAACCCATCACGTTGGTGATTTTCGGCGCTACCTTCGGCGCGTTTATGCTACCGGTTCAGAGTTTCATGACTCTGTATCTACAGGCCAAACAAATGGATCAGCGTATTCGCCCGCGCGTATGGGTCACGGCCTGCATCTTTGTGATCTTTTTTGTGCAAGCGATTCTCTCCGCTTTCATCATTAAGAACATTCTCTTCAATTGAACTAACAGGGCCGAGCCCGTCTATCGCTATGCTGAAATCCCAGTCGCGACATCGACGTATATGTCAGTACGCATATTGATCGATGCGTGCCTGAGCTTGTGTCACGCCTTTACCCCGCGTCAGGTCCGGTCGATTCCATGTTGCAATTGCTTCCAGCTCATAGCCTTGGGTTGCTCGTTCCTGGACGTTGTCGAGATCTAGCCACTCGCCTTCGTACGCAACTGGGAAACCGTTGTCGTTCAGTTCGTAACCGTACACGCGGCAAAGATCACCGTCTTCGTAATAATCACCGACATAGCTCGCCCAGGGCGTTTCAACCCTCACCTGATCCCGCATATGCCCATGCACCGACGCAATGTAATTTCCGATGTCCCAATCAGGGATCGCACTTTCCCGCCACGTCGGTCCGCCGGGCAAATAGAGACCATCCTCGCCTTCTGTAAATAGATATCGGTCGCCTCGCTGCAATAACATCCGCGCCCGCGAGATCGGCCGATCGCTATGCACGGCAATATAGCGCCGGCCTGCAGTCGACAAGGCATTAAATGCATCGTCATTGAAAAGGTAATAGCCCGTCGCTGGAGGACAAGAAATTCCTGCATATTTATTGAAGAAACCCACGCGATGGTCAGCGCTGTGATTCGGCCCAGCGCGATGCCAACAGTGCATATTCATAATCAGCAAGTCACCACGGCAGAGCTCCGGGTCGATAAACGCTTCGTTATCAGGACGGACCGCTTCGGCCACTTCCCGCGCACGCCCTGGACCGGGGTGCACGCGCTCGAGTCGATGCGACCCCGGCGCAACAAACAGCTGACCACGCGTTTCATCAAAATCGCACAACGGGACAATCGTAAACAGCCAATTCATAGACGACCCGACAGGACGCCAACGCTTGTAGTCGTTGTGCGCAGGAATTCCTGGACCACCCGGCGTTCTATCGTAAATAACGAATGCGGTAAGGATCGGGGCTTCTTGCAATAAGCAACTCGCTGGCTCGACGATATTGGGATGCTCGACAACGAACGCGAGATCCGGATCGGCCATGCAGCTTTTAGCCAAGGTATATCGGCCGGGGTCGGGATATTTCAGCTCACTCGGATGCAATTCTTCTAGATGCGTCCGAAACGCCTTGTCGAAACGATTCAGTTCCGCGGCGTCCAACGCATCTCGGACCACGAGATAGCCGTCCTCCTCGTATTGCGTTATGTCGGCGGATGTCAATTCCACTGCCGTGTCCTTTGTCTTCGCCGAAACGTCATCCACGAATGCCAAGGCTCGGTCACCGCGGTCACGGATCGCGTGATCGTACTCGCGGCGTCAGACGATGCGCGAGTCACGCTTCCCCCAGTATTTATCTCGCAGCAGACGTTTGTACAACTTCCCGGTCGGCAAACGCGGCATCTCCTCAATAAAATCAATGGAACGCGGCACCATGTAGTTGGCAAGATGTTCCCTCGAATATTCAAGTAAATCTTCGGCGGTGGACTCGTTGCCTTCCACGTCGTCGGCTAGTTGAATGACCGCCTTTACTTCCTCACCGAAATCGTCGTTTGGGACACCAAATACCGCGACATCGATAACACTCGGGTGCATAACCAACGCGTTCTCTATTTCTTGGGGATAGATGTTGACGCCCCCTGAAATAATCATGAACGACTTTCGATCGGTCAGATACAAATACCCTTCCTCATCAAGATATCCGACGTCACCGAGCGCCGACCAGTTGGGGTACTCCGGGTGCTGCGCCTCGCGGGTTTTCTCCGGAGCGTTGTGATAACTGAACGACATGACGGGCTGCTCAAAGTAGATGACGCCAGGCTTGCCTGGCGGAAGTTCTTTGCCATCATCGTCACAGACGTGTAGTACGCCGCTCCTTGACTGACCTACTGAACCAGGGTGTTCCAGCCATTCTTTACTTCCGATCGCCGTCGAGCCGTTACCTTCCGTGCCCGCGTAGTACTCCTCGAGAATCGGTCCCCACCACTCGATCATTCGACGTTTGACATCCACCGGACACGGAGCTGCTGCGTGAACCGCCACCCGGTGCGACACAAGTTGATACCGAGAGCGCTCGGCGTCACTGAGCTTGAGCATTCGGACGAACATAGTTGGCACCCACTGACTATGAGTGACCTCAAATTCCTCGATATAACGGAGGGCATCAAGCGGATCAAATCGTGGCATGACCACCACCGTACCCCCGAGCCTCTGAACCCCCGTCGTAAACCCAAACGGAGCTGCGTGATAGAGTGGGGCCGGCGACAGATAGATCGTTTCGCGGTCAAATCCATAAACCGACCCGATCCCAGGGGCAGTTGGCTCAATGTCCGTCACCTTGATCTCGGGCAGCGCTCTAAGAATCCCCTTCGGTCGTCCAGTAGTCCCAGAACTGTACAGCATGGAACCGCCTTGCCACTGCTCATCAATAGGGGTGTCTAGGTAGGCGTCTATTTGCTCCTCGTACGAACTCCAGCCTTCGATTGACCCGTCCGTCATGAGCAAAATGGTGCAATCTGGAATTAATGATCCCAATTCAGCAGCAGCAGTGTTCATGGCGTGGGATGACACCAGCGCCTTGGCGCCACTGTCATCGACGATATATGCGGCCTCTTCCGCGGTTAAGTAGCGATTGATGGTCGTGACGTAAAGGCCGGATCGTAATGCTGCCCACGCGACCTCGAAAAAACGCAGGTTATTTTCCATGAATACGGCAACGTGGTCGTTGCGCCGTAAACCGCTCTCGTAGAAGAGATGTGCTAGTTGATTTGAACGAGCGTCGAGCTGTCCGTACGTTAGGACCTCGTTGGTCGCAGCGTTGATCGCAGCCGGATGATCCGGAGCACTAGCCGCATAATATCCGGGATACATCGATCTCTCCCTAACTCAGATCCACACAAGAATAGTACGCGTTATACAACCATGCACCGGCATCGCTCTTCCACGAGGCCCGAGGAAATTAATTACAACAAGGGCACCCGGCCAAACCACTAAAGCTTCCTGCTCGAATGATGCCACTTACGGAAGCGTTGGAATGCCGCGACTCCGATTGAACGACTTTGGTCCTCGTGCGTTGATCGACGTCGACCGTACTTTCCCGATAGCCTGTATAGATCTGAAACGAATGGGTGCCAATCTCCGTCCTAATTTCGATCGTGTCAGACCCTACACTTTTCCAGTTGGAGTACTCAGACCCGTCACATCGGACGAAAATGGAATCCTTCTGATCGGGCATCCCGGTGACGCGAAAAGCGGTTTGCTCTCCTGCTAATGACGGCTTCACGGCGTACGTCGTAACCTGAAGCATCCCATGGGCAAGATCATTCCACGCCTGACTCAGACCCAACCTTGGGAACTCAATGCCCTCAACCGTCGGTTGCTCAAATTTCGCTAAGTTGGGCGAAATAAAAAGACGTTGCCAGTCCCCGGGATCGGCCACATCCGTCACCATGAGACTCGCGCTCATTTGGCCACGCGGCCACGGTTCGCCCAAATGAAACCAATAACCAAAGTGCTCTGACTCAGAGCCAAAATATCTAGGCTCGGCAAATTGTTCAAGCGTGTCCGACAAGCGTGCATGCGTGACCGCATCACCAAACTCATTGGCTAGCATCGCCGTCATCACCAGTCCTCGGGGATCCGACGGCACCGTAACGGGTACGGCCGGATCATCCCAACCCGTCGCCGAGAGAGAAGCGCGATAAAATAATTCCGCCAACTCGGGATGTTGCGGTAACGCGTACCAAGCCACGCCCGTCCCACCGCCCGAACCCACTTTGTGTACATGGTCGACGATCGGGTCGTAGTACAACGCAACCCACTTCAGTAAACCGTCTTCAACCTCAAGATAGTGACGTTTGGCATAATCGGTCCACTCATCGAAAACGCTGTGCTTATCGGTCCCGACGAGTCGATCGAACATTTGCAGCCCGAGACCGGCAGCGCTAAGACAGTATGGCCAAATCTTGGTGTTCTCGCAGTGCGGGCCCTCTGGGTGGCGGCGCCATTGCTCAGTCAAGTGTTCGGCGACGCGACTATGGGTCCACTGAAAATGCGTGTCATCAACGCCCACCACTTTAAACGGATCGTCCCATTTGCGGTCACCGCTAACATACCGATGCAGCGACATCACCAAATTGAAGAATCCCTTGAAGAACAACATGCCATCCGCACCTACGGGATCTTTTTGGAGTCCCCAAGGCTCGACTCCGTTCGCCGTCCACCCGGGCGAATCGTATCGTCCCCACAAGTGTTCGGGAATGAGCGTTCCCTTCCACACGTCCGGATACTTGTCCCGATCGGGGTCACTACCAAACTGAGTTAACCAATCCACAGCCGCCCAAAAGGTTGTGTGGCGGTCAACTATTTGGTCAAGGATTTGGGAATAAGCCTCCCGCCAAGCCGGCGTCTTATCAGCCATTAGCGCAACCGCATAGCATGAATCGGCCAGATCAAAGCGCGGGAAATTGGTCATTGGCGGAGTCGAGTAACGATCCCACCATGGATGCGGTTCTCCGGAGCTGCTCCAATCGTCCTCTGTCCCCGCTTTTTCCCAAAGAAAATGCAGCCAACCGCGCGCGCGATCATTAAGTTCGGGATAGGTATTTTTCACCAACGTCTCCAACTACTACCTACGTCTGTATGCGAGGTTTCGTCTTGCAACAGATCTTCGACTCTTCGACGGATCATACGCTCGTCATCGGAATTACTTCGCTCGTGCACATCCAACCTCTATGATCTGATAGTTTTGGGTAAAGACAACGTACAGCAGGGAGGCCATCATCAGCTACTTACTCGACGGCGTCCGCGTCATCGACGCAGCTTCTTATCTCGCCGGTCCCGGCGCAGCGACCGTCCTCGCGGACTACGGTGCAGATGTCATCAAAATCGAGGCACTTTCGGGTGACGGTTACCGCAAACTCAAAGGTGCATTCCCTATTGACTACAACTGGCTGCTGACGTCAAGAAACAAACGCAGCGTCGCACTCGATCTCGGCCACCCCGAAGCACGCGAAATCGTGCACCGGCTCGCGCGCGGAGCCGATGTTTTCTTAACCAACTTTATCGGCACACAGCTCGCTAAATACGAACTCGAATACGACCGTTTAAAAGAACTCAATCCCCGTCTCATCTACGCGCACATCTCCGGCTACGGTACCGAAGGTCCAGAAGTCCAGCGCCGCGCTTTTGATGCGACGGCTTGGTGGGCACGCTCAGGGTTAATGGAATTCATTCGAGGTCAAGGCTCCGACCCGGTTGCATCAGCTCCTGGTATGGGCGATCAGGCGACCTCGATGTCGCTCTTTGCAGCCATCATGACCGGACTTTACCGGCGTGAGAAAACGGGCGAAGGAGCACTCGTAAGTACTTCTCTCATCGCCAACGGCGTTTGGTCTAATGGCATGGCGTTACAAGGCGTGCTGGAAGGCATGGACGTGGGTAAACGCAAGCAAGAGCACGGCGTACACAATCCCTTCGGACACGTCTATCGCACCTCCGATGGTCATTACGTATTGTTCGTCATGATCAATGCTGAACGCGAATGGCCTCAGTTAGCGGCCGCCATGGGACGATCAGAATGGACCAGTGATCCACGCTTTCTTGATATGCCGACTTTGATCATAAATCGACTGGAATTGATCGATCTCATTCAAGAGGTGATTGGTTCCATGACAATCGGACAGACCCTAAAAACTCTAGACCAGCACGAAATCACGTACGGTCACGTCCGCCCCATGGGTCAGGTGGTTGACGACCCACAGCTTGCTGCCAATGAGATCATTGTCCAAACCAACGACCCTGGGGACGACTACCACCGCACCATCATGAGTCCTATACAAATCGATGAGGAACCAAAACGCCCGCCCCGAAGAGCGCCCGACATCGGTGCACAAACACGCGAAGTCTTAACCGAGCTCGGGATCGATGGTACGGAAATTGACCGCTTAATCGCAAACGGGACGGCTGGGGAATCAACGAGCACAAACGACAACGTCCATTAACGTGAACGCCCATCCCACAAGAGCTACTACGCCGATGCCCACTGCCGCGCGGATAGGTTATGGTGACAAGCCTTAGATGAAATTCGCAGTACTCCAATTTTTCAGCTGGCCGGAGCGTCGCGTACCGCTTGGCAAGGTGTACGAGCGGGCGCTTGAGCGTGTGCAAATCATGGACAAAACCGGCTACGACGCGGTGTGGTTGGCCGAACATCATTTTTCCACCTACAGCGTTTGTCCATCGATCCATCTCATGGGCATGCACATCGCCGACACCACGGAAAATATACGTATTGGCACGGGCGTTTCACTAGCCGCTTTTTACCATCCTCTTCGACTCGCCGAAGAGGTCGCGCTGCTCGATAACCTCAGCGGTGGGCGCATCAATTGGGGCGCGGGCCGAGGGTTTGACAAAACTGAAATGACTGCCTTTGGTGTCGAGGCCGACGAGTCGCGTGCGCGGTTCCACGAAAATGTCGACGTCGTTCTTGCCGCTTGGAACAACGAACGGCTGACATTTCATGGCGAATACAATCACTTTGACAACATCGAAGTCCTGCCCAAACCAATCCAGAATCCAATGCCGACGTGGATCGCTTCGTCATCACCCGACGCGATCGCCTGGTCGGCGAGCCAAGGTCACGCAATCCTCATGGATCCACACTCAACACATCAAGAAATTGCGCATAAATATCGGTCGTATCGAGATCAACTAGCCGAACACGGTCACAACGAGGCACGCGATACACCGATAGCTCGTTTGCTTGCGATTGCTGATACTGATGAAAAGGCCGAAGCCGTTGCCCGCGCAGGCGCCCAGTGGACGGTTGGCAGTTACGCGAATCCAAAATCCGGGAGCGGCATGATGAGTGGATTCTCGACCGAGGATCGCGTCGATCGCTACGTTAACGAGATTATCATTCATGGCAGTCCGTCGACGGTGACCGACAAGCTTAAGGAACTGGAAGAAACGATGCCCCTCGATTACTTGATGGCATCAATTCTGAGCCACGAAACATTCATGCGGTTAAGCGAAGAGGTTATGCCGAACCTTCGGTAGTTTCCCTTAGCGAATTGCGGATTGCATCTACTCTGCATCCGTTAGTACCGACGTACCAATCACCATATTCGCTAGTGGTCATGACCGTGTGTTCGCGCGGCAAATTCAGCCGTTCGTGCGTTAAGTTCCGCTGAATCCACAACGTTTCCTGATGCCAATACGCGTCTCAACGCCTCTTGAAAATGCTCATAGTAGGCATATACCCGCGTCTGATCGTCGGACGCTTCCCAGGCATGGATCACCTCAATGAGCTCTGCTTGAAATTCGTCCCACGCGAAACAGCCTTGTTCCACCAGCAAGAGCGCCATCGCAAACACCCGACCCTGCCATGGTTCATTAAAGAGGACTTCACCGTTGGCCATCGGCGGTTGGAATTCCACGCGCAAAGGAAGCTCACCGACATCGTTCACCATTCAGTTCCTATTCGCCGTCCTCGGACCAACAAACGACTAATCCGAAAGCACTTCAACGCCAATCATGCTGTCCCTCGATACCTTGGCTGCCAGGACATCGAGCGACTGCCCGGCCCAGGTTGAAGGCATTGCCGGCAAAACCATGTAGCGAATCTCGGCGGATGAATCCCATACTTGAACGGTCGTGTCGCCAGGAATCGCGGTACCAAACTCCTTCAACACGGCCCTTGGTTCCCGGACCACGCGGGATCGATACGCCGGATCTTTATACCAACGTGGAGGTAATCCCAGTACGGCCCACGGATAACAGGAACACAGCGTACAAACCACCACGTTGTGCGTATCTGGCGTGTTCTCCACAACAACTAACTTGTCAACCTGTCCACCGGAAAATCCGAATTCATCAATCGCAGCAGTGCCGTCGGCCAGCAGTCGTGCCTTGAAGTCTGCATCCCGCCATGCGCGCGCAACGACTTGCGCACCGTTCATTGGACCAACGCGCTCGTTATAAAAGGTAATCGTCTCGTCAATCCGGTCGGCGTCAACCAAACCCTTCTCAATCAACAGGCTTTCCAAAGCCTCAACTCGAACTGCCATCCGAGAATCAGTCATCATGGTCCACCATGTCGAGGTAGGGCTCAAAGAGATCTATGCTGAGCTCGACGTTTTCCTCTCCCCCACCGCCCCAAAGCGTTTCGGTCGTGAAACGAACGGTATAGAGGTATTCAGCACCTTCACCATGTCCGTGGGCGTGGCTGTCAGGAAATACCCAGCCACCATGGAGCCCGATCACCTGACCGACGCAACCACGCACGTACGCTGGCATACGGGTATGTCCCTCGGCCGAAGTGGTTTTAGCGCGCACCCGATCACCCAACGCGAAACGCGGTGATGTCTCGAGCGGCCGCTCGGCTGTCGCAAACCCGTCCGTCGACGGTTTTTCATCAGGCAAATGATCCCGCGTAAAACTCGGTCGCGCCGCCACCCGATCGTCAAGACGGGCACCAAGCGCTTGTGCTTTTTCGGTAATTTCGGACTGACTCAACACACCGTCTTCGACCAACCTTGTTTCGAGCCCACCTAGCCATCGCCCGTAATAAGTGTCGGCTAGGTAACTAATGGGCTCAATCCGTTCAATCGCGTGGCGTGAACGATCAAGGTTACCGCCCAGTTGAAGGTACATGGCGAACACTCGGGCTTCCCAACGTTCGTGAAACACAGGTTCATCCGGTTCCGGGTTGACCGCACCGAATCCATGCTTTCCACCCAAATCGTGTATGCCATCCATACGTTTTCCTAGGCCCTCTAACGTTATTTTTCTGTCATCGGCTTCGCCGACGACGTAACAATCCCAGCATCAAAAACACGCCGGCCAAGAACCACCGGGGATCCGCGTAACTGAAACCACCGGATACCGGAAAGGCAACGGTTTTTTTCATAGCCGCAATCTTAAAGTCGTGCGAATCCTTAAATTGCTGATTGATTGTAATCTCCAGCATGTCACGTCGACTTCGGTATCGCATCAGCGCAAATTGCGACCAATTATGTGCACCGTCGATTCCCCAGATATCCAGCGCTTCGTACCTTCCCTGGCTAAAGAAGACCGGGTGACACGCGCGCAGAAATAATGACGGCCACATGTACTCCATATATCGGTCGAGTAGCTGACTCGGCGTCTCTCCACCTTCTGCCGAATCGTGTTTGCGCATATCGATGAGATTCACCATCACAAAATCATCGCCGTCATCGTCATAAAGAAACCGAGTTAACGCCGCCAATCGTTCGGGATCAGCACCGCGTTCCCGAATTTGTGCAACATACGCATCGGCTTCGTCCCGAGTTAACGGCCCGTCAAAGTTCGTGTACCAAAAGAAAATAGCCACGTAGATGGCAGTTAGCAGAATCCAGCGAATCATCAAAATAGCCGTTCGCAACCGGTGCCCGCAAGGACATCGCCCACCACGTCACGATCCTCTGGATCCAAACGAACAAACTCTTGCCTGATCCATTGCAAACATTTTGCCTGGTACGGGAACGGCGTCTGTTCCCAGACGCATCCTTCAACCTCTGTCGTCATTGTCTCCGCACCTTCGTCAACCGCCTTGGCGTTAGCTAGCAACACCGGAACGTAGGTGCGTCCCACCTCCGATAGCAACGCCCCCAACGTTTCGGGTATAGCATCGCGCTCAAACCAATCATCGTCGGACGGTTCGAGTCCGGAAAGATCTTCGACGATGGAGACCCAAGCGTGCACATCCGGCGCACGTTCCATCGTAATCGCCACCGGCGTCGGATCGAAGGTGGCGAGCTGCGTTAGCTGGCCGTATAGTCCAAAGTCACTCGCGCCAGGTCGCCGACCCAACACGAAGGGACCGTTCTTGATGTGCGCGGCAAAAAGATCCAGGAATCGTTTGTAGCTCGCCTCGATGACGGGAGCCGTGGTGTCGTTGCTTCCAACCACGTACAGACGACTGATCTGCCGCTCTTTAATAAAGGTCGAAAGTTGCTCGATTTCCTCCGTACTTCGCGTCAACGCACGCCAACGCGGCAGTATCGCGCCGGCTTGTTCAATATCCGGCTCGTAATACCATCGGTAGTGGAACATGGCTTTGGTCAGCCATTCATCACCGTAGTCTTCAAGGAGGTAATCAAGAAACCGTAACACCGGATCCTCAGGAATCACCGGCCGACCCGGTATTTCGCTCTCTAGCCGCCGAATGATCGGGGTCGAGTCCACCACGGCTTCGAGCTCACCCGTTGCATCGGGCAAATAGAAGGTGGGCAATAGCTCCACCTTGGCTGTCGGCAAATCCTGATCATCGCTCCAAAGACCGCCCGTAAAGAAGCGATACGGAATGCGCCGGTAGCGGAGGACAGCGAGCATTTTTCGGGTGTACGGTGACCCGGGCGCACCCCTTACCAGCAACGATTCGTCGATTGACATGCGCCCTCCAACCCGTGCGTTGACGTCGCCTGAAGAGTAGTCCGGTCGCCATCCCCCAGTAAACATTGATTGGCGTTCTTCTCGCGTACATAAACCTGCTTCCAACCACTACCGATAGGAACGTCTACGGCAATTTGCTCGCTCGCAAACCTGCTCGTATCGAATTTGCGATGCCATTCGTTTTCTAGCAGAGTGTTCGGTTTCTCCGGAGGAATCACCTGTGAAAGTTGCGGACGCTATCGCCCATGTGCTGAAGGAAGAGGGGGTTGAAATACTCTTCAGTTATCCAGTGAACCCAATCATCGAGGCGGCCGCCGTCGCCGATATCCGAACGATCATCGTCCGGCAAGAACGTATCGGGTTGCACATGGCAGACGCCTATTCGCGATTGTCGTCGGGAAAAAAAATTGGTGTCTTTGCGATGCAACACGGACCGGGTTCCGAAAACGCGTTCGGCGGCATAGCGCAAGCGTATTCCGAATCGGTGCCTATCCTGGTGCTACCCGCGGGCTATCCACGAAGACTCGCTAACTACTACCCGAATTTTAATTCGACCCTCAACATGCAGCATGTCACCAAATGGGCGGAGCCCTTGACCATGGGTCGTGCGGTCCCAGAAGTAATGCGGCGTGCGTTCTCGCAGCTACGAAACGGACGCCCCGGACCGGTTTTGGTTGAAGTTCCCGTCGATGTTTTCAGAGAAGATGTTCCCGAGGAATGGGTATACACACCGTCTTTCGCCACGCGAACCGGACCCGATCCAGTTGCGGTCGACGAAGCTGCTGCCGTACTCGCGGCAGCCGAAAGGCCGGTTATTTACGCTGGGCAAGGCGTGCACTATGCCGAGGCATGGGACGAGCTTCGCGCGCTCGCCGAAACATGGCAAATCCCCGTCACCACGAGTCTTGAAGGTAAAAGCGCTTTTCCCGAAACACATCCACTTTCGCTTGGTTCAGGAGGACGCGCCAACCCTCGCACGGTCAAAACCTACCTCGCTGAAGCAGATGTTATTTTGGGCGTCGGCTGTAGCTTTGCGCTGACCGGGTTTGGCGTACCCATGCCCCGCGACAAGACCATCATCCACGCCACTCTCGATCCAATGGATCTCAATAAGGATATTGAAGTCCAACACGCCCTCATCGGCGATGCCAAGCTCTCGTTGCAAGCACTCGTCGACTCCATGGCCGATCGGGATCGGACACACGCCAACGATCGCGAAGGCGCGCTCGCCGCGCGTATTGCCAAAATCAAGGGCGAGTGGCTAGCCGAATGGGAAGCCAAACGCACTAACAACGAAGCCCCCATCAACCCTTATCGCGTGCTGAAGGAACTTCATGATGCAGTAGATATCGATAACACGATCATTACCCACGATGCCGGCAGCCCGCGCGATCAACTGTCACCGTTTTGGGAGGCAACAACGCCACTGTCATACATCGGCTGGGGCAAGACCACCCAACTCGGTTACGGCCTTGGCCTTGCCATGGGAGCGAAACTCGCGCATCCCGACAAGACCTGTATCAACGTTTGGGGCGACGCGGCGATCGGTTTCACCGGAATGGATTTTGAGACGGCCGCGCGTGAGCGGATACCGATCCTCTCCGTGCTGATGAACAACTTCTCAATGGCGATTGAAATTCCCATCATGCAAGTCGCCCAGGAAAAGTACGGTTCAACTGACATCAGCGGCCATTACGCGGACATGGCTAAATCCTTTGGCGGCTTCGGCGAACGAGTCACTGATCCTGGCGACATTCCTGCGGCAATCCAACGCGGACTCAACGCCACCAGGGACGGCTCGCCTGCGTTGCTTGAGTTTATTACCGATAAGGAGATTCAAATCTCGGCCGAGTAATAGAGTGGACGCCACATACCTACTCAACGACGAAGCCATGCAACGCTTCATCGTTGAGGGTTACGTGACATTAAGGTCGGGACTTCCACGCCATTTTCATGCCCGCATGTTCGACGCGCTCGAAACGCTGGATGAAGGCGGACCGCACGGCCATAACAACCTCCTACCGTGCGTACCCGAACTTCGGATCTTGTTGGATGAACCCGTGGTGGCAGGCGCACTGACCTCAATCCTCGGACCCGACTACTACCTTCACTTCCATCGTCACGACCACGTCAACTTCCCGGATAGCGCACAGCCATTACACAAAGATGGCGACAATCACTCCCACTACGCGGTCGATGGATTGCGACGGAATCAGGTAACTCGCTACGTGATGCTTTTGTACTACCCCCAGGACACGCCGATGGAGTCGGGTCCAACAGGTATCGTTCCACGCAGCCATTACGTTCCAAGACGCCAAGTCGAAGCGCTGCGGCAAGAACATCAGCATCACATTGGCAAGATCCGCCGGGATGTGAAAGAAGAACTGGGTGACCAAATCGACGACCCCGCGAGCCAACTTGCCACGCGACAGTTATACGAGAAAAAGGAACAGGCGCTTCGTTTAGAACGCCCCGAATTATTCGATGCCATGCGGGAAGCGGATGCACCCTGGGAATCTGAAAAAATCCCTCTGGTTGGTGATGCTGGAACCGTTTCAATCGTTCACTTCGATATTGTCCACGGTCGTTACAGCGCAAACATCAGTGGACACCCACGGCACATGGTGAAATTTCTATTCACCCGCAACGAAGAACCACGCGAACCCAGCTGGAACCACGCGGGAACAGTGTGGCAAATTGAACCCGACGCGCCGGAAGCACCCGCCTGGGAGTACTTTTGGAATTGGCATCAGGGCACTCCAGCAGCTCCAGCACAGATTGTCTCGCCCGATTCCTCTACAAACCTACGGAGCGAGGATGACCGCATCGCGCTCGGTGCGGCCTACACGCTTGGCTCACAACCGGCGGGCTTATCCACACTCAAAGAAGCATTCTTCGCCGATAATATAGGTCTACGCACGATGGCCGCATACGGCTTGACGCGGTCAGGTACCGCCGCGGTGCCGATGCTATTGGACGAACTTGATCGAGCCGATGCATCACTCGCTGTTCGCATTATTGACATACTGGGGGATATCGGACCTCGTGCGGCATCCGCCGCCGGAATCCTTGTCAGCTACGCATACCAGGCTGAGCCCAACATACGACGCTACGCGCTTGAAGCACTTGGTCTCGTCATTTCACACGACGCTGAAATCGAACAAACATTTCTTGACGCGCTGTCAGCGGGGCTTGTCGACGAAGATGCCATCGCCAGACGCAACGCTACGTTTGCCATCGCGCGACTCGGCGAGCGTGCGAACAACCCAGAGACGGTGCAACGAGTCAGCGACAATCTCTACCACTGGCACCACCATGTCAGAGGTTGGAGCATTGAGGCGTTGCTGCGATTTCAAGACGCACAGGCCATGAAATCCGCCCTCAGCTACCTGTCGTCGGCTCGATGGGACGAAATGCCGAAGTCCGGTGATCGACCACCCACCCCGACCCCGACCCCGATGCGATCATGAAACTCGGGATCAGCCATCAACGTCCCGAAGAACTAACGAGCGAACGTTTCGACGCTCTCCACAGACTTGGCATTGAGGCCATGGAAGTACGGACCTTGGTCGACCGCGCCGATTTGGACTCCCTTGGCGAACTAAAATCACGCGTCGAAACAGCGGGGTTCGAGATCCATGAAATTATGCTCGACGACTTGTACTCAGCCGATTCGTTCACCTTGGCAACGGCGGAACGCGACCGCGACATCGAACGCCTGTGTCAATTCGTTACCGATCTCGGAACGCTAGGGATCCGTCACACGACATACGCCTGGAATACGGGTGGCGGCTACCAGACAGGCACCACCACAACGCGCGGGTGCGAAACGCGTGAATTCAGGGCAAGCGTCGCCGAGGCAATGCCTAAACGCTTTACCCAGAGTTACGACGATGCGTTTATGTGGGATACCTACAGGTACTTTATGGATCGCGTACTTCCCGTCGCCGAAGCCGCTAATGTTCGCTTGCAGTTACACCCTAACGATCCGCCCATGTCGCACCAAGGCATTGCGCGCATCTTCCGGAGCACGGCCGCGTTCAGCCATGCGATGGACCTTATCGAACACCATCCGAACGCCGGCGTTCTTTTTTGCGTTGGCACGTGGGCCGAAATGCTCGGTCCAGATGGACAAGGCGAGAATATCAACGACGCGATTCGCCAGATGAGTGATCGAATCACCCAAGTCCACTTTCGCAATACCTCTGGACATCTCCCAGACTTCCACGAAACTTTTCCTGATAACGGTTACATCAATTTATTGTCGGTGCTACGTACACTTCGCGAGGTGGGCTTCAACGGCATGGTTGTGCCGGACCACGTGCCGGGCGGAGGTTATCGCGAGGAAGCGTACACGTTCGGTTACATTCGCGGCCTGCTGCAGGCGACCGAGGGCTAGCTGCGATCTCGGTTACTTCCATGACGGCGTCGATCAGCCGCCGTAAGACGTTCCTTCCGTATCCGGATAGCGGCGGGCGTTATTTCGACCAGCTCATCATCGTTGATGAATTCGAGTGCTTGTTCAAGCGAGTGCGCGATCGGAGTCGTCAACAATATGTTTTCGTCAGTTCCGGCCGCTCGAATGTTGGTGAGTTTTTTCTCTTTCATCGGATTGACCGTCAAATCCCCGGAACGACTATGGATTCCAACGACCATCCCTTCGTAGACCCTGATCCCTGCGCCTATTATCAATCGACCTCGGTTTTGCAAGTTAAACAATGCATAGCCAACCGATCGTCCTTCCGCGTTCGAAATTAGCACGCCGTTACTTCGCCCGGTGGTCAAACCGTCGACCTCAGCATCGTAACCGGCCGCTGCACACGTCATCACACCCGTCCCCGAGGTCATAGGCGCAAACTCCGACCGAAATCCCATTAAGGCTCGGGTCGCGACGCGATAACTCAAGCGCACTCGTCCGCTACCCTCATTAACAACATCCAGCAACTCGCCTTTTCTTTCGCCGAGCGACTCCATGACCGCGCCTTGATGCACATCGTCGACATCGATAGACACCGCTTCCCAAGGTTCCAACGTGACACCCGCTTGATCTCGGGTAATGACCGTGGGTCGAGACACGGCCAGTTCATATCCCTCGCGTCTCATCGTTTCAATCAGGACCGATAAATGCAGTTCGCCTCGACCCGAAACTCTAAATTGATCAGGATCCTTGGTATCGCTCACCCGCAGTGCAACGTTGTGAGACGCCTCCCGATAAAGCCGCTCGCGGATCTGACGACTGGTAAGGTACATTCCGTCCTGCCCGGCAAATGGCGAATTGTTAACGCGAAACGTCATCGTTAGCGTGGGCTCGTCGACCACTAGAGCGGGCATGGCCTCCACCGCCGCAGGATCGCAAAGGGTGTCCGACACTCCCACATTATGGATGCCAGTAATGCAAACGATATCGCCCGCATCCGCGGATAAAAGATCAATCCGTTCCAACCCACGATTTGCCTGAATCGATAATATTTTCGCAGACCGTTGGCCTCCGTCGGAATCGATGACCACAACGCGAGTACCAGGTGTTGCGGACCCTCGCCGCACACGACCGATACCTATCACCCCAACGTATGACGAGTAGTCAAGCGTACTGACCTGCATTTGGAACGGCCCCGCATTGACCGAAGGCGGAGGCACATGCTCGACCAACATATCAAGCAGAGGCGTCATGTCGGTGCTTAGGTTGTCGTACTCGCGGCCGGCAGTCCCTTCCGTTGCCGAGGTAAATATCACCGGAAAATCAAGTTGTTGCTCGGTCGCTCCAAGTCGATCGAAAAGATCAAAAACTCCGTCCACCACGCGATCAGGTGCCGCGCCATCCCGGTCAATTTTGTTGACCACGAGGATCGGGTTTAACCCCGCCGCGAATGCCTTCGCCGTAACGAATCGGGTTTGCGGCATCGGTCCTTCAACCGCATCAACCACCAACAAGACGGAATCAACCATTGACAGGATCCGTTCAACTTCGCCGCCGAAATCAGCGTGGCCCGGCGTATCGACAATATTGATCCGGCAATTTCGGTGCTCCACCGCCGTGGTTTTTGCGAGAATGGTGATGCCGCGTTCTCTTTCAAGTTCGTTGCTATCTAATGCCCGCTCCATCAATTCCACCCGGTCAGGTATCACCGTCTGCTGCAATAGACGATCAACCAACGTGGTCTTGCCATGGTCAACGTGCGCGATGATCGCGACATTACGAACGTTCACGTCGAATTAATTCCGATTTAACGCCGTTCGGACGGCAGTACGACGCATACCATGTGGCACGGGACGTATTCGGATCGACGTCAACCGCATCAAGTACAAACATGAGCAATAACGATTAAACACTAAAAGAAAACACCAAATATAGCGAGTAGATAGATATTTTAATCTAAATTTTTCAGATACTTACGTATTTTTTCTGCGTGTCTTTCAAGAACGATTGGGTCCGCCCTATCACGCGCCATGAACGGCATTGCCTCCCCACTCCAACGCGGAATCACGTGGAAGTGCAAATGGAAAACGGTCTGGCCCGCCGGGGCACGATTGAGTTGAGCAACCATGACACCGTCCGGGTGAAACGCTTCGTCCACGGCTTTCGCTACACGCTGAGTCTGACGAATAACGTGCCCCAAGGCTTCGGAAGACACGTGCAAAATGTCTTGCGCAAACTCCTTCGGAATAATCAACGTATGCCCTTCGCTTTGCGGCATGAGATCCATGAACGTTAATGTCATCGCGTCTTCTTCGACGATGCACGCGGGCGCTTCGCCACGCAAGATCTTTGCAAAAATATTGTCGTCGTCGTAGCTCATGTTTGGTGTTGGCAGCGGTGCGAAGACCGCTATTGTATGATTACTCGTTCGCCACAGCGACTTAAGACTGATAAGTACCCACGGAGATCGCCGTATGTTTAACGTTCGCAAAACTAACGTCGACGCCCAATTTGAGGTGATTAATCAATCGTATGAGACGCTCGAAGTCGAGACGCTGACACCTCACATAGGCGCTAAAGTGCGGGGCGTCGATCTTTCTCAACCGCTGACCAACGAACAAGCACGCGATGTCCACCAAGCGTGGATCGACTGGAAGATACTGGTGTTCCCTAATCAACATCTCAACCGTGACCAGCACAAAGCCTTTGCGCGGCGTTGGGGTAAATTACACGTCCACCCGATGCAGCCGACGTACGGCGGCGATGAAGAAGTTCTGGTCGTTAAAACCACACGTGATTCCGCCTATACGTCTGGTGATGGATGGCACACTGACGTCACCTGCGACCCGGTACCGCCGCTCGGTTCAATGCTCTACGTCACCGAAACGCCAGCAAGTGGCGGCGGCGATACACTGTTCGCCGACATGTACCTCGCCTATCAAATGCTCTCGGATCCCATGAAAGAATTCCTCGACCCTATGGTTGCTGAACATGACGGCGCGGGACCATACGTCGGATCATACAAATCGACGCCGCCTGAAGGGGGTTACCCTAAGTCGCAGCATCCTGTCATCGTGACCCATCCAGACTCAGGTAAAAAGCTGCTCTACGTTAATCGAGGCTTCACATCCCACATTGTGGGTCTCGGTCGAAGCGAATCAAACGCCGTACTTGAAATGCTTTACCGTCTTATCGACTCAACCCCACGTCTTTATTGTCGTGTCGATTGGGAACCAAACAGCCTCGCTTTCTGGGATAACCGTTGCACGCAGCACCACGCAGTTTGGGATTACTGGCCAAACTCCCGATACGGCGAACGAGTATCGATCGTGGGTGATCAACCGCCACGTCACTAAATCCCCCGCTTAGAGCGGAGTCAAATCGAACAAAGAATTAGGGGACGAATTCTCGGAGAGAATTTTCTACCGTAAGGTAATTCTCTGTTCGTCTCGCAATCGGTACAGCAGTCGCTGGTCACGGAATCTAGACAATGACAATTCCCCGAACGGCCTCGCGACTTCGGTAATTCTCATCCCACGTGGCAACGTGTGCATGTCCGCTAACACACGATAGTCGGCCGTAACGACCAAACTGAAGCGCCGCGGCCAGAGTG
>CEVM01098497.1_pt1 | contig 22735 bp, 19 predicted proteins | sample 531481 | NCBI WGS metagenome assembly CEVM01 (sample SAMEA2623649, study PRJEB7988) | marine metagenome | biome: marine biome (ENVO:00000447); feature: mesopelagic zone (ENVO:00000213) & marine oxygen minimum zone (ENVO:01000065); material: "saline water (ENVO:00002010), including plankton...
CTATCCTGATAGTTCCAAGTATGTAGGTGAATTCAGAGGAAGTAAATATAATGGGAAAGGCACATATACGTATGCAAATGGTGATCAGTGGAGTGGCGAATGGATAGATGGAGAAAAGATCACTGGAAAGGGAGTTGTTAACTACAGTGATGGCTCCAAGTATACAGGTTCATTGGAGGATAGTAAAAGAATTGGTTCTGGGAGATTGCACCTTGCAGATGGCAAGAAATATATTGGAGAATTTGTAAACAATGATTATAGCGGACAGGGAGAGTTAATCTATCCTGATAGTTCCAAGTATGTAGGTTTTTTTAGTGCCGGCTTATATGATGGCGAAGGAATATTTTCTTACATTGATGGGAAACAGTGGGGAGGAGAATGGATAAAAGGACAAAAATTTAATGGTTATGGTACAATTAAGTATAATAATGGGAAAGAATGGACAGGTGGTTATAAAAAAGGTAAAATGGATGGAAATGGTATATTAAAGTATCCAGATGGTTCAAAATATGTGGGTGACCACAAGGACGGAGAACGAAATGGTTATGGAATATTTACTTATTTTGATGGGGAAAATTGGGAAGGAGAATGGAAAGACGGGAAAAAATATAATGGTAAAGGCACGCTCCAATATGAGAATGATGAAAATTGGGAAGGAGAATGGAAAGATGGAGATAAACTTACTGGTAACGGAACAATAAATTACGGAGACGGATCCAAATATGTTGGTGGATATACAGATGGATCATATAATGGAATTGGAACTCACACATATCCTGATGGAATACATTGGGAAGGAGAATGGAAAGATGATAAAAGGGTAAATGGAAAAGGGGCAATTAAATATACAGATGGATCAATATATGAAGGGTCATTAATCAATGGTGAATATGAAGGAAAAGGTGCATATACTTATTCAGATGGAAATAAATGGATAGGAGAATGGAAAGAAGGAAAGAATGTTGCTGGCCATGGAACCATCAAAAATTCAGATGGTTCAACTTATGTAGGTGAATATTCATATAGAGAGTATAATGGTCTTGGAACATATACTTACCCTGATGGTAAACAATATGTAGGTGAATTTAAGGATGGGGAAAGACATGGACGTGGAACGTATACATATCCTGATGGCAAACAATACATTGGTGATTTTAATTATGGTGAGAGAAATGGACGTGGAACTTTTATTTATGCTGATGGCAAACAATACATTGGCGATTTTAAAGATGGTGAGCGAAACGGTTATGGCAAGTATTTGTATCCTAATGGGCAACAATATAAAGGTGAGTTTAAAGATGGGGAAAGGCATGGGATTGGCACATTAACGTATCCTGAAGGAGATAAATGGACAGGAGAATGGAGAGATGGTAAAAAATTAACTGGTGAAGGCACGGTCAATTTTGCTGATGGCTCGAAATATGTTGGCGGATTAAGAGAAGGTATATATCATGATCAAGGGATATATACTCATGCAAATGGATTTAAGTATATTGGTGAATTTAGAAATGGTACATTTGTAGGCCAGATTCTTTCAGATGGTAATCCCACATTTTGGGGAAGCTTTGATGAAGAATGGACCTATTATGATGATGATGGTTTAATTAAGATTACTAATCTTGATAATAATTGGTTACAATAGAAATCTCATCTTTTTAACCATTATTTTTAATTATGTGATTTAGATCATTTGAATTATCGTTTAAATCAAGCAATCTTATATTGTAATGATTGTATCTGATATTAACGAAAAGTTTAATAAAAAGATCCGTGATATATATCATGATTTAAGTGACCTATATATGTGTGATAGAAAGATCAGTAATCAATATGCAGTTGATATTGATAGTATTCCCATCGTACAACAAAGATTTAAATTGGTTGATATTTATACGATTTTAAACTATCAAAAGGGTTTGTCAGATAATGATTTTTTCTTTTTTAAAAATAGTACTTTACCAATATCTGAATTAAGCAGGCTTTATTTAATTCATAACGTGTATAGCAATCTTGACCTACATAATATGTGTTATGTCTTCTTTACAGATCATAATTATCCTAATTAATAATTAGCTTTTACTACTTTCTGAAACATTTAAAGTCTTTATAAGTATAAATATATAAGTAATTGTGATGTAATCCATTTTAATGGTCTTACTTATCTCATTAATGTATTTTCTAGAAGAATGAAAATGGGTTTAACAAGAAAAATTATATTATTTCTAACTCTATCATTGCCTGTTTTTAGCCAAAACTGGTTTCAATCACGTTTGATTGAGAAGCAAATAGATATGGCTATTGAACATTTTAATGAAGATCGTTTTGCTATTGCTGAAACTATTATTAAAAAACTTATGGAAAAACCCCTTGGTGTATATGAACCAAAATCAAGAATCATGTTAATGAAAACAGCATATGCACTTAATAAAAAGGAAGATGTTAAAATTATAGGGCGCGACTTTTTGGAATCATTTCCTAAAAACGAATTTGCTAAAGATGTATATTTAAAATTTGGTGATACATTTGTTGATGAGCAGAATTTTAATTCAGCTTTCCGCATGTATATTAAAGCACGTACTTTAACTGCTAATGAAGAATTTCTATATTTAGTTGATCATAGATTATTAAATACAATTCAATTAAATATTCCCTCGACTACAATTTCTGAATTGTCAATGATATCTACAAATTCTTCTGAAAGAATTATCTGTACTTTAGCAAAGTCATTCAATGATATTTCATCAGGGAATCCTGACGAATGCGCTTCATCTCTTTATCAAGTAAATCCTGAAGAGATCCCTATATACTATTTTGATTTATATGAAAAATTGCTTAGAGCATCTTATCAGCCAGCAATAAAGACAATAACTGTTGGTGTTATTATTCCTTTAACTGGCGATAATATGATTCAAGGAAATTCTTTTTTAAGAGGAATGCATAAAGCACTATCTTCATCAATTAATTCAAATAAAAAAATAGCATTTATGATCAAAGATAATGAGGGAGATGAAATTCAAACTATACGTGTGGTAAATGAACTTGAAAAGAACCCGGCTGTAAAGGCTATTATTGGACCTATTTCTGAAACAAATGCGATCATTGCAGCAAATAGTCTTCAAGGGAAAAATATTCCATTACTTATTCCAAGTGCTACCTTGGATGGCATCACATCCCTTGGTAACAATATTTATCAATTTAATTCTAACTTATCCGTTCGTGGAAAGATTGCTGCAAGATATATAACTAAAATTTTAGAATTAGATAGTATAGCAGTTTTGGCTCCAGCTGATAATTTTGGGCATGCATTAACGGATGCTTTTGTAAAAGAAGTTGATCAATTAGGAAAGAAAATAGTTGGAGTTGAGTGGTATTCAGGTATACCAACAGATTTGAAACGTCAATTTAAAAATTTACGTAAAATTGCTTTTGACCTTAAAGAAAAAGATAATAATTATGATGAGTATTTAGGAATGGTATTAGATAGTTTAGATTTTCTTTTTGAATTATCAGATGATGATTTATTTGATATTCCTGATGATGAAGATGGGAAATTAACAGCATTAGATTCTTCTAAATTGAAACTAAATACGATTCAAGCCATATATTCACCAGCACATCCAGACCATTTAGCATATATTGGTACACAATTCCCAATGTATTATTTTGAAACACAAATAGTTGGTAATGATAGTTGGAAAAATTTAGATGTTTTAAATCAAAGTAATATTGGGCCTCATATGGAAGGCTTAATTATTATTTCAAATAACTACTCTATAGATATAAAAGATCAAATATATAATCAAGCATTTGATTGCACACAATTAATCTATTCGATAGTTAATGATCAAAATAATGGAAGGCTGGCTTTAGCAAAAAAACTCTCAAATTTATCTGATTTTAGTGGAGAATCACATAATGTTCGGTTTTTTGATTCGAATTTAAATACTTCATTACAAGTTTTAAGATATGAGAACAATCAAATTACTAGATCTGGCTATTTTGTGGGTGATTCTCTTTTATCTCTAGAGAGCATTGCTCCCTAGTTCCTTAATTTGATATGAATCCAAAATCATATATGGATTTATCAGATTTATTTAGATCTGATAGAATTCATGCAGCTTTCTCTTTAAAGACATTCAAACATAAAGGAAACGAAAGAAAATTACTTTCCTCACTTATAAATTTGGATCCTAATAGGATTGTTAATCCTCAACAGGTTCATTCATCAAAGGTAAAAATAGTAGATGAGCCAGGAAAAATTCTATCAACGGATGGAATAATCAGTTCTTCAAAATCACTTGTATTATCTATTCAAGTTGCAGACTGTATTCCATTATATTTAGCAGATCCGGAAAATAATGTAATTGGTATTGTACATGCAGGATGGAGAGGTATTGAAAAAGGTATTGTAGATAATAGTATTAATAAAATGATAAATCTAGGCGCTGATAATAAAAAAATTATTGCATATATTGGCCCTTCAATAAAGAATTGTTGTTTTGAAATAGGATCTGAAGTGGCCACAAAATTTCCAAGTAATTTTCAAATTAATGGTGATGACAATAGATTTTTTATGGATTTACAGGACTTAACAAAAAATCTTCTTATGAGAAATTCTATTTCAATTAATAATATTGTTACTTCAAATGAATGCACTAAATGTAATAGTGATAAATATTTTTCTTACAGAAAAACTGGATCAAAGAGCGGTCGAATGATCGGGGTTATAGGATTAACCTAATGTTTATTTCTTGCTTTCTTATTTAAATGCAATATATTGATACGATTATTTTAGCTATCCTTCAGGGTTTAACGGAGTTCCTTCCTATTAGTAGTTCTGGACATTTAGTTATCGGGCAAAGGTTATTAAATATTAATCTCCCTGGTAATGCTTTTGAAGTAGTGCTGCATCTTGGAACTCTAATGAGCGTATTAACAGTTTTCAGGGGAGAAATAAAGGCAATAATTTTTAATTTAAGTGATTCTTCAAATCAATATTACATTTTTGCATTGGTATTTGGTACTATTCCTGCCCTTTTAGTTGGTCTACTTTTAAGAGATTCTATATCATTAATATTTGATGATATTCGATTTGTTTCATTATCATTGATTTGTACTGGGATTATGCTAATTACATCAAAATTTATTGTTAAAAGGAATGTAAAATTAACTTTATTTATAGGATTGCTTATAGGGTTGGCACAGGCAGCAGCTATTATACCAGGCATATCGAGATCTGGAGCAACAATCTGTATGGGTATTTTGATGGGTTTATCTGCTCCTAAAGCAGCAAGGTTCTCTTTTCTATTATCTATTCCTGTTATAATTGGTGCAGGGTTATTAACTGCCATAAATATCAAAACTATACCTTTTGGTTTTGATATAGTATTATTGGGAATTTTCTTTTCTTATTTAGTTGGTTGGATATCATTAAAGTGGCTACTTACTATATTGAACTCTGGTAAATTATATTGGTTTGGTGTTTATTGTTTAATAATTGGATTATTTGTTTTTATGATTTGATATGAGTACTGTAGGTATAATTTTCATTTTTTATTTACTTTTTCTTATAGCTGTAGGTTTGATATCTATCAAATATAATAAATCCCAAGAGGATTATTTATTAGCTGGCAGAAGACTTGGGCCATGGGTTACTGCTTTTTCTGAGAGAGCTTCAGGTGAATCTGCATGGCTTCTACTTGCATTACCGGGAGCAGCAATATCTATTGGTCTTGGAGAGGTGTGGACTGTTGTAGGTATAACTTTAGGAATAATTGCATCATGGTCTCTAATTGCAGAAAAGCTACGTATAGAAACAGAAAAGTATTCTGCTTTAACTATTCCTGGATATTTGCATAAAAAATACAATGATAATTCAAACATCATTAGATTATTTTCATCAGTTATTATTGCATTCTTCTTTTTATTCTATGTTTCAGCTCAGTTTCATGCTTCTGGTAAAGTGATTAATACTCTTTTTGGGCTTTCTTCAATAAATGGTATTTTCATCGGCGCAGTAGTCATCATCTTTTATACTATAATGGGTGGTTTTTTTGCTATTGCCTGGACGGATCTTTTACAAGGTATACTAATGATTGGAACATTAGTAATTCTGCCTATTGTTGGAATTATTGAGTTACAAAACCATGAACGAACAATTTATGAAGTACTTAATCAAGTTGGTGAATCTAATTCCTCTTATACTATGGGAAGAAGTGGCCTTGCAGCAGTAAGCGTAGTTCTAGGAGGATTGAGTTGGGGCTTGGGATATTTGGGACAACCACACTTAGTGATACGATATATGGCGATAAAAAACCCTAAGGATATAAATAAAGCAAAGTTAATAGCAATATTATGGGCGTTACCAGGCATCTCTGGAGCATTTCTCATAGGTCTGGTTGCTCTGAATTATTTTGGCCCGGACTTTTTTATTATTAATGATGTTGAACAGGCTATGCCATTATTGGCAACTGAACTTTTACCCCCGATTTTTGCAGGACTATTAATTTCAGGAGCAGTTGCAGCCATGATGTCTACAGCTGATTCACAACTTCTAGTTTCTACCTCAGCAATTACTGAAGATTTTATTCATCAGTTTTTAGGACTAAATCTTTCTGATAAGACTCTTTTATTGATTAATCGCATTACAATAATAATTTTGGGAATCATTGCTTTCTGTATAGCTATATTCTCTGAGTTTACAGGTAAGAACATTTTTGGTGTTGTAAGTTATGCTTGGAGTGGATTAGGATCTTCATTTGGGCCAGTGCTCGTACTTAGTCTTTGGTGGAACAAAACTACTCGAAAGGGTGTAATTGCTGGATTACTTGTTGGTTTCTTCTCAACAATTATTTGGGCAAACACTGATCTGAGACTTATAGTATCTGAAAGACTTGTAAGCTTCGTTTTTGCTTTCATTATGGTAATATTAGTTAGTTATTTAGATAAGGAAAAATTTTAATGCGCTCATCTGGAGAAGCTTTGCGAGAAGTAAAAAATGGAAATATTGATTCAGTCTATTTCCTCTTAGGCTCTGATTATTATCTCCAAAATCTGATAATTAATGAAATAAGTAAAGTTATTTTTAATGATATAAAAGAGGATAAGACATTTTTACTACCTGATGATATGAAAAGTGAAGATATTATAGATAAAATCACTCAAAGTGATTTATTCTCAACAAAAAAACTATTAGTCCTTAGAAATCCTGGAAATTTGAGAAATAAAGCTAGATCAGACTTTTTATCATACTGTAAAAATCCAATGTCAAATATTTGCTTAATAATTATTGAAGATGAATTCAGTGATAGAAAGTCTATTACAAAAGAATTAAAGAAAATCAATAATACTGTTTCAGTACAGACACCGTTTCCCAGTGAGATTAAAAAATGGACGAGATTTATGCTATCGGAAAAACAGCTAACCTTTCAAGATAGCATAATAGATATAATAGTGGAAGTTGCGGGTGATTCTTTGTTTCACATTGAGAATGAGATAGAGAAAATATCTTTAAATATCAAAGATGGAGAAGAAATAACAATAGATTTTATAAATCAATCATCAGGTTGGAGGATGCAATATAAACGTTGGCAGTTTTTTCAAGCTTTAGGTAAAAGAGATTTAGATAGGTCTTTGATATTAGGATTATCATTACTTAATCAAGGGAATTCTATGTTAAGCTTAATGTATCCCCTAACTGCATTTTTTCAGGAATTATTATTTAAAAAGAAAAGTTCTGGAACTTTACCAATCAAAAATAGTTATATACCTCTACCGCCATCTGTGATTAAACAGTTTCCGCAGATTGCAAATAGATTTAACAAGGAGGAAATAGAGTACGCATTAACTATTTTAGGGAAAATAGATCAGCGTTTGAAAACTACTCGCCTATCAGATGAAGCACTATTCACAAATTTCTTATTCTCAGTCTTACAAGCAAATGGATAAGAAGTTTATATATACAGATGAAGAGCTTATAGGCAGGTTCCAAAATGGAGATGAACAGGCATATATAGAATTAGTTAACAGATACCGAGATCGATTGATGTCGTTTGTATATCGTTTCGTTAATGATGAAGTTGTAGCTGAAGATATTGTTCAGGATACATTAGTAAAATTATACACTCATAAAGATTATTATCGAAATATTGCAAAATTTTCTACATGGCTTTATACAATTGCAGGAAATTTGGCGAAGACAGAGTTACGTAAGAAAAAACGTAGAAAAGTTACAAATCTTAGTGAAATGGGCAGGGATGATTGGGAGTATGATATACCTTCTGATGTAGATACTGCCAAGACAGTACATGGGCAATTTGTTGGAGAACAAATTCATAAAGCAATACAATCTTTACCTGATCATTTCCGTGAAGTAATAATTTTACGAGATATTCAGGAACTTTCTTATGAGGAAGTTAGTAATATAGTAGAGGTTCCTCTAGGAACGGTAAAATCACGAATAAATCGTGCACGTTTACAATTACAAGAAATGTTGAAAGAATTAAGATAGGAGAAAGTTATATAGATGGAACGTTATAAGTTTGAGGATTTAATATCCGATTATATTGAAAATAAACTTCCACTTGCCAAGCGTAAAGAAGTTGAAGCATTTATGGAAGATAACCCAGAAGCAAAAGAGCAAATGGAATCTATCCGTTTATTAATGAATTCCATGAAAGATTTATCAGAGGTAAAAACTTCTGATGGTTTTATGGAAAATTTAATGAAAAGAGTAGAGTTTGAAAAAAATAGACCTTCTAATAAAAAACATGCTGTTTCTGGTAGGTCAAAAACATATTTTGGATTCACACCTGTTTATGCAACAGTAATGAGTTGTTTAATTGTTGCACTTGTTGTTGTCGCATTACAATTAATGCCAAGAAGTAATTTGGACTCAATTGCAATCCCTAGAAGTATTGCTGAACAAGAAGCTGAAATACCAAAACCATCAAATATGATTAATCCAGATAAGGATTTAATGTTTGCTGAAGATGATGATACTACAAATATAGATAATCAAAATAGCATAAAAAATGGCAAGTTTGATAAGAATATTAAACTTGTAGGTAATAAATAGTGTTTAATTAATAAATTACCAAACACTCTTCGAAAATACGGCTAGTTTCCGTAAGTTTTACTTATAGGATCTATCTATTGTGATTAATCTAAGACAAGTGGCAATAACTACAATTCTAGTATTGTCATTTATATTATTTATTTTACCAGCTCTTACTGATAGTATATTCATAAAGATTTTTGTATTTATAAGCGTATTAGCGCTGTTATATCTATACAGTATGGATCCTAGTGATAGTAGTACAAAGATAGATAGATCGCTGGAAGGGGTTGGGAATACTCCAAAGACAAATAATGTTAACAAAGAGTTAAAGGAAAACTATGACTCTTTGTTGGAACTAGTCTTTAACATGATTATTTCCATGAATCCCGACTATAAGTGTGCTACATATATGTTAAGCCCTAATGTAGATAATTTGGTATTGCAGAAATCTACATCAAATGATTTTCCCGATCAGATAGTTAAAGATAATCAATTAATTGTTAAAATTATTAATATAGATAATCCCTCATTGATACAACAAAGTGAAGAAAAAAATGCATGGATTGATTTATTTGGAGATAAATCATGGAGAGGAAGTGAATGTATGATGGGTATTCGCTTAAAATATAATAATCATGTTGGAGGTTGTTTATTATTAATGGTAGATCATTTTAAGACGGTTAATGATAGAGATAAAAATATATTATCCTATTTAGGAAAATATTTATCAATGGGCATTAGTAGATTGCAACGTATAGAAAAATTATTAGGGGATAAAGATTTTCGAATACGAATTTCGAAATTATTTAATCAGCTAAATAATAATTCAAAAGAAGATGAGCTTTTAGATGAAGTAAAAACTTTATGTAGATCGTTCTTACGATATGATAAATTAACAATTACTTTCCCAAAGCCTAATTCTTCCACTGCAAAGGTTAAAATGATAGATGGGTTTAGCGAGGATTCTAAGCTTGGAGATATCATTGAGATAGATAATACTCTACATGGTCTACCTTATAAGTTAGGTAAAATAATTAATTCTTCTAATTGGACAGAAAAATATTCAGTTACAGGACGTTTTATACAAGGAGATATTCAACAGTATAATTTTAATTCCATATTATCTATTCCTATAAAATATGATAATAATATTTTAGGAGCTATTTCAATTGAAAGATTAGAAGAATCTATTTTTTCTAATAAAGATATTCAATTTCTAGAATTATTAGCTGATACTATGGGTTCAATTCTTACTTGGAAGGATGAATATTCAAAAATGTATAAAAGCGCCATACATGATGGTTTAACAGATTTATTAAATCATAAAGCATATAAGGAGAGATTAGCTGAAGAATTGAGTCGTGCAAAACGATTCAAACAAAGGTTAGTTTTATTAATCTTGGATTTAGATAAATTTAAACGAATTAATGATACGTATGGGCATTTATATGGGGATTATGTATTAAGGGAAGTATCCAAAATACTAAAAGATAGTGTACGTAATATAGATATCTGTGCACGTTATGGTGGAGAGGAATTTGCTATTGTTTTAGTAAATACTGATGTAGAAAATGCTCAACCAGTGGCAGAAAGAATAATAGAAAAAGTATCAGAATTTCACTTTAATAAGGATGGCATTGAAGAAAGGATGGCAATAAGCGCAGGAATGTCTGAATATCCAAAACATTCTATAGAAATGAAGGAACTTATTGCTCATGCAGATTTAGCGATGTATGAGGTTAAGAAGAATGGTGGGAATGCGGTAATTGCGCATGGAGATTATTAAAATTTTTCTTTTATATAGTAAATTTATAATTATCTAATTCTTTTATATAAATATGTCTAAAAAAATCAATTTTATTTTTTCATTATTAGTATTCAGTAATTGCGTTCAAAGACCAGCAGTTATCGTGGAAGATCCTATTGGAATAGAAGAAGTGCAGTCTGAATCAAATGATAAAATAAAAACTAAACCAAATGAAAATGTTAAAGCTATAGCTCATTTTATGGATGGTCAGTTATTTATGTCTCAAGGTAATTATTCAATGGCGATTCTTGAGTTCCAAGATGCGTTGGAATTGGATCCAGAGGCTGCGACAATTATTGTTTCTATGGCGGAGTGTTATTGGAAATTAGGGAAGGCGAAAAAATCTGAAGAATTATTATTTAATGCTCTAAATCTTGATCCTAATGATTATGAAGCTAGAGAAATACTAGCAAATCAATATATTTTTCAAAATAAACATGATAAAGCTATAGAACAATATCGAGTACTTGCAGAAAATTCTGTAGAAGGAGATCCCAAATATTTAATTGCACTAGCTAAATTAGTGTTATCACAAAATAATATTAATGAATCCATATCTTTATTTATTAAGGCATTTGAGAAGGATAAAAGTCGAATTGATATATTAGAAGAAGCAGCAAATTTATCATTACGATCTCGACAATTAGATAAAGCACGTGATTTATATAAGAAACTAATAGATATTGATAAAAATAATTCATATTACTTATCAACATATATTGATTTAATTGTGATGTCAGGTGATTATGAGAATGGTATTAATGCTCTAGAGTCATTAATACTAATGGAAGGAGAGACGACTGAAAGATTATCACAGCTTGGTATTTTGTATTATAAAATGGAAGATTTAGTTAGAGCAAAGCCATTATTTAAAAAGCTTGTTAATATGAATCATTTTGATGCAACAATAATGCACTTTCTATCCAATATATATATAGAACAAAGCATTTTAGACTCTGCTGGAATAATTGCAAATCAAATTATTGAACATCATCCTTCAGATCCTAGAGGTTATTTAGATGCTGCATTAGCAGAGTTAAATAATGAGAATCCACTTGGAGCAATTAAAATTTTGGAACCTGTAAATAAAAGATTTAATGATGAGTTTTCAATACAATATCTTTTAGGAAGTAGTTATCAGCAGCTAGAAAAATATGATAAAGCAACAGTAGTCTTAAGACAGTCTTTAAAAATTTATCCAGAATCAAGAGGAGCTAGACATACTCTTGCAATTGCAAGCGATGCCTTAAATTATTGGACTGAATCTGATTCATTATATGAAGGTCTAATCGCAACAAATGCGAATGATGTTCAAGCGCTTAATAATTATTCTTATAGCTTAGTTGAAAGAAATATACAATTGAATAAAGCTCTTGCTATGGCGAAAAAAGCAACTGAATTAGAGCCTGAAAATGCAGCATACCTTGATACAATTGGATGGATATATTATAAAATGGATAATATTGAAAAGGCTTTAATTTTTATTCGTAAATCTGTTGAATTAGAGAATGATAATGCGGTAGTCTTAGAACATTTAGGAGATGTTTTGATTGCTAACAATCGGATTGAAGAAGCTCTCATATATTATCTTAAGGCTCTAGATATTGATAAAGATAATGAAATCCTACAGCAGAAAGCAGGTATTGTTGCAAAATAAAAACTGGATTTTATTATTTATTATTTTTTTTGGATGTACTAAAGTAAAAAATAACTTTACTGATTCATTGGCTTTATCAGCAAAACCAACCTTGACTATGAAAAAATTAGTTTCGGTTTATGGTCAATTACGTGGTAAAGGATCTACTGAAATTTACGGACAACAGTCTGGTAAGTTTAATTTTTCATTTACATCGAATGGATATGATTCTTTTTTACTATTTAGAGATATTTTGGGCCGCAAGATTTTATTATTAGAGATTGATGGTTTATCTATAAGTGCATGGGATATGATTCAGAATCAAAAATATACTCAAACTTCATTAGTTATTTTGTTTCCATTTATTGAATACTTATCACCAAGAAACTTGACAAAATTGCTATGGGGATTCGTTCCTGATCTGAATAGTGAAATTAATAATAAGTTTGAGTTTGAAAATAAAAATGTTAAAATGACATTTGAAACTAATCGACAACGAATTGGTTCTTTAATTCAAAAGATCGCTTATATCGATGAATCTAATATGGATAAATATGAAATATTAATAACAAATCGAGAGTTTGGTTCAAATTATCCAGATCTGGAAAAAGGAATTCCTCAATCTATTCCTATAACAAATCCGTAACAAAAATATGAATAATTCAATTTCAATAATTGTTCCAGTATATAATGAAAAAGATTCTATTGAAGAATTATACGGTGAAATTCGAAATGCTACAGGTTCATTCTCAAAAAGGGAAATCTTATTTATTGATGATGGCAGTACGGATGGATCAACGGAAATTCTAATAACGATGGCGGAAGAATATGCGGATGTCATTCTTATACAGTTTTATCGAAATTATGGTAAAGCAGCTGCCTTAGCAGAGGGATTTAATCATTCTACAGGTGATTATGTTGTAACGATGGATGCTGACTTACAAGATGATCCATTAGAAATTAATAATTTATATGAAAAATTAAATGAAGGATATGATCTTGTTTCTGGATGGAAAAAAGTAAGACACGACCCATTTAATAAACGTATTCCATCTAAATTATTTAATTTTGTAACACGGATCATGACGGGAGTAAAAATACACGATTTTAATTGTGGACTAAAAATTTATAAACGTTCTGTTGTGAAAGCTGTTGAAATATATGGCGGTCGCCATAGATATATACCTGCATTAGCAGGTCAAAAGAAATTTAAAGTTGGTGAAGTTCAAGTAAACCATAGATCAAGAAAATTTGGTGAAACTAAATATGGAGGATCTAGATTATTTCACGGATTTTTTGATCTTATATCCATTTTATTTATTGATCGATTTGATCAGAGGCCTTTACATTTGTTTGGATTTTTTGGTTTATCAAGTTTTTTTATAGGTATGATTATTGAATTATATGTCCTTTATCTTAAATATGTTTTAGGTGAGCCCTTTCAAAAACATATGGCACTTCTTGTATTTGGTGTAATGATTATTGTCATAGGTATTCAGTTCTTTTCTTTAGGCCTTTTAGGTGAGATGCATACTAGAGGTAATCAGAAAAATGAAAATAGAATACATCATATAATTAAATGATAACTTAGATTTATTGTGAAAATAGTTATAGTGGGGACTTTCCCTCCCTTTAGAGGAGGAATATCTAACTTTTATCAGACTTTGTATGAAAAATTATCATATAATCATGATGTAATAGCAATAAATTTCTCTTTACAATATCCTAGTATATTATTCCCTGGGAAATCACAATTTGATAATAATCAGAAATCTGATTTGAATATTGAAAGAATTATAAATAGTATAAACCCTATTTCTTGGCATAAAGCAGCAAAAAGAATTATTGAATTAAAACCTGATATTGTAATTTTTAAATACTGGATGCCTTTTTTTGCTCCTTCTTTTGGATCAATAATCAGACTTATTAAAAAAAAAATCAATATTAAATCTTTAGTGATATGTGATAATATCATTCCTCATGAAAGTCGTTTTTTTGATAACAGACTAACTAAATATTTTTTCAAATATATAGATTATTTTATAGTTATGTCTAGATCAGTTGAAAATGATCTATTGTCTCTATTTCCAGATGCTAAATACATTTATACACCCCACCCATTATATGATATATTTGGAAAAAGTATTAATAAAGAAGAATCAAGAAGTCATTTAAAAATAAATGAAAGTAAACTAATCCTATTTTTTGGACTAATAAGGCCCTACAAAGGTTTAGATCTCTTAATACAAGCAGCAAATGTTCTTAAACAAAAATTAACTGACTTTAAAGTACTGGCGATAGGTGATTGTTATGAGAATCCTGAACCATATTCAAATATGATAGATGAACATAAAATCAATGATATTTTTGATTTAAGGTTTGAATTTGTTCCACATAATAAAGTTAGTTTATACTTTTCTGCTGCTGATATCATTGTCCTACCATATAAATCTGCTACTCAAAGTGGGATTGTTCCTATTGCTTATCATTTTAATAAACCTGTTATAGTTACAAATGTTGGAGGTTTAGGTGAGATTGTTCAAGAAGGTAAAACTGGTTATTTAGTAAATCCAGATTCAGTTGAAATTGCGAATAGTATAATTAAATATTATACTAATTCAGATAAAATAAACTTTAAAGAGAATATTAAAGTATATAACAAAAATTTTTCTTGGGATAAATTTGTTGAAGCAATACAAAGTATCATTGTTAAATGAATAATCCATCTGTAACTGTAATTGTACTTAATTGGAATGGAAAAGATTTAACACTTGAATGCTTAGATTCTTTAAACAAGGTAGATTATTCAAATTATAATATCCTTGTTGTTGATAATAAATCTTCTGATGGTTCCGTAGAGTCTATTAATAAAATATATCCTGATATCTCAGTTTTAAAATTAGATAACAATTATGGGTTTGCTGGAGGAAATAATAGAGGTTTTAACTCTTTGAATAATGATAAACCAGACTTTGTTATTTTTCTAAATAATGATACCGTTGTAGATAAAGATTTTATTAACCCTTTAATTAACCCTTTATTAACTAATAAAAATATTTATCAAACTGTTCCAAAAATATATTATCAAAACAATCCCAAATTAATCTGGTATGCAGGGGGGAATGTAAATTTGTGGACAGGCTCAGTATCTCATGAGGGAATACGTCAATATGATAATGAAAAATTTAATTTAGAAGGCATAACAAAATATGCTACAGGTTGCTGTTTTTGTATGCGCTATGATGATTTTAAAAATATTGAAGGGTTTGATGAGAATTTTCCAATGTATTCTGAAGATGTTGATTTATCCTTATCTATAAGAAAGAAGGATTTTCAAGTATGGTACACACCTAATTCAACAATATGGCATAAAGTATCAGCTTCTATTGGTGGTTCATTTTCTTTTTCTAAAAACAAAAGAAAATTAATAGGATTATTTTTGCTTTTTAGAAAACATGCTAATCTATTTCAATATATTAGTATAATATTTTTTTTGCCCTTTCAATTATTGTATCAAATTATAAAACTAGCCTTCACGATTAAAAAATAATTACCAATCTTTATCAGAATAAAATTTATTAGATATATGTTCAGTTATATCACGTATTTTTTTTATTTCTTTATTAGTAAGCCTTTTTTTCCAGTTTTTAATATTTTCCCTACTATTTCTTTGTAATTGATGAACTTTGCCTTTATTTGATACCTCACTTGGATTTGAATGATCAGATGTTGCTTGAATAAATCTTTTTACTTTGCTTGTATATGGAAGTTCTAACTTTTCAAATAATAGTTCGAATTCTTTAATTGGATTATATGATAAATCTTCATGTCGTATATATATCCAATTTGGATATATCTTTTGATATTCTATAATAATTTTTGTTGTACATAACCAGATAAGTGATGCTTCAGATATAAAATCCATAGTAGGGTTATTAATATCTGACTCATAGGGTTTTAAAAATCTATTTATTAAATCAGGTTGTTTAATAAAGTTTTCAAAATTAAATCGCCAATTTAACCTTACTAGACTGCTAACAAATGCAGCTGGATGTCTAATTAAGAACACATTTTTAGATTTCCATCGTTTATGGATCCATTCTGCAGCTGTTAGACATATTGGATCTTTAATTAAGGGAATAATTTCATTATGATTAACTTTATTAAATTTTAATTTTTTTGAATCTAAATAGGCGCCTATTCTCCATTTCAAATATTTAAAATCTATCTTATTATCATTGATGCCATTTGGATTTCGATAATCCGTACTGGGAAGACTATTTTTAAAATGTAGTAATGCTTTAAGGGGGTATTGGCCAATGAATAGTTTATTTAAAATAGACTCGACCTTTTCATGTTCTTTATTAGGATCATAATATTTATACCAAACTTCAGTATTAAATAATCCACGAGTTATACTATTTGGCGTTAAGGGCTCATGTATATAATATATCATTGATAAATTTTTAATAATATTTCCTACCCATGTAGAACCTGAACGGTGAGATCCTGTAATTAGAATTGGTTTATTCATTATAGAAATCAGTTAAAGTATTTAGATAAGAATCTTTTTGCTCGGTTATATCCAAAAATAGGATTAATAATAGAATTAATTATTTTAAAACGATTTAAATCTCTTACAAAATCTTTTCCAGCCTCTCTTATTTTAGTATCAATTGATTTCTTCACATAATTATATAGATTGATATCTAATTGATTATGTTCTTTAATAAAGTTTCTTATTTCAGTTTCAATTTTACTATAGTCAGGTTTATTCTTTGTTCGGTTTGCTCTTGAATAATATGGAGATTTCCAATTGAGAATTTTTTTTAATAATAAAATTGATTCATAAAACTTCTCTGTAGTTCCAGTTAATATAAAATTCTTGTTAATGTTCTCTTTGGCTATGTCAAGTAATTCATTTGATTTAATTAAAGGATCATTTATTGAACATTTTTTTCCGGCAATTAATTGAGTTTGTCCATTAATTAAAAATGGATTAATTCCGCTATTTATATATTCATAGATTGACATTGTTTTATTAGTATTGCTTAAGTTTTGGGGATTATCTTCTTGACTAATTACATAATAATATGATGATAAAACCCTATCAACAGGATCTCTCATTATTGCAAAATATTTAGCAGTTCTATCAAAATGATTATGAATTCCATATTTTAAATGGCCTTGGATTATTTCTAATTGATTTATTTTATTTGATGATAATATTTTAACAATTTTTTTTGATTTATCAATAGTTTGAATTGTGAGAATATTTTCAGATGAATACTGACGATTTACTATATCTCTTAATGTAGTCCCGCCAGTTTTAGGTATATGCAAATGGATAATTAGATCATTCATAAATAATTAAATTTAACTATGTGTTAAGTAATACAATTAGAATTTAGATTAACTTTAAATTACAGTAAGTAAATAATATTGTTTATTTTTTATAAATGGAAAATAGTTTTAGAAATAAGATTGATAGCGATTATTCGAATAAACCAGCTACAAGAATAAGATGGAACAAATCTCTTGATTTTATTGGAGATTATTACTCTTTTAAAAGTGCATTAGATATTGGCGATCGTTCTGAATTAACTGAAATGATGGAATCTAAATATCAAATTAAATTTGATAATACGAAAGGAGATCTAGATTATATTACTCTTAAAGGTAACTTTGACTTAGTAACTTCTTTTGAAGTACTTGAACATCTTTTTAATCCTCTATTTCATTTATCTCAAATTAAAGGGGTTCTATCTGAAAAGGGAAAATTGATTCTTTCAACACCCTTATCAAAACCTCGATTTTTATGGTCAAAAGAGCATTTTCATGAAATGTCCATTAAATCTATAGAAGCTTTGTTTCATGTTGCTGGATTTAAAATAGTTAGAAAAGAATATTTTCGAGTTCACCCTCTAATTTTCTACATTAAAGGTATACGTCCATTATTAAGGCTCTTTTTTGATAAAATTCAGATTTATGAATTAGAACATTCTAATGAATTTTCTAAATAATATTAGTCTATATACTATCATTTGTTTTCTTCAGTTATTTTTTTGATATAATCATAGTATTCAATACTTATCATACCCCAATCAAAGCTCATCGCAAATTCTTTCAATTTTTTTTCAGATTGAGGGTTCTCAATTTGGTTTTTGATTTTATTTAGAAATTTATCTTTTTCAGATGTTATAGAAACAAAATCAGAAAACTCACTGAGATAAGCGTTGAAATTAGTCATGACAGATGGCTTTCCAGCAGCTGAGTATTCAAATAGTTTATTTGGTAATACAGACTCTGTAAGTTCATTTTTAATAAAAGGAATAATACAAACATTAGCTTCAAATAAATAATGAGGTATTTCCTCATGATTAATAGCATTAAAAAAATGCAATCTATTATGTTTACTTAATTCATCTAGTCTATTTATAGCGTTTTTACTAACAGGGCCAATTAAAACAAAGTTATAAGAACTATTATTCAGTAAATATTCGGTCAAATCAAAATCAAACCATTCAGATATGGCACCTATATATATAATAATTGGTTTCTTAATTTTTTTTATTTTTTCTATTGGTTTATTTATTTTTTGAAATAATTCAAAGTCTACTCCATTTGTAATGATTTCAATTTTTGAATGAAATTTATTTGGAATAAAGTTTCTATAACTTACATGTGGTATAATTATTTTATTTACTAATGACAAAGTTTCTATGAAATATTCTTTTTTATAATTAGGTGTTCCAGGAAAAGCTAGTGGGTTATCATTACAATCATATATAATAGGTAAGTCCGGATATTTAATTTTATATGTTTTTATTAATGGAGACCAGTATACATTAGAAGTAATTATACAATTTGCATTATTAATAATTTTATGGAAGAAAAATCTGAACCATAAAGTAGCAAGTGCGTTAATAATTTTACGAATGAATAGATAACTTAATATTTTATTTGATAATCTATTACGAACACTTCTTAGTTGAGGAATTGTAACTGCTTTAACATGACTATATTCTATTGGATAATAATTATTAGATAATTTCTTTGAAATAGGCTCAATGAATAAAATAGAACTATCATCAGGAAAACGTGAAATAATTTGTTGTTTTCTTGTTTTAAGATAATTCCATTTAATTTCTGATAACCAAATAATATTCATTGTTAATAATGTTTTTTTAGCTTTAGGGCCTAATACATAGTTTAATTTACATCTCTATACTTAATTTACCAGAATGCAATTAACGATCCCTTTATGAAACATCCACAAAAAATTGCTAAAGAAGCTATAATCTCATTCTTAAGTATGGGCTTGGGATCGGGATTTAGATATCTTTTTGTCCTTATCCTTGCAAGATGGGTTGGTCCAACATATCTAGGAATTTATTCCTTAGGAAATGCAATAATGAGATTTGCTGAAGTTATTGGAAAGGCAGGATTAGATAATGGTGTAATAAAATATGTTTCCGAAAATTTTGGGAAGGGTTTATTAAATGATGGAAAAGAAATAATTTTTTCAGCAATAAAGATGGGTCTCATTTTATCTGTGTGCTCATCAATAATACTAATTATTATATCTGACTGGTTAGCTCATGATTTTTTTGCTGGAGGTCAATTATTAAAACGTGTATTAATCTTTAATGCTTGTGCATTACCGTTTTCAGTTACTATGATAATTATTGCAAGCGCTACGCAGTCATTTAAGCTTCTAAAGTACAAATCTTTTGTAATTAATATTTTTGTTCCGATAATATCTTTATTGACAATATTAATGGGACTTCAGATATCAAATGAAGTTGCTATTTCAATACCTATATTATTTTCTTCGATTTTTGGATGTGGATTAATTGCTTTCTTTTTAATGAAGCTAGTTAAAATAAAAATGTCACATCTTGATAAAATAAATTTAATTGATATAACAAGATCTAAATTTAGTGTAGATCTACTAAGATTTTCATATCCATTAATGTTTGTAACTATAATTGGAACTGCTATGCATTGGATGGATATTTATATGCTAGGATTTTTCTTTGATAACACTACTGTTGGCATGTATCATCCTCCAGCCAGAACTGCTGGTCTAATGAGGATGATTTTAATTGCATTTATGGGAATATTTTCTCCTATATTATCAGAATTAAATTCAAATAATGATCGCAAAGGTATGGTTAGTTTATATCATTTGGTTGTTCGCTGGATAATGACTATTGCATTACCTTTATTTTTATTAATTATTTTATTTCCAAAAAAAGTAATGTTCTTATTTGGCACACAATACCAAGAAAGCTATATGATATTATCAATATTGACTACTTCAGTATTAATTCAGACATTTATAGGAATTGGTGGGCCAACTCTAACAATGACAGGTTATCCGAAAATAAATTTTATTAATTCTATAATTGTATTATTAATTAACCTTGCTTTAAATATCTATCTTATTCCTATATATACAGGATTGGGTGCTGCTATTGCTACTTTAATTTCTATGTCTTTACTAGGACTAATTCGATCTATAGAGATTTGGTATATTTTAAGATTGCAGCCCTTGAGCTACAAATTAATTAAACCATTTTTTGCAATATTTGTTGTATTAATGGTAATGATTTTTATAAAACCATTTATTATGCCTTTCCACACTATTATTAGTCTTATAATAGCTAGCATAATCATAGGAATTTCTTTTATTCTTCTACTTTGGTTAATCGGATTTGATGAAGATGATAAACAGGTAATTTCTGCATTAAAAGCGATGTTTTTTAAAAATAAATAAAAAATTTCAATGTTTGAAAAGATAATCAATAGAAAAAATTTAATTATTCTTTTGGGAATGATTATTTTTATCCTAATTCTATTTTATCCCATTATATTTAGTGGTAAAACATTTGGTTCACCTGATTCATTAAATCCTCGTGGAGCTAGTATAATTCTTCAAGAAATGAATAAACTAGATAATGAATTTCCATTATGGCAACCTTGGATTTTTAGTGGAATGCCAACGGCAGATGCTTTTACTTTTGTTAGTTTATTATATTTTCCTAATTACATACTTAATTTATTTTTTCTATCAAGTAATATGATTCAATTACTTCATCTTCTATTTGCAGGTATAGGGTCATATTTATTATTACGTTTTATCGGTTTATCCTGTTTATCTGCATTTTTGGGTGGATCAGCTTTTATGATAACTCCATTTATGATAACAATGATTGTATTTGGTCATGGAAGCCAGATGATGACAGCAGCATATATTCCATGGATTATGATGCTTACTATGAAACTATTTCGAAATCCAAATTTATTAAATATTGGAATTTTAGCAATATTAATGGGGTTTCAACTTCAAAGAGCACATGTGCAAATAGCATATTATACCTGGATGCTAATAGGCTCATATGTTCTAATTAATTTTATTTTAGATTTTAAAGATAACAAGAGTAATAATAAACCGTTAGTAAGCTTAGGAGCTTTTACTGTTTCAGCAATATTAGCAATAGCAATAGCGTTAATTATTTATTTGCCATCCTTAGAATATACACCTTTTTCTGTACGAGGAAGTAGTGGGGGAGGCGCTGATTATAATTATGCTACTAGCTGGTCATTTTCACCAAAAGAATTATTAACATTTTTCATTCCTTCTGCATTAGGGTTTGGAGGTCAGACGTATTGGGGTGATATGCCATTCACTGATTACCCTAATTATATGGGTATTATAACTATGTTATTGGCCATTATTGGTTTTGTATATAAAAGAGATAGATTTATGTGGTTTTTATTTACTACTTCACTATTAGCAATATTTATCTCATTTGGGAAAAATCTGGCAATTATTTATGATTTATTCTATAGTTTTTTTCCATTTTTTAATAAGTTTCGCGTTCCAGCAATGATCTTAATATTAGTGCAATTTAATACGTGTATAATGGCAGCTATAGGTATGGATCATTTAATATCTATCAATAAAAATAAGTTGCCGAATTGGTTCTGGCCATCAACTGGTGTATTAATTTTTTTGTTATTAATACTTAGCTTTGGTGAGTCGACATTGAAAGATTTAGTTTCTTCAGGTTTTACTCAACCTCGGACACAAGACCCCCGATTAGTTCAGGCTATTAATTCTTTACGTTGGGATATGTGGTATAAAGATGCTTGGGCAGTGCTTTTCTATTTATCAACAACTATGGCATTGATATGGTGTTATATTTTTAATAAAGTATCTATTAGA
>CEVM01058057.1_pt1 | contig 22435 bp, 19 predicted proteins | sample 531481 | NCBI WGS metagenome assembly CEVM01 (sample SAMEA2623649, study PRJEB7988) | marine metagenome | biome: marine biome (ENVO:00000447); feature: mesopelagic zone (ENVO:00000213) & marine oxygen minimum zone (ENVO:01000065); material: "saline water (ENVO:00002010), including plankton...
GCAGGTACGGTGACCTTTTCGAACGATATGCGACTTACTTCAGGAAACACAACGCTTCGCAACCCTGAAGGTGTCGATAAATTGACCTTACGTGTCTTCCATCAGGATTACGGTATTGGAAGTTACGCGGGTATCGCCTTCAACCCTACTGCCAGTGAAGGTTGGGATGTTGGGTATGACACCCAGCGCTTGGCTACCGCCATTAGTTTGTTCTCTCAACTCCAAGACGGAAAAGAACAATTGGCGATTCAAACCCTACCAAGCTTCGAATCCGGGATGAAGATCCCAATGGGCTTTGCCTCTCAGGTAACCGCTGATACAGCATATACCATTACCATTGCCGATATCGCAGGAGACAACCTGAGCCAAGCAAGTGTATATCTTATTGACAATGTCTTGAACACGATCACAGATCTTACCCAGGGAGATTATACCTTCCGAAGCAACGAAGGTACTTTTGAGGGACGCTTTACCTTACAGTTCGAGTATGAGGTATTAGGAACCAATGATCTTAATCAAGGTGCATTCACCCTATACCCGAACCCTACCAAAGATCTGGTTACCATATCGGCAACAACACCGATCACACAAGTAGCCATCTATGATCTTCAAGGACGTTTGGTACAGACGCACATGGGTCAGGCAACACGTCAACTTACCGTAACTACCGATAAGTTAACTGCAGCCATGTACTTTGTAACGGTCACCACCCAGGAAGGCACCTTAACCAAACGATTGGTAAAACAATAATTACAACGTCTATATTCTTTGAAAACCGCCTGAAAAATCAGGCGGTTTTTTTTGTAATAATAAGTTAAAAAAATTATTTAGTAAGTATTTACCTACAGGTCACTTGTTGAAGATTACCTATTTTTTTTTCATTTTTTTTCACAACATAATTAATTTATTTTCAAATTATTAGACTACAACAAATCGTTTGCTAACCGAAGCAAAAAGGTATTTCATCGATAAAATTTGCTTTTATCTGAATTTATTTTTAATATTGTCCTGTTAATAGTTTGTTAAATCTTTAACGTCCCCGAATTATGAAAATAGGACTACTTACAAGGAGTCTAAGCATTGCTGTTTTCTTTTTTTCAATGTTTATATTCCAAAACACCAACGGTCAAGTTGGAATAAATACTACAAACCCGGCACCGGGATCCATGCTTGACATTGAAACTACGGACAAAGGAATTGTCATTCCGAGAGTAAACATTGCCGATCTCTCAACCATCGCCCCGGTAACCGGTGGAAGCACAGAAAGTCTACTGGTCTATAACACGAATGTCGGCACAGGCCCGGGATTCTTTTATTGGGACAGCACGCAATGGGTTCCAGTTGGAACCGGTGAGTTTTGGGAGTTAGATGGAAATTCAGGCACAACACCCGGAACCGGAGCAGGTCAGCATTATATTGGCACTTCCGACAATCAAGACCTTGTGATTGCTGCGAATGGAACGGCAGTCACAACCATGACAACGGGCGGTCAAATATTAAGTCAGACTGGTTCTGCTGGAAGTCCGACATACTCGTTTGCTTCCGATTCGAACACAGGAATCTACCGAAGTACGGCAGACCGCATCAACATTTCTGCCGGTGGTCGAGAAATGGTGGAATTCCGCGAAAGCGGAGGAAGTTCCGTAATTACTTTTAATGATGGAGGTAACAATACCGATTTCAGAATTGAAGGTACCAACGAAAACGATATCATTTTTATCGATGCCGAAAATGATCGCTTAGGATTTTTAGAAGATGCCCCACAAACTGATATTCACGTGGGCGGAACCAACACACAAATTCGCATTGACGCCTTTAACGACACGAATGATGCGAATAATAACGGAGTTGATTTTTCTCCGGTGTATGTAGACACTAATGGAAACCTTACCCTAGAAGGACCGCTTATTCAAAATAATATGCCCGAGGATAATTTTGCCACCTTCGTTCCTATAACAACCAATATAGATTCACCTCTAGGAACCTTTGTAGCGCAAACCTTGTACACCTCAACGGTTACCCTAACGCAAGACGCTCTCGTTGAAGTAGTGTATCAACTTGGGGTAAATATTACGGATCTTGGACTACCCATTACCGATGGCGATCCGCGGCAGTATGGTACGGCATTATTTATTGATACGCAATTGGTTGGATATACGTCTGAGTGTTATACTAGCTCCGGAACCGGTACTGTAACTAGCGGAACTTTCTTTCTGAATGGAAACGGATACGCACAACTAACAGGTGCCGCTGCAGGAACCACATACAACCTTCAAGTAATAGGTTTCGTATTTGGTGCCAATGAAGATAGTGTACGTGGTGAATTTGGAGGAAATGTAGGAACCGACCGTTTTCAGGTAATCGTTCACCATTAATTAGCATCTTATGAGAACAATCTTCATATCTCTAATATTTGTATTATTGGTTGCAGGAACTGCTTCTGCGCAGAAAAGTAGTACTAGTCCCGAAATGTCGCGTGCATTGTTAACCTTAGAAAATTTGGTGAAAGCGCAACATCCGGTCGCTGTTTCAGCAAAAGGAACAAATTCCGCTAGAAAAAAAATAATGCAAGATCCAACTGCCAAAGCGGTGAACGCTCAAATTCAAGTGTCCGAGGCACAGCGGACCAAAAATGCCTTTTTGTTTGTGATTAAAGACAGTCAAAAAAAACTGGTACATCCACGTCCGAAAGCAACAAAAAAAATAAGTGATGAGCAAGTAACTTCGTTGAAAGCGGCACTAGGAATTGATCACTAACCGATATATTTTAAAAACGCTCCCCAAGACCTCATCTTTAAATAGTTGGGGTCTTTTTCATTTTGATACGCCTCGCGTTCAAAACTAATATTCCGATACGCTAAAGACCGGTCGCCACTTCGTATCCATCGAAGCAAGAATTCCAAAACGTACCAAAGGTAAAATGGCAATATCAGTAGTTCCAATTGTTGCCTCACATGGATCTTCTCATGCTGTATTAGCACCCAGTCTTCCAGACAATTCTTGTCACGAACAACAACAAATGGCCAGAGCGTTATCGCTCTTATATTCTTTAGAAGTAATGCCGGGTTCACAATAATTATCACCGCTACAAGATAAGATTTTGGTATTTTTGATGTATGGCTTTTTTTAAAAAGAAAATCGTATTAGAGGAAGGTGATTATTACCTAACCCCAGATGGATATCGCTGTTTTACCGAACAGTATCATCTGAAACGAGGCTATTGCTGCGAAAGTGGTTGCCGCCATTGCCCATATGGGTACAACAAAAAAACCAATACCACAACATCACCAAAAAAATAACGCGAGTACCTATGACTTTTGCTGAAGAAATACAAGGTGGCATTCCGAAGGAGTTACCTCCTCCTAAACCCTACGATACCGATATTAATCATGCTCCTAAACGGAAAAAGATCTTAACGGAAGGCGAAGAACGATTAGCCCTTCAAAACGCTCTGCGCTATTTCGAACCAAAACACCATGCCACCCTTTTAGCGGAGTTTCAGGAAGAACTAGATACGTATGGCCGCATTTACATGTATCGTTTCCGTCCGGATCATGAAATAAAAGCCCGGCCAGTCGATTCCTATCCTGGGAAAAGTCTGCAAGCGAAGAGTATTATGCTCATGATCCAAAATAATTTGGATCACGCTGTTGCCCAACACCCTCATGAATTGATCACCTACGGCGGGAATGGTGCCGTTTTCCAAAATTGGGCGCAGTACAGACTTACCATGCAATACCTCAGTGAGATGACCGACCAGCAGACTTTAGTGATGTATTCGGGGCATCCACTAGGGTTATTTCCTTCGCATGAAAATGCTCCTCGTGTGGTCGTCACCAACGGCATGATGATCCCTAATTATTCTGCTCCAGACGATTGGGAGCGCTTTAATGCCTTAGGGGTCACACAATACGGGCAAATGACAGCGGGTAGTTATATGTATATCGGTCCGCAGGGAATCGTTCACGGAACGACGATCACGGTCCTGAATGGTTTCAGAAAAATAAAGAAAGATCCGCAAGGCGGATTGTTTGTAACTTCAGGACTGGGTGGTATGAGCGGCGCGCAACCTAAAGCGGGTAATATTGCAGGCTGTATTACCGTTTGTGCCGAAGTAAATAAAAAGGCCATTCACACACGCCACAGCCAAGGATGGGTAGACGAAGTTATTTCAGACTTAAAAAAGCTTTCCGAAAGAGTTAAAAAAGCAAAGGAAGAAAAGGAGACGGTTTCCATTGCGTATGAAGGCAACGTTGTTGATATATGGGAACATTTTTTACAGGAAAATATTACCATCGATCTAGGCAGCGATCAAACTTCGTTACACAATCCATGGGCCGGAGGATACTATCCGGTTGGAATGAGCTATGAGGCCTCCAATGAAATGATGGCGAATGACCCCAATCAATTTAAATCAAAAGTTCAAGAAAGCTTGCGTCGCCAAGCCGCAGCTATCAACGAACACACCAAGCGCGGAACGTATTTCTTTGACTATGGAAACGCGTTTCTTCTGGAAGCTTCACGTGCCGGGGCAGATATTATGGCAACTGATGAAGAGACACAACGAGAGTTCAGATATCCTAGTTACGTTCAAGATATCATGGGACCCATGTGCTTTGATTATGGCTTTGGACCTTTCCGATGGGTGTGTGCTTCGGGTGATCCCAAGGACCTGGAAAAAACAGATGCCATTGCTACGAAAGTACTGAAGCAACTCATGAAATCAGCTCCTGAAGAAATTCAGCAGCAAATGAATGACAATATTAAATGGATACAAGGGGCACAGGAAAATAAATTAGTTGTAGGCTCTCAAGCACGTATCTTATATGCCGATAGTGAAGGTAGAATTGCCATTGCAAAGGCTTTTAATGATGCCATCGCCACGGGAGATATTGGCCCCGTAATTTTAGGGAGAGATCACCACGATGTTTCCGGAACCGACTCCCCCTATCGCGAAACATCAAATATTTACGATGGAAGCAGGTTTACCGCAGATATGGCCATCCATAACGTCATTGGAGACAGTTTTCGAGGCGCAACTTGGGTAAGCATCCACAATGGTGGTGGCGTAGGTTGGGGTGAAGTGATGAACGGTGGATTCGGTATGGTTCTTGATGGTACTATGGAAGCGCAGCAACGATTGCAGTCAATGCTATTTTGGGATGTTAACAACGGCATTGCAAGACGTAGCTGGGCAAGAAATGAAGAAGCGGTATTTGCCATCAAACGAGCCATGGATCAAGAACCTTCGCTTAAAGTTACGCTTCCAAATTTCGTCGACGAATCATTATTTTAAAACACTAACGCTATGAAATTTGTAAAATTTATTCCATTGATTATAGCGACGCTAGTACTAACTTCATGCAGTACCGTTCGCGTTGCTACCGATTACGACAGACAAGCCAATTTCACCGGTTACAGTTCGTTCGCGTTCTATAAGCCGGGGATCGACAAAGCACAGATTTCAGACCTTGACAAAAAGAGAATCCTCCGTGCCATTGATGTGGAACTTTCAAACAAAGGATTGGTAAAGTCTGAATCGCCCGATCTATTAGTAAGCATCTTTACCAAAGAACGAGAACGTGTGGACGTCTACAACAACAACTTTGGTTGGGGTTGGGGCTGGAACCCATGGTGGGGTGGTGGCTTTGGAAGCACTGTTTCCCGCTCTACCGAAGGCAGTTTGTACATAGATCTTATTGATGCTAAAACGAATGAATTGGTTTGGCAAGGGGTTGGAAGCGCCAATTTAGTGACTCATAATATGGAAAAGAAAGAAGAACGCATCCGTGAAATTGTGGCAGAAGTATTGTCACAGTATCCTCCCGGAATTGCTTCCAACTAACAAGTAACACTAACAAAAAAACCTAGTTCCGAAGCGCTCGGCAATATGCAACCTCATCTCAAGACAGTTGGGGTTATTAGTTATGAATTAATTTAAAAAAAAGCTATGAAAATTTTTTATGCATTATGTATTTGTCTTGTGGCCGGGGCTTCTTCCCTAATGGCGCAAGACTTTCAGCGTGGAACCATCACAAAGAACGATGGTACTACCACCCAAGGACGTGTTGCCATTGACAACACAAATCAAGAAGTGATCTTTAAAACGGACGGTCAGACTACTACCGTTCCCTTCAATTCGATTCGATCGGTAACCATGGGAACTACTACTATGAACGCCTTGTCACTTAATGAAACTTCATTTCTTGCCGCTACGCTGGTGGAAGGGAAAGCAACCTTGTACAAAGTAGCAAGTAACGAATATTACATTGTCAATGAAAACGGCCGTTCGCAGCAAATAAACATCAAACAAGATGAGGATAGAATTCCCGGAACACTCGCTGTATTATTTAGCGATTGTAATGAGATTCGTTCTCGTATTAACGGTGAAGACAGCTTTAGTGAAAGCGATTTGATTGCGTATACCGAACAATATAATAATTGCGCTTACAGCGCATACAGCCCCACTGAAAATGAAGCTGCCATGGCAGCACGACATAACACCGACAAGATGCGGTGGTATTTCGGACTCGGTGCTAATTTCAATAGCATTGCTTTCTTTGACAGTTCCGACACCGAAAACCAAACGGCCGCGACTGTACACGCTGGTGTGGCGACCTCTCCGTCATTCACGGGTTCACTTCAAGGAAATCTATATTTCTATTTGGAAGGGACCGCAGGGTTTTCTGGAGATAAAGACTTCTCCAACAGTCCGGAAGCAGCGAACTTCCGAGTGAATCACTTTCGTTTGATTGGAGGAACAGAATTCCACTTCAATAAAAATGGCGGATTTCAACCCTTCATCGGAGCCGGAATAGGCGCCGCGGGAGATTATTTCAAAGGAACTTACCAAGGGTATGATTTCGAAATAAGTGGAGGTAATGTATTCTTCGCTCCTAGCGCCGGGGTAGTGTTTCCGATAGGGAATGGAAAGGCACTCGGACTCAAAGTAACGTATCTCACCGAATACGATAATGACCTGACGTTTCCGATTGCTCAAGACACGCCACTCTTCTTAGAAGTAGATAGCCAGCATATCAATGCTTCGGTGAATTTTTATTTCTAAGAAAAAAATTAAATACAATAAAAAAGCCTCCAAAATGGAGGCTTTTTTTATTAGTACGCCAAGAGTTCTTCTAGTTTGCTTTTTACTTTCTCTGTGGAAGGAATCATCGTTTCTTCTAAGGTGGAATTAAGCGGAATAGCGGGCATATTTTCGGAACCGATGACTATCACCGGCGCGTCTAATTGTTGAAAACATTCCTCTTGAATTTTTCCGGCGAGGGCACGAGCGAAGGTATTTTCGGAAGGTTCTTCGGTGACTACCAAACATTTTCCACATTTTCGGACACTTTTAAACACAGTTTCATAATCTAGCGGATGCAGTGTTCTGAGATCCACCACTTCTATTTGGTCTTCCATTCCTAATGCTTCGGAAGCATTGAGTGCCCAATGCACACCCATTCCGTAGGTAATCACAGAAATCGTTTCCACGTCTTCCTGCTTCCAGATTTCCTGTAGCACCCAAGCCTTTCCGAACGGTAATACATAATCTTCCGCAGGTTCTACCGAAGTAGCTCCTTTGGTTCCGGGAACTTTACTCCAATACAACCCTTTATGTTCAAAGATCACTACCGGATTAGGGTCGTAATAAGCCGCTTTCATTAGTCCTTTTAAGTCGGCACCGTTGCTTGGATACGCAATTTTGAGTCCGCGTATATTGGTCACCACACTTTCCACCGAAGAAGAATGATACGGACCTCCACTTCCGTAGGCACCAATAGGCACACGCAGGACCATAGAGACCGGCCATTTTCCATTCGACAAATAACAACTTCTGGAAACTTCCGTAAACAACTGATTCAATCCCGGCCAAATATAATCGGCAAACTGTACTTCCACGATCGGTTTTAATCCTACCGCACTCATTCCCACAGTAGAACCAACAATGAACGCTTCCTGAATAGGGGTATTGAATACCCGGTTGTCACCAAATTTCTGTGCTAAAGTAGCCGCTTCGCGGAAGACGCCTCCTAAGCGACCTCCCACGTCTTGGCCGTAGAGCAAGCATTCTTTATGCTTGGTCATCAATTCTTCGATAGCGAATAAGGCACAATCTACCATCACCACTTTATCAGCTCCCTGCGGACTCCGTTCTCCGGTTTCCTCGGTGATTTCAGTAGGCGCAAAATCATGGGTAAATAGATCTTCCGGTGTTGGATCTTCTGCATTGAGTGCTTTAGCAAGCGCTTCTTTTACCTCTTCGTTGCATTCGTCTTCGATCTGTTGTAGTTCCGCTTCGGAAAAATCATGTTGCAACAACAATTGCTTCAACTTCGGATAGGGATCGCGGGCACGAGACTCTTCCAGATCGTCACGATACCATTCCATGCGAACGCCAGAGGTATGGTGATTTAACAGTGGTACTTTTGCGTGAATAAGAAAGGGGCGACGTTCTTTTCGAATCGTTTCTATTACTTTTTTTACCGTGGTATAACTTTCCTGAAAATCGGTTCCATCGATCGAAATAGCTTCTAATCCGTGAAATCCGGCTGCATATTCTGCCGCGTTTTGAGCTCTAGTTTCCACCTCATTGGCCGAAATATCCCAACCATTATCTTGTACCAAATATAGAATGGGCAATTGTTTCAAGGCTGCCATCTGAAAGGCTTCGGCTATCTCTCCTTCGGTAACAGAAGCGTCACCGAGTGAACAGACGACTAATGGAGCCGCTTGGTCTTTTTCGTCGAGACCTTCTGCTTCCTTATACCACATGCCCATGGCCGTTCCAGTAGCGGGAATCGCTTGCATCCCGGTAGCCGAACTTTGATGCGGAATTTTTGGCTTATCGGCATCTCGTAAACTGGGGTGTGAATAATAGGTTCTTCCTGCGGAAAAAGGATCGTCCTTCTTCGCCAGCACTTGCAGCATCAAATCATACGGCGTCATGCCAATCGCCAATAACATACTATCATCACGATAATACGGAAACGCAAAGTCTTGGGGCAAGAGTTGCATCCCAACGGCGGTTTGGATCACTTCGTGTCCGCGAGAGGTGGCATGTACATATTTGGAAACGACCTTAAAATTTTCTTCGTATTGAAAGGTCATTGCCTTGGCATAACATAGATTGGCATATGCTTGCTCCAATACTTCCTTTGGAATGCGATTTGCTTGTTTCTCTGTGATATCTTCCTTCATCATATACTTCTGTTCGTATCAAACTGTTCCATATAATCGGCTACTTTCCGAAGAAATGAGCCTGCTAAAAATCCATCGACAATACGATGATCAAACGATAGGGAGAGATACATCATGTGACGGATTTCAATGGAATCTCCATCTTCACGCTCCATGACCTCGGCGCGTTTTTTAATCACCCCGGTTGCTAAAATGGCTGCTTCCGGCTGATTGATAATTGGGGTTCCCATCAAGCTTCCAAACGTTCCCACGTTACTGATCGTAAACGTACTGCCTTTGGTATCGTCTCCTTTAAGCTCATTGTTACGTGCACGTACAGCAAGGTCGTTGGTTACTGCGGCAAGGGATTTTAAATCCTTTTTATTGGCGTCTTTTACTACAGGAACGATCAAGTTTCCGGAAGGTAATGCTGTAGCCATCCCAATATTTATGCTGTCTTTCACAATGATTTCGGACCCATCTAAGGAGGAATTGATCTGTGGAAATTCCTCAATTGCTTTGGCCACACATTCCACAAAAAGCGGCGTAAAGGTTAGCTTCTCTCCATATTTTTCTTGAAATGGCTTTTTGTTATTATTTCGCCAGTTCACCATTTCGGTCAGATCGGCTTCTACGTAAGCGGTCACATGTGGTGAGGTGTGTTTACTGAATACCATATGATCTGCGATCATTTGCCGCATGCGGTCCATAGGTATCCGTTTTCCTGTTCCTTTGTCGAATTTAAGCTCCGGAACTTGAAACCCAGAGGCTTGGGGCACCGGTTGTGCAAATTGATATGGTCTTCCGTCCTCAAGATAAGCAGTAACATCACTCTTTTTGAGTCGGCCGTCCTTTCCACTTCCCGGAATGCGCGCCAGTTCTTCGTAGCTGATATGATGCTTTCTAGCCATACTATCTACGAGCGGAGAGATGAATACATTCTCGCGAGTGTGTACCACGGCGCTACCTTTTGCAGCGGTCGATTTTTGTTTCTGAATTGTTTTCTTGGTGGCTTCGGAAGAAGATTGCTGCTTTTTAACGGACGATTTCTTTACAGGTGTGCTTCCTTCTTTCAATTCTAAAATAGCTATAGGTTCGCCCACCGGAACCACCTCTTTTGGACCTTTTAAGTGTTTGGTCATAACCCCGTCGCCGGGAGCAGGCACTTCATTATCTACTTTATCGGTGGCCACTTCCACGAGAATATCCCCTGTTTCAAAAGACGCACCCTCTTCCACCAACCAATTGATGATGGTTCCTTCGGTAATACTTTCGCCCATTTTGGGCATGTTAAATTCGGTTTCAGGCATCTTACCCTTGTCGTTTTATTTCGTTCAATGTTTTATAAAAATCTTGTTGTGCGGGTCGCTCCTTCGGAAGTTCTCGCAGCGGTTCGGTTTCCTGTAGCGATTCGTAGCAATCGGCTGGCAATTGCTGGTAGAGTTTCGTTCCGGCTGTTTTCCAGGCGATCATTTCTTCGGAAACTTCCTTAATAGCCTTCGCTGGATTTCCCACAATTAATTGTCGTTCCGAAAAAACCGCTTCCGCTTTGACAAACGCCATAGCGCCGACGATACATTCGTCACCTATGATAACATCGTCCATAATAACGCTGTTCATTCCGATCATACAATTCTTTCCTAACACCGCCCCGTGAATCACCGCTCCATGGCCTACATGTGCACTTTCTTTGAGCAGCACCTGTTTTCCCGGAAACATATGTATGGTACAGTTTTCTTGCACATTAACGCCATCTTCCAAAATAATCTCTCCCCAATCGCCGCGGAGGGCTGCCCCCGGACCGATATAGCAATTTTTTCCTATGATCACATTTCCGGTCACCGCCGCGAGCGGATGCACAAAACTACTTTTGTGAATTACCGGAATATGACCTTGAAAACTATAGATCGCCATCTTATTCTTGAATTTCTTTTAGCAGTTGCTCAATCCAATCAGAGTCGGTGGTGAATTTCTTATCAACCGGAATACCAATACTCTCATATTCCATAAAATCTTTGTAGTCCAAATCTGTAAGATAAAAGCTAAAGCGACCCGAGGGTAGTTCCACTTTTTCCCCATAATTCAGACCGTAATTGATGACACCCATGGTGCGGTCGCCAAAGACCTTCACATTATCTGACTTTCTTAATACCTGAGTGGTTTGTTCCGCATTACTTCCAGAGCGACCATTGACCAGTATGTACACCTTATTTCTCTTTGCATATTTCTTCACCGCTTTTCTAAGGGGTTTACCAATCTGATCCGTACCTCCGCCGTTATGTCTCAAATCTAGAATGAGGTGTGATGCAGAAATATTTGGAAAGGTCTTTTCAAAAAATGCCAAGGCTGTATCCACATTTCCATCCTTCCAGCTGAATGTTTCAATGCGCATATATCCAATGTCATCGGAAAGCGCCTCGTAAAAAAAAGTCTCCGTATCTTCTGGAGCGTAGTAGTAGGGCGCCTCGGGATCTTTTGCAACGTTCATGATCAGGAACCTGCCGTTTTGAACCCGTTCTGATTGTAAGGAACGAAAGCCTGAAAAATCCTGGAGTACCCAGGCAACTCTGTAGTTACTTTCAAGTGCCGGTTGTAAGGCAAACGCCAGCATTCCCGGTTTCCACAAGGGGACGGTGGTCTTGAGGACAATTCCTTTATACCCAGTTCCCTCTGAAACAACCGCATACGTCGCACTTTCACTATAATAGACCCCTTCCACTGCCTCAAGAGGTCTTTGTTGCAACGCTTGTTGAAGACTGTCTAAATCGTAGCTGACGCTGGGAAGTTCTTTGTAAAACGTTGTTTGTTCGATTGGGGTTTCTTCATTCTTAGGGCCATGCGCCATCACTCGACTATGTTCATCTCTAATCACATCTTTGAGCGTGGTGAGTTTTAGAAAACAATCCCATTGCGATTCCTGGCAGCTGATAGAGTTTTGAAGTGAATCGTAGGTTTGTGCAAACCGCTTTTTGACCTCTGAATCTTTGCTCTGTTTTTTATACGAGATAGTACGGGTGTAGGCATTTCTAAATTCCGAAAGGTCGGTACGACAATCACAATCCTGCCCAAAGAGCGTGTTAGCAACAAAGAGGAATAATATTACGCTAAATAAACCTTTCATCTTCCTTTATTTAAATCGTTTTAATGTTTCCTTGGTAAATTCGGAAAGTACTAGGCGTCCGCTTATTTCGGCGCGTTCCGGCAACAATTCATCCCAGTCTTCCGTTCCGCGCCAAAACACTTTTTTCATTTCTTTCATCGCTTCCGGATTGTACGTACACAAATGTTCTGCAAACTGCTGAACCGCTTCATCTAATGCTTCCGTAGTTTCAAACACCGAAGCAAACAAGCCTTTTTCTTTGGCCCATTGTGGCTCATAAAAGGTATTCGCATCAATAGCGATCTGTGACATTCCGCTGAGTCCGAGTTTTCGCTCTACGGCCGGTCCTACTACAAACGGACCAATCCCAATATTCAACTCACTAAGCTTAATGGATGCAAATTTTGTCGCCATGCAATAATCTACAGAAGAAGCGAGTCCTACGCCTCCTCCTACAGTTTTTCCTTGAACTCTACCAATAATAAACTTCGGACATTTCCGCATAGCATTGATCACATTTGCGAACCCCATAAAAAAGGTTTTCCCGGTGGCTTCATCTTCAATATTGATCAATTCCTTAAAACTCGCTCCGGCACAAAACGTACGATCGCCTCCACTTTTTAAAATAACAACCTTCACCTCATCATTCGTTCCAGCTTCGGTGATGGTCTTAGCAAGCTTAGCCAAGATATCCCCTGGCAAGCTATTATGTGCCGGGTGAAAGAATTCTATGGTTGAAATTCCGTTTTCTATATGTTCTTTAACGTAAGGTTGCGTCATGATAATAGGTTAAATTGTTCAAAATGGTGATTGAGGTGCTTTCGTTCTAATAGATGCCACTCAAATTTATTGAGGGCTCCAAACACCGGACTCAGAGTGCGCGCCTCAGGATTTTTTTTGAAATAGTTTAAATATTCCTCGCGGGCTTCCAGCATCTTTTCTTTTGCTGATTCGAGCGATTCGTGTTGTAGCGGCATTGTCTCTCCTTCTTTATATAATGGAAAATTATAACCGTGCGGCATTTTTTTATAGTTGTAGAGGGTCGCGTGTGTTTTTTCCAGATACTCTTCAGGAGTCGCTACCTCAAAATCTTGTATTTCTCCAGAAGCGATGCGATAACTGTGTTCCAGATGTTCCACCATTTGTTGTGGGCTCATAGCGCCCCATTGTGGTTTAGTATCTTCGGAAAGTTTTGCGAGGTAGCCTTTGATGGAGGTTTCGGTCATCTCCGCAAATACCGTTTGTTTCTTCTGAACCATGGTCAAAATCGTTGCAATAGCTACCAGTGGCTCCTGATCTTCGGAAGGTTCGGCATCAAACACTTCAACAAACCATTTCACAATTCCGGAAGGCAACTCGGTTCCCTTTTGTTCTCGATCGACTTTCTGTTTGCATGTCAATCGGACGTAAATCGTATCGTTATGATAGAGCGGTCGCAAAAACCGAATCTCTTCCAGTCCATAATTTGCTGCCACGGGGCCTTTGTTCGGATACACAAAAAGTCCTGCCGCCGCGGAAATAATAAAATAGCCGTGTGCGGTTCTTTTTTCAAAAATACTTCCTTCCAAAGAAGTTATGTCGGTATGCGCGTAGAAGTGATCCCAGGTGAGATTTGCAAAATTGATGATGTCGGTATCTGTCAACGTACGTTTGTGCGTTTCTAGCGACATACCAGGCTGAATATCTTCCCAGTGATAGGCAAAGGGATGCTTCTCCGTTTCTTTATACGCCGCATTGGCTTGATAGATTCCGGTGATCTCGGTGAGGGTCGTCGGACTCCCCTGTACGGCACAGCGCTGGAGGTAATGTTTGATGCCGCGAACACCGCCCATTTCTTCGCCTCCTCCGGCGCGACCTGGGCCTCCGTGGATGAGGTTCGGAAGCGGTGATCCATGCCCGGTGCTTTGTTTGGCACTTTCACGGTTTAAGACGAGAATCCGACCGTGATGTGTGGCTGCGGAAACGGTGTATTCCTTAGCAATCGTATCATCATTAGTCACAATGGAACTGACTAGCGAACCTTTCCCCATTTTTGAGAGCGTAATGGCTTCTTGTAAATCTTTGTAGGGCATCAAGGTACTAACCGGACCGAATGCTTCCGTTACGTGCGCCGCTTCATTTTGAAACGGATGATCTTCACGCAGCAAGATGGGTTTTATAAATGCCCCCTTCTTCGTATTGTCACCAAGGGCAGCGACCTCGTCAAAATTTCCGTAGACCATTTCCGCGGAAGCGGTGATCTTCTGAATCTGCTCCTTCACACTTTCTCGTTGCTTGTGATCCACAAGCGAGCCCATTCGCACCTCTTTTAAGCGAGGGTCTCCAATGGTTACTTTGTCTAAGGCTTTCCCAAGTGCTATTTGCACGTCTTCAACTAACTTTTCCGGAACGATGATTCGGCGAATCGCCGTACATTTTTGTCCGCATTTCACCGTCATTTCATTGCGAACCTCCTTGACAAACAGGTCAAATTCTGGCGTCCCCGGAACCGCATCTTCCCCTAGAATAGAAGCATTCAAACTATCGGCTTCCATGGTAAAGGGCACCGATTCTTCGATCAATCGCGGATGATTTTTTAGGAGTCGGCCTGTACTGGCAGAACCCGTAAAGGTCACCACATCCTGAGAGGCGACCGTTTCCAGCACATCTTTTCGTGTTCCGCTGATGAGTTGCAGGGCGCCTTCTGGAAGAATCCCCGAGGCAATAATTTCTTTGACGACTGCTTCGGTAAGATAGGCAGTTTGCGGCGCCGGAAGTACAACCGCCGGCATACCTGCCATCCAGTTGACCGCACATTTTTCGAGCATGCCCCAAACCGGGAAATTAAAGGCATTGATATGTACCGCAACTCCTTCACGAGGCACCATGATGTGATGCGCCATAAAGCGCCCGCCACGAGAGAGGTCAATGGGGTCTCCTTCTACGTGATATGGCTGATTGGGAAATAATTTCCGCAGCGACGCATTTGAAAAGAGGTTTCCGAAGCCTCCTTCAATATCGATCCAACTATCGATCTTGGTCGCCCCCGTGCGATAGCTGATCTCGTAAAACTGTCTTTTTTTCTTGGTAAGATAGAACGCTAATTTTTTCAACATCAAGCCACGTTCCTGAAAGGTCATCATACGTAGCGTTTTTCCTTTATCTCGCCCGTATTGAAGAATTTCCGGCACGTCGAGACCTTCAGTGGTGACATTTGTAAAATGCTCCCCTGTCACCGAATCGAGGATGGGAGTACCATCTCCACTTCCGTCAGTCCAATTTCCTAAAACGTAATGTTGTGTTTTGCTCATCGCTTATACTTTTTCAATGATCGCTGCATATCCCTGGCCCACCCCAACGCACATGGTGACAAGGGCATAGCGTTTATTTTGTTCGTGAAGTTCCAAGGCTGCCGAATATGCAATTCGCGTCCCGGTTACTCCCAGTGGATGCCCAATAGCGATAGAACCCCCGTTAGGATTGATGCGCGGATCGTCATCCTGCAATCCCCACTCTCGAATACAGGCTAACGCTTGCGAAGCAAAGGCTTCGTTCAGCTCGATCACATCCATATCGGCCATGGTCAATCCGGCTTTTTCCAACGCTTTGTTGGAGGCTGCCACAGGGCCAATTCCCATGATGCGTGGTTCTACACCCACGACTGCAGAACTCACAATTCTTGCTAAGGGTTTTAAGTTGTATTTTTTTACTGCGTCTTCGGAAGCAATGATCGTAGCCGCCGCACCGTCATTCAATCCTGAAGAATTCCCGGCGGTCACGCTTCCGTCTTTTTTGAAAGCAGGTCTTAATTTAGCAAGGACTTCTTGCGTTGTGTTCGGTTTGATGAATTCATCCTGAGAAAAGACAATAGGGTCTTTTTTTCGCTGCGGAATTTCAACCGTTACAATCTCCTTTGCCAAACGGCCGCTTTCTTGGGCTTTAGCGGCTTTCATCTGACTATGATAGGCAAAGGCATCTTGATCTTCTCTTGAAATGGTATGTTTTTCAACTAAATTCTCCGCGGTATTGCCCATACCGTCCGTTCCGTACAGATCATGCATCTTCTGATTCACAAAGCGCCAGCCAAAACTACTATCGTACATTTTTGCATCGGTTCCAAAAGCAGAGGACGGTTTAGCGATGACGTAGGGACCACGTGTCATATTTTCTACACCACCTGAAATAAAGAGATCGCCATCTCCTGTTTTGATCGCGCGATTGGCATGAACAATCGCAGAAAGGCCGCTGCTGCACAGTCTGTTGACTGTTTCACCGGGCACGGTGAATGGCAGCCCTGCCAGCAGCAGCGCCATCCGTGCAACGTTTCTATTGTCTTCACCGGCTTGATTAGCACAGCCAAGGATCACATCATCGTAGGCTTCTTTTGGGATGGAAGGATTTCGTTTAACAATTTCAGCCAGCACATGTGCGGCAAGATCGTCGGTGCGGATCGTACTTAAACTTCCTTTATAATTTCCGATAGGCGTTCGTACACCATCTATGATATAGGCTTCTTTCATATTATGTTGTCCATTCTTTAGAGGTTCGATATACAATGCCTTTGAACAAAGCGACGAGTTCATCTCCACGTCTTACTTCAACCACATTGAACCCCAATTTTCTGTTTACTTTTTCTATGACCGATTCAGCTACGAGATAATCACCCGCTTCCAAAGCTTCGATATGATTGATGCTCGTCTCGATAGAAACAGCATAGTTTCCGTGCGTATTCGCGGCAAAACCGAAAGCCGTATCGGCCAGTGAATAACTGATACCGCCATGCGCTTTGTTCATGCTATTCAGCATTTCCTTTCGGATGGTCATTCCCACACGACAACGTCCCTTTTCCACCTCAAGAATTTCAATGCCTAACCACCGACTAAAAGCGTCTTGCGATAACATTTTATGTGGAATTTCTCTCGCAGCGATCATGAGAAAAATGTCTTTTGTTCGTTGTTCATTTCTCGCAATAAAGGAGAACATCGATAGCGATCTTCCCGATAACGGTCGTATAACGCATCTAATTTTTTAACACACCAGTCGATTCCTTTTTCATCAGCCCATTGCAACAAACCTTTTGGGTAATTAACCCCTTTGGTCATGGCATTATCAATATCTTCTGCGGAAGCCACCTGCCAAAACAGGGCGTCTGCTGCTTCATTGATAAGCATCACCAACACCCGGTCGAATAATTGTTGCGCCAGTGCCACGTCTTCTTTGGGCTTGGGATTCTTTGCATTCGCTCCATAATTATAATACCCCTTGCCGCTTTTTCTTCCTAAGAAACCGGCTTCCGCCATACGTTTTTGTGTGAAGGCAGGTTTGTAGCGTGGATCGTAATAAAAAGCTTCAAACACGGTTTCGGTCACCGTATAATTTACGTCATTCCCAATAAAATCCATTAATTCAAAAGGGCCCATACGGAACCCACCAATCGATTTCATTGCCCAATCAATAGTTGCAAAATCTGCTAGTCCTTCTTCATACATTCGCAAGGCTTCTCCATAAAAAGGGCGTGCAACGCGATTTACAATAAATCCGGGAGTGTCTTTGGCAACCGCCACTGTTTTCTGCCAATTCTGAATGTTCATTACGACTTTCCGAAGTACTTTTTCCGAAGTTTGTACCGCAGGAATTACCTCTACCAACTTCATCAAGGGAGCGGGATTAAAGAAATGAATTCCGATACACCGCTTCGGCTTTTGTAAGGAAGCTGCAATCGAGGCAATAGAAAGCGAAGAAGTATTGCTAGCCAAAATCGCTTTTTTAGAAACAAGACTTTCTAGTTTTTCAAAAACGGCTTTTTTGATGTTCAAATCTTCAATAATGGCTTCAATCACCAATTCACTTTTAGAAAGGCCTTGTAATTGATTGACGTAGGAAATATTGTTCTGAATACGCTTCTTCTCGTCCGCATCAATTCTGCCTTTTTCAATCAAACGCGATAAAATTTTATCTAGAGCGGTTTGCGCTTTCTTTAGTGCTTCATCCTGCGTATCGTAAAGTACCACATGACATCCGGCGGTCGCAGCCACTTGGGCGATTCCGCTTCCCATCGTTCCGGCACCTATGATTCCAACGTTTTTGATCATCGTTTACTTCCCTTTAAAATTTGGTTTCCGTTTGTTCACAAAGGCATCGACACCTTCTGCATAATCATCAGATTGCGCTGCTTCTATTTGCAATTTTCCTTCTAGTTCCAACTGTGTTTCCAAGTTATTAGTCATGGATTCATTCAACAAGCGTTTCGTCATCCCTAAGGCTTTGGTAGGCATCATCGCGAGTTGGGTTGCTGTTTTTTGAATTACTTCGGAAAGGTCCTCCGCAGCCACCACTTTATAGATCATTCCAAGCGTTTCTGCTTCTGAAGCCGACACTTTATCACCCAGCATCATTACCGCTGAAGCTTTCTGAAACCCAATCAATCGAGGCAAAAAGAACGTTCCCCCACTGTCGGGTATGAGTCCGATCTTACTGAACGCCTGAATAAAACTCGCCTCTTCGGAAGCGATCACCACATCGCACGCCAACGCGATATTAGCTCCGGCTCCCGCAGCGACTCCATTTACCGCCGCAAGGATCGGTTTTTCGATGCTTCTTATTCTTGCGATGATAGGATTGTAATGTTCTTCCAATATTTTTTTGAAACCGGGGTTTTGCTCCGGGCTCGTCACTTCCTTCAGATCTTGTCCCGCACAAAAGGCCTTACCATTTCCGGTTAAGACCATCGCGCGCACCGTATCATCTTTCTCAACATCATCTAAAACAGTTTGAAGTGCCAACGCCATCTCACGATTAAAGCTATTAAACACTTCGGGACGATTTAAGCGAATTGTGGCCACATTATTAGAAATCTCTATCTGTAAGGTATTACTCATTATTTTTTCTGAATTAGGTTAGGCATTTGAAATAATCAAACGGTTCTTGACAATCGTTGCATTGAAAAAGCGCCTTGCAGGCCGTAGATCCAAACTGACTCACCAATCGGGTATTCTTACTACCACAGTTGGTACAGGCTACCACTTTCGCTTCCCCCAATAAGGCTTCTTTATCGGCTGTGGCATCCAAGGGGGCGGCAATGCCGTAGGCTTCCATTTTCTTTTTACCCGCTTCTGAAATCCAATCGGAGCTCCATGCCGGTGCTAATACCAATTTCACGATTGCCTTTTTTCCTGCTTTTTCAAAGGCCGTTTTAAGGTCGTCTGACATCACATCCATAGCCGGACAACCCGAATAGGTGGGCGTTAATTTTATGTGCACCACGCCGTCAACTTCCACCGCTTCTCGAATCACTCCGAGATCTAACACAGACAACACCGGGATCTCTGGATCGGAAACCGTTTCCAGGACATCTAGTAAGTGCGGTTCTATGTGCGGTGTGACTTCAGTCAATCCATCAAATTTAATTACCAATTCATATTTGGGAACGTGCGTTGCATGTATTGCAGATCAGAAAGCAAATACCCCATGTGCTCTGTATGAATGCCGTCCTTTCCTCCTTTTTGAAAAAAAGAATGTTCGGGCACGGAGAGGGTCGCTTCTGTTAATACACTTTTGATGTGTTCATAATAGGCATCTTTTAATGAAGATACGGCTACTCCTATCCCATCTTTGACTGCAGCGGATTCTACTTCGGTCACGTAAAAAAGTCCCTCTGTATAACGCCAAAGATCATCAACGGCCTCTTGAATTTTCTCATGGCTCTCTTTGGTGCCATCGCCCAATCGTTTGACCCAATCGCTCGAGAAACGTTGGTGATAGGTTACTTCTTTGACTGCTTTGTTGGCTATGGCGACTAAGGTTTCATCGCTAGACTGCTGTAATTCCTTCAGAAATAATAAATGAAATACATCAAAGAAAAATTGTCGCACCATCACATATCCGAAATGAGTATTGGGTTGTTCTACCAACAATACGTTACGGTATTCTCGTTCCTTACGCAAAAAGGCAATGTCATCTTCAGTTCGCCCATCATCGCATAGACCGGCGGCGTATTGATAATAACTACGAGTTTGCCCAATTAGGTCTAAGGAAATGTTTGTGATAGCGATGTCGGTTTCAAGCGTGGGACCATGACCACACAATTCGCCCAAGCGTTGTCCTAAGATGAGTGAATTGTCGGCGATGCCTAAAATATATTGGTATAATGTGTCTTGCTTCATAAAAATCTGCTTGCTTACATATGTTTTACCTCATCGGGCAAGTTGTAAAATGTCGGGTGACGGTAAACTTTATCGTGGGCAGGCTCGAACATTTCACCGTTTTCAGAAGGGTTAGAAGCCGTTATATTTTTGCTCTCCACTACCCAAATACTGACGCCTTCACTGCGGCGTGTGTATACATCACGTGCATTGTCCAATGCCATTTCGGCATCAGCTGCATGTAAACTACCAAAATGCCGATGTTCCAATCCGTTTTTGCTTCGAACGAAGACTTCCCATAAAGGCCAATTATTTTTCATTGTATATGATTTAAGTATTGAGTATGGAGAAATGAGAATATCTAATATCTAACTGCTATTATCTCAAATCTACATTCAGCTTGCTTTCGCAACCTTCTTATTCTCTTGTTTTTCGGCGTACGCCATTGCAGCATCACGCACCCAGGCGCCACCTTCCCAAGCGTCTACACGTGCTTTGAGGCGTTCTTTATTACAGGGCCCATGACCCTTGACCACCTGCCAAAATTCATCCCAATCAATAGGGCCGAAATCATAATGACCGGTTTCTTCATTGAATTTCAACTCGGGATCCGGAATGGAAATTCCTAAGATATCAGCCTGTGGCGCTGTTTGATCCACAAATTGTTGACGCAATTCGTCATTGGTTTTGCGTTTCAGCTTCCATTTCATGGATTGTTCGGTGTGCGTTGACTCAGCATCGGTAGGACCAAACATCATCAAACTAGGCCACCACCAGCGATTCAAAGCATCTTGTGCCATCGCTTTTTGTTCGTCAGTTCCATTGCACAGCGTCAACATGATCTCATAGCCTTGCCGTTGGTGAAAACTTTCTTCCTTACAGACTCTCACCATCGCACGTGCATAGGGCCCGAAAGATGTATTACACAAAGGCACTTGATTGATGATCGCGGCTCCGTCTACCAACCACCCAATAGCGCCCATATCGGCCCAGGTGAGGGTAGGATAGTTAAAAATAGAGGAGTACTTCGCTTTTCCGCTATGAAGTTGTTCGTACAATTCTTCTCTTGAAATACCTAAGGTTTCGCAGGCAGCGTATAAATACAAGCCGTGTCCTGCCTCGTCTTGCACTTTGGCAAGAAGTGCTGCTTTTCGCCGGAGTGACGGCGCTCGGGTAATCCAATTACCTTCCGGAAGCATACCTACAATTTCAGAATGGGCATGCTGACTAATTTGCCGAATGTGCGTTTTGCGATATTTCTCAGGCATCCAGTCTTTGGGTTCGATCTTTTCGTCGCGGGCGATCCGTGCTTCAAAAAGTTCTTCTAAATTCTTTACTTCTGTATCGCTCATAACCAATGTGTTTTCAAAAATTAAACATCAAAATCAACTTTCACCGCATCTGTTGTCGGTACTGCTTGACAACTCAGTATAAAATCTTGCGCCACTTCGTGTTCTTCCAAAGCATAATTCACTTTCATTTCTACCGAACCTTCCAATATCTTGCATTTACAGGTGCTACACACCCCGCCTTTACAGGCGAAAGGAAGATCCGCTCCGGAAGCAAGGGCAGCATCTAGAATATTGTCAAAATCCTTGGTCATGGTAAAATGGAATTCTTTTCCCCCATCGAGCAAAGTGATCTCTACGCCTTCAACATTTTGCTGCGCTAAGCGCTCGGCCCGTTTTTTATCTTCTTCGGAAAGACCCGTAACAAACAATTCATAATGAATGTGCTCTTTAGGCATTCCCGCCGCTTCCAATTCGTCCCGAATTAAAAAGATCATGGCTTCCGGACCACAAAGAAAAACTTCATCCACTTCAGCAACATCTACTAACTTAGTAAATATCTCTTGTAGTTTTTCCGAAGTGAATCGTCCGTTTAGCAACTCAATATCACGTTGTTCGCGTGTGAGGAAATAATAGATCTCAAACCGTCCAAAATATTGATTTCTAAGCTGTTCAAGTTGTTCTTTAAAGATAATGGATTTGACCGTCCTGTTCAAGTAAAATAACTTGAATTTAGCATTCGGCTC